>ERZ778518.912-NODE-912-length-24181-cov-8.706706_pt1 | contig 24181 bp, 22 predicted proteins | sample MGYA00510340_ERZ778518 | MGnify/ENA primary metagenome ERZ778518 (study PRJEB29527, sample SAMN07138967) | mouse gut metagenome | material: feces | host: mouse | place: China:Nanjing | collected 2016-01-25 ...
TATTTAAGTTATTTGGCAAAGAAAACGCCCTCACAGAAGCGGCGACTTCTGACAGAGGGCAAGTAACCCGAACACTCAAGCCGGATAACAAAAGTATTATACCATATCCGGCTGAAAAATGAAAGGATTGGTAAAAATGTTTTTTAAAAAATTGAATAAAAAGAATGTAAAACCGACAGCGGCAGAGTTGAAAAGTCTTGTAAAATATTATAGCCGCATGACAGCCGCTATGCCTGATGATGAAGCTATGGAAATGCTTGACAGCCCGGAGAAGTGGCACTACTTGACGTTGCTGAAAATTGCTGACTATGCACCTATGGGAAAGACAAAAGCTATTGTTTACGCTTTTAAAATGGGGTATTTGTACGCAAAAGGCAAGATTGAGTTAGGATTACCAGAACATTATGCAGATACCACCTATTGGGTGCAGGAGTACCGGGAACGCACTTCTAAAATCCTTGCGGAAACTGAAAATGCCGACACGTTGGCACAGATTTATTATTTTGCCAAACGTGCAAGAAAGGCAGGGCGGCACAGTGACAAAAAATGATATTTTAGACCAAATTTTCGCCGCTACTTCCAAATTGGAGTTAATGCAGACGGTTTTAGGCGTTTTAATTGAAACAGTGGAAAAGGAGGAAGCAAACACACAAGACGGAGCCTTGCATTTTGCGGCTAATCAGAATATGATTGGCGATTTTCTTCATATCACGCTTGACGGAGTATATTTTGCTATTCAGACATTGAACGAAGCATATAACAACAACGAGCAGGACAAGGAACACAAAGCAGGGCATGAGGAAATGGAGGAACGCAAAGTCGAGGTTATACGCATTGTGTCCGAACTGGAAAACCTTGATATTATCGAAAGCGTATACAGCTTTATTATGGGTATGTTGTCGGTAAAGAAAGGCGGTATATCGGCATGAATGAAGCCCAAAAGATACAAAAAGAACTGCAAAAAGAAGTGGCTGAAATGGTATCGGTCATTGATGATATATGGATTTTGCGGCAAATGAAGCGGTTTATTATCGGCATGACAAAAGATACAGAATATGAAGCCTTAGTGCAGAAGAAAGGACAGTGAGGAATGAGCAAAGACCACCACGAACCACCCACCAGCAGAAGCGACACAGTGAAAAGGCTTGATGAAATTCTGCTAAATACCTATGAAGTGCTGGAAATCCTTAAAAATATCAAAAACGAAAGCGAGTATATGTAATCCTTAAAATGTATCACTACAACGTAATTTATATGTATTACGTTGTAGTGTATTACATATTTTCCGTTTTATAAAAATTGAAATTTTAAGTATTACAAGAAAATACAATGTAGTGTAATACAGAAAGGTGGTTATGTTATGGCAGACGGCAAAGAACTTAAACCAAAATCATTCAGAATTGATGATGAAACAGCGGAAAAATTCAAAGAAATATCAAACACTATCGGCGGCAATCAGCAGGAAACGCTTGCAAAACTCATTGAAGCGTTTGAATTTCAATCCGGCAAAGCTATATTGACCGAAAAGAAAGCGGATATAGAACAATTTGAAAAGTATGTATCTGCTATTACAAGAATGTTCATGGGAAGCCTGGAAGATAACCAGAACATAACCGAAACAGTAAGAACGGAATTTGACGCACTTTTAAAGTCTAAAGATACTACTATTCAGGATTTACAAGAAAAATTGACCGTAGCAAAGCAATTAAAAGAAGAAGCCACCACAAGGGCAAAGGCACACGCTGACGAAAACGCTAGATTAAATAGCGTAATTGATAATCTGAATAATGAATATAACTCCAAAATGGACGATATGCAATCCATGTTATCTGATAAGGATAGCCTTAATAAAGCCCTGACAGATTCATGCAATGACCTTAAAGCTAAAATCGAGGGAATGAAAGAAGCTACAGAACAGTCGGCAATACTCCGGGAAGAATTGGAACAGCTAAGAAAAGAACATGAAAAGGTTATTCAGGAACAATCAAACCTTGAAAAACAAATGCAGCAGGACAAGACCGCCCACGAAAAAGCCATAGCAGAATTGAAGCAGCATGAAGCGGATTCTTTAGAACGTCTGAAAGAGCAAGCGCAAATTTCACAAGATAAAGCAGTATTGCAGATTGAGAAATCTTATCAGGAGCAGATTCAAAAATTAAAAGCTGAAAAGCAAGCAGAAGTAGACAAGTACCAACAAAGATATTTTACCTTATTGGAACAGATTCAAAATACACAAGCCAAAGAAACAAAGGGGGCGAGTGAATGAAAACTATATCCGTATCAAATGTAAAAGGTGGAGTGGGTAAGACTACGACAGCCGCTATACTATCGGCAGGACTGACAGCAAAGGGCTATAAAGTGCTGATGATTGACAGCGATCCGCAGACTAATCTAACAATGTGCTTTATGCCGGAGCCGCAGGACGGAACACCGAGCCTTTATCATGTGTACGCCGAGGGGAAAACGCTTGATGAAGTAAAAACGACTATAAAACTGAATCTTGATTTAGTGATAGGCGATTTTGAATTATGTAATGCAGATATGCAATTCCTAAAAGCTGGACGGTTAAAAATGCTACGAAAAGCCTTTAAGGACTTAAAAACAGTCTATGATTTTGTGATTATAGACACGCCGCCTAATTTGGGTATTCTGTCATTAAATGCTTTTCTTGTAAGTGATTATATCATTGTGCCAATGGCGGCAGACTCTTTTTCCCTTAAAGGCGTAAGATTGTTAAAACAAACACTTGATGAAGTGGAAGAAGAAACAGAAAAAGATATATCAGTTGTAGGTCTACTGCTGACAAAATACACAGACCGAACCAATGTAGCAAGGCTTTTAGAAAAATCGGTAAATTCTGCTGCCGAACTTCTGAATACAAAAGTATTTGATAGCAGAATCCGGCAAGCTACCGTTTTGCAGGAAAGCCAAATTGCAAAAATTGATTTACTGGAATATGCACCAAAAGCCCCAGTGACTGCTGACTATCAGGCTTTTATTGATGAATTACTGAATAGAATCGAGGTGTAGAGAATGGGAAAGCCAAGAATGGATTTATTAAAGGGTATTGAAGAACAAGAAAACGCCATTGAAAGCAGCAAGGCATATCAGGAAGCAAAGCCCCTGAACGAAAGACAGCAAAAAGTTATTGAAATGCTTAATAGTGGTATATCACAGAAAGAAATAGCGGATAGTTTTGGTGTAGATAAAAGTGCGATATGCCGAGATGTAAAGTTTATCCGGGAAAACTACCTTGACAAGCTGACCGCACAAACAAAGACACCAACACAGGACACAGAACACAAAGACGGTTATGAACACTTGACCGCTACCATTGAAAAATCAGAGAAACAAGAGCCGCAATATATGACCTTAAAAGTTACGGAAGCACCGCAGGAATCCCCTAAACAGTTTGAATTGCATAAAAGTACACCAGCAGAAGAAAAAGCCGAAGAAAAGCCAAATACAAAGCCACAGAAGCAATCTTTTTCATTCCGGGCAGACCAAAGCAAAATTGAAAGCTGGAAACTGTACGCTGAAACAATCGGCACAAGGGACATAGGCACATTATGGACTGCTGCCATTGATGAATATATCAGCAATCACGCATTAACCGCAGACCAGCAAGAAATATATGACCTGAAAAAGAAAGCCGCTGAAATGGCGAAAAAGCAAAGGTAAATTGTAGATTATTTATAATTTACAGTAGATTATAGATAGTAAACAAATGTTGGAGTAATAACAAAACTTCCCTTTTTATTTTCATTGACACCAGGGCATACTTTGAATATAATAGAAGTACAGAAACAAATACATGAAAACGTACATTTTTTAGAAAAGGGGGCATAAACCATGTTAGCGGTAAAATCTGTAAATGTCCGGGATAACTTCAAGGAATGGTGCGATAAAATCAGCATGGGCGAAACCGTTGTTATTTCAAGACCACGAAACGAAAATATCTACATGATAAATGAATCCGAATATAACGCCTTGCAAAAAGCAAAGCGAAACGCTGAATATCTTGCTATGCTGGATAAATCAGATGAAGAACTGAAAGCCGGAAAAGTAGTAGTTAAGACTATGGAAGAACTGGAAGCTATGGAGAACTGAAACCATGAACATTTTATTTACTGATACCGGCTGGAATCAATATACAGAATGGCAGGGGCAAGACAAAAAGACCGTAAAACGGATAAACCAGCTACTAAAGAGCATAGACCGGGACGGAGCATTGCAGGGCATAGGAAAGCCGGAACTGCTAAAGCATGATAAATCAGGACTATACAGCAGACGGATAGACGAAGCAAACCGCCTTGTATATGAAATGTCCGGCAATCAAATTATTGTGAAATCCTGCAAAGGGCATTATGAAGATTGAAGAATGGGAAGTTGTCAAAGGGCAGCTTCCTTTTTTGTGTTCTTATGGCAGCAGGACAAGACCGCCCATCACGCCCCGGAACTGCTGCCGATACCCTTAATTTTAGTTATCCACACGCCGCAAAGCCTTATTTTATGCTGGAACGGTAATTTTTACCGCCCCGGAACGGTAGTTTTTACCGTTCAAGATAGGTAATTTTTACCGCCCCGGAACGGTAGTTTTTACCGCCGAAATAAAACCATTGAAATATACCTATGTTAAATATATCCATCCATCTATCTATCAGGAATGACAGACGGAAAGACGGACACACGCACACACGAAATAAAGGTTGATTTATTCCGCTTTGTCTGCTACAATATCTTGTATATATTTCCAGTAGAAAGGGGCTGATTTTGTGGCAGAGGGTAAAAAGAATTTAGTTGTAACCATTGATGAAGAACTACACCAGCGGCTAAAGGTTCATTGTGTAGAGCAGAAAACAAGTCTTAAAGAAATGATAATCAGGCTAATATCTAAAGAATTGGAAGAAGCGGAGAGAGCAAAAGAAAGGAAGTAATAAGGCATGGAAGAAAGATTCATAGTACAGACTTCCACGCCGGAAAGAAAATTTGTAAAGGTATATCTTGACTTCTTAAACGCTGGACTACTAAGCGGAAAAGAACAGATAATCTTTATTCACTTAAAGCAGTATATCAATTTTGCGAATGATACCGGCACAGTCCGGGGCGAGGTTTACCCAACGCTTGCCACCCTTGCAAAGAATGTAAAAATGTCTGAAAAGACAGTAAGGACGGTTTTACAAGGCTTACAGAAAAAGGGCATACTTGAAATAAAGCAGCAGGGCATGAACAAACCAAACATTTACAAAATAAATGATTCTGCCGGAATGTGGAAAGCTGGAAATGCGGAAGAATTAAGGGCAGCAGTAGACGAAATCGAAGAAAAGAGAATGATTGACCTATTGACCGCAAAAGGCTATTACATAAGCAAAGAAAAAGGGCTTGTATCTGACAGCGACCAAACCGCAGACACAAGCACCATGAATTACAATTCGTCTATAGGAAATGATAGCACCAAAAGGGCGAAAAGTCAAGCGGAACGGTACAGCATGGAGCAGATAAAGGAATTATTTGATTATGCTATCCTGATAGCAGACCACCCGGAGCATGAAGCCGATCTGCAGGCGGTATTTGATATTTTGTATGAAGTATTGAACACCAGCAAGCCGACAGTGAGAATATCAGGCGAGGACAAGCCGCAAGCGGTAGTAGCCGGAAAGCTGATGAAGCTGACACATTATGATATTCAGTATGCTATTGATAAATTCCATGAGCAGACCGGGGAAATAAAGAACACAAGGGCGTATCTGCTGACAATCCTATATCACAGCCGGGAACAATCCTATCTTGATTTGATGAATTTAGGGCATAGAAACGGCGATTTTTGATTTTTCGTTTTGTTACTTTTGGCAAAAGTAACGCAAAAGCACTTTCGACAGCCGGAGCCTATCAAAAGTGCCTTGCGCCCTGCCGGGGGCTTGTCATGTGTCCGTACATAGGCAGTGCTTGTTATACTTCCATTCTGACAGCGTACAAGCCCCATAGAGCGACTTTTTTACAATAGGCAAGGAAATCTACACCAAACCAATTAAAGCCCGATATGGGGCGAATATGGCGGCATAGGTGGGGGTATTTTGGGAAAGGTACTACATAACAGCTTTTAAGTGCTGGAAGCAATCAGGAAGAAACAAAAAGCCCCTGCCGGAGCCTTGAGGGCAGCAGGGGTTATTTTTATGCTTTAATTTCTTCATGTATCTTTTGAAGCCATTCATAGTATTGCTTTTCATTGGTTATATCTTCGTAGAACGCCATTTTTTCAGTTTTTGGCTTTTTGCCCTGGCATACAGACCAATAATAATTTGATTCTGTCCTAAAGTGGTAAGTAAGCGTATTATCAGGAGCGATCAGCCCGGCATATCGTGAAATGGTTTTGCTATCCTTACAATTATTTATCAAGTCCATAATATTCTTGTGGAGCTGACGGCACTTGTTATTTTTGCGAATGGTATTAGGTACATCATTAGAACGGCAGCAGTCGCAATAGACTGTTTGCGGATAGCTTGTAGCATATAAAGCCCCACAATGGGAACACGTTTTTATAATAAAACTTATGTCTTGATTAAAAAGCAATTCCTCAAAGTCAAGCGGAAACATATACCACTCATAAAGCACTTCATTTTCTTTATCATTACTTGGCGGTTCTATTATATATTTTTTTGCTATTTCTTCTTTTCCGTCTGTAAATTCCCCACAATGCACATATACGCCATCCATGCGAATATTTTGAAATACTGATTTTCTGTAAGAATCATATTCACTGTCAGAACTTGCAATATCCTTTTTTTCTTCAATCGGTATTCCAACATTGAAGCGAAAAGCTATATCAAAAACACAATCGAATATTGTTTGCAAGTCTTTTCTTCTATTTGTCCGGCATTTATGAACAAACGGAAGATTTTCATACAAATAATCTAAATCACTTTTCACACATTCATAAGGTTCACGCAGTTTTTCAAACATTTTCTGCATTTTGTTTTCGTCTTTTAGATTGCTTTTAATTTCGGCAACAGCCTTTTTGCCATATTCCGTAGAATATCCGTTCATCATAAAAGGGCTTATTTGATTAGCATACATTTTTTTGAATGTTTCAAAATCTTTACCAGAATACATAGTATTCAAATAGTCAAGCGAAAAAGTGCCGAATGGCATTGAACGCCACCGCCCATCACTAAGCACTTGCACCCATTTTCTTAATTTTTCAAACTTATAAACAATCATTTTTAAACCCTCCATTCATTAGACAAAATCAAAGAAAAAACTTTCAAACTAATTTTTCTTTGCACAAATAGTTGCGCTTTTATATAATAATTACTATAATTGCATTAGAAAGAAAGTTTATAAAACTGATTATCTAATAGAAATGATACACCAAACGAGGGAAAAAGTCAATGGAAAATAAAGCAGATATGCCGAACTGGAACAGATTTGTAAATGAGGTTTTAAGCGGCAGATATAAAGGAAGTGAAAACTAGCAGAATGAAGATAGTGTGCAATATAGACAGAACACAGTACCGGGCAAAGCCGGAGCCGGAGCAGATAAGGAAAATACAATGCAATCTTGAAACACCGCAAGAAATAGATGTGCAAGACCTTTTCGGCGTGATATGTTCCGGGGGAAGTTTTCGGACTGCTGCCATAAGTGGAAATTCTGATAAGGGCTTTATATCTCAACAGCTTTTTGCAGTAGACATTGACAATGCAAAGGACAAAGCTCCCATTCCTGAAGCTGACCGCCTGACACCCGAACAAGCGATAGACCGGGCAAGGGCAGCAGGATTGACACCGAACTTTATTTATCCGACATTTTCAGATAGTCCAGAATTGAGAAAATACAGAATATTATTTTTGCTGGACATTCCAATTATCGAAACAGAACTAAGGGGCAGAATAGCCGACTACATAACAAATGTTTTCGGCGTGGCGGCAGACAGTAAATGCAGGAATCCGGCAAGGCTATTTTTTGGAACGGATAAGCCGCCAATATTGACGAATACGGACGATATAAACCAGCTTGAAAGAATTATACCCCTGCTGCCGGACAAGCCCAAAACAGAGCCAAAGACGAAGCCAAAGACAAGGCGTAAGCCAACGGCAAAGCCGGAATACAAGGCGAGAGCCGGGGGCAAAAGCAATATTGACCTGATAAAAGAGCATGAGTGGGGAGAGCTGGCGGATCGGATCGGGAGCAAAGAGAAGAAAGTATTTGAAAATGTGGCAGACTTCAAAGCCGAGGTATGGCGAAATGCCGATATTGCGGAACTGCTGGAAATAGATACCCCGAAATCATTTTGCTGTATCTTCCATGACGATAACAGCCCATCGGCAAGTATTTATTTTGGTGATTGCGGAAAATGGCTATATAAGTGCTTTTCAGGTAATTGCAAATACGGAGATAAAGCCCTGACTATCCATTCTATCATAGCCAATCTTGCCAATATAAAGGCGTGGGAAGCATGGGAAGCTATAAAGCAGATTTATAATTGCGAAGTTTTAAGGACACCGCAAAGCGAACGATTACAAGGGGAACTGCTGGAGATAGCAGAAATCCTTGACACACTGGACGAAACGGGATTTAACGCACAATGCCCGGTAGCTTCTAAAAATGTGCGGTATGCAGTCGAATTGTATCATCACATTCTAAGGATTGCTGGACGGAATATAAGCCCATACACGAAAGAAGATAAGGTTATATTCTTTTTCAGCTTGCGGCAGCTTGCCAATGAATCCGGCAGAAGTCCAAACAAAGCCAACAAAATAAACCAGTACATAACCATGCTGGCGTATCATGGAATGATTGAAAAGTTATCTGATGAACAAGTACCAATGGCACTATTGAAGAAAGCCTATGAGCATACAAAGGAAAATCAGCGGCATATACAGTTTTACGCTTTGCAGGGCTGGAACAATGACACGCTGCTAAATATCGAGGACAACGGAAACCGTTGGAAGCGGAACGGATATAGGCAAAACGGTATTTCTTATGAAATGTTTTACCGAACCGAGGGGCAGGAGGTAGCAAGCCGACTATATCCATTGAGTAGCAAGACCACAAAGGAAGATAAGGTTATCACAAAGAAGCCCACGAAATCAGCAGACAAAAGGCATGAAGCTATTATGAATGTGTGCATGGATTTGATTATGGAAAAGGGATATACCACAGAAAAAGAAATTGCCCTGGCATTAAGGGGCAAGGGCATAGGCAAGGAACTTTCAGATAGACAGATAAAGCGGAGCATTACGGATATTTGCGAATGTAATAATCTGACAAAGACACGAAGCACAAAAGCATTGAAAGAACAGTTTAACATTGTTTCCAGTGGATACCCGACAATCATATATAGGGGAGATTGACAGAAAAGGGGTACACAATATAAAAGAATATCTACTTATCATGTACCCCTTTTTTATCCAGTAGCAATATAACCACAGTAGAAAGTGAGGTGTGAAATATGAGCGATTGCACATTTACCATTGAAAAGCATATTGCCACGCTATCAGGCGGCGAAGAAGGAGTTTCAAAGCAGGTAAACCGTATTTCATGGAATGGGAAACCAGCAGTAATTGATATAAGGGCATGGAGTAGTAAAAACCGCCCTTACAAGGGAATCACGCTAACAAATGACGAAGCAAAGGCACTGAAAGAAGCCCTTGAAATGGCGTTTTGATTAAGTATCACACCTACTTTCTTTACACAAAAAAGGGGGTAGACAAGTAGACGTTATGAAAGTGAGGTATAAAGTAAATGGGAAAAGAATTAAAGCCCAAAGAATACAAACGCTTCACGCCTGAACCGATAGAAACGGACAGTACGCTTGATGTCGTTCTGTCTATGGCGGTAGATAGTTTGAAATCAGGCAGACCAGCGGCATATCCTGAAACGGAACAAGGCTTTAGTGATTTTAAGGCAGCAGTTATTGATTATTTTGTTTTCGTCAAAAGAAGTAATGAAGATTCTGGACATGATAAAAAGTTAATCGTTGATATTGAGGGGCTTTGCACGTTTATAGGAATAACACGAGTTACTTTGCTATCTTATGAAAAGAACCGGGGCGAGGAATGGCAAACTTTTATTAAACAAGCCAAAACCGCAATAGTGGCTATCAAAAAGCAGTTAATCTTTAATCAGCAGATACCGCCAATTATAGGGATTTTTGACCTTGTTAATAATACGGACTACTATCGAAATTCAAGTGAATTTAAGCTGACAGCCGAAGCAAAAGAGCCAGAAAGAAAAGTTTTAAGGGCTGATGAACTTCCTATCTTTTTGGGTAGTCCAGAAGAAAGGGAAGCATGGGAGCGAGAAAAGGCAAAGGAAAACAAAGCCCTGCTTCCGGAACTAACGAACAAAGAAAAGGAAAGTGAGGAATAAAGATGAACAATGCACAAGTGGCAAAACTACACAGCAAAGTATTTAGCACGCCGCAAGGAAGTCGGGAACGGGAACAAGCCATAAATTCATTAAGCGATTCAGAAAGGACGGCGGTATTCAATCTTGAAAAAGATTATATGCTCGGACGAATCACAAGACAGGATATTATGGATATGGAACGGGTGGAAAGCGGAACTGTGACCTATTCACAATACAAGAAAATAATGGATAATGATTGCAAAGGACAGCTTCGAGAGTTATCACAATTTGCTAAAGAGAACCGGGAATTGTACAGGCAGTATAGTGATAGATATGGAAAAGAAAGAGAAGCAGAACGAAACTCAAGATTCACTGAAAGCACATTCAAAAATAAACCATATAGCTTTAGGTAGGAGGGAAAATTTATATGAATCAAGCAGAATATGAGCGCATGGTAAAAATATACAATTATGTGTATTCCGCACCGCCAAACACGAAAGAAAGGGAAAAGCGGCTTGCAGAAATAGGGGAAGAAACTTCAAGTAAGTTATGGGATTTTTATTGTGGAATTTGTTCTGGGCGAATAAAGGAGCCTGAACGCACAATCAGCGAGGTAGATACAATGGGAGAAAAGAAGATTGCAAGCTATGAGGATTTTATAAAAGCGTTAAGATGTGGGGAAAGTAATATGCTTTGCAAATTCAGGCGAAACAATCCTGAAAGATATACCTATTATGCTGAACAAATGGAAGCGAGTTTCGGACGCAAAAATCCGGCGAAAAAACAAGATGTTAAGCGGTTAGAAGAAGAAAAGAAAAGACGTAGTGAAATTCTATCAATTCAAGACACAACGGAAAGGCACAAGGCAATATCTGAAAATATGGCACTGTTTGGGCGGTAAAGGAAAGTGAGGGCTTCAAATTATGATAACTGCGGAACAAGCCATAAAGCGGCTATATGGGGCTTATGGGAAGTTTGGAGTATCTAAAGACCTGATAACACGCCTTTTCATGGACGGTATCGGGCAGCAGGGATTTACACCGCTTGCCACTTATAATTTGCTTAGAATGAGTTTAGGGGAAGAATTTAAGCAGCAGGAGTATTTTTCAGTGAAAGAAATCGCTGAAATGCTGGAAACGTCTGAGGAAGAAGTTAAACAGCAGATAGCACAGCTTCAGGAGCAGGACGGGGCAAAGCCAATAGAAACTATGCAAGGCTGGCAATGGTACTTTCCAAATGGTATAAAATAGCATAATTTAATGGCGAAAGCCCGAAAAGTACGTTTTCTATAACAGAATACGAACTTTTTAAGGGCTTTTTTCTATGTTTTGGTGTGATTTTGGGTCTTTTCAATTCTTTATTATAAAATACGAACTTTTAATTGACAAATAACGAACTTTTTTATATAATGGTATTAGATACAAAAACCACCACATGCACGAAAGGAAGTAAACGGAATGAATAAACGAACAGTCGCATTATCACAAGAAGATTATAGGGCAATCATAACAGCCATTCAAAACGGTTTTCAGTATGAGCAGGACGGAAACACAAAGAAATTTAGGTCAAATATAAAGCTGGCTACCATATTACAGCTTGAAGCAAATACCGGGCTACGCATAGGGGATATATTAGACCTGACATTATCAAAGATAGTAAAGGACGGAAACCGCCGCCGATTTGATGTTATCGAACAGAAAACAAAGAAGCCAAGAACCTTTACTATTCCTGAAAGTGTTTACTCTTTCCTAACTGACTATGCAATGCAGAACAATATAACCAAAGACCAGCCTTTATTTATTGGTAACAATGGTAAGAAGATAAGCGAAAGAGCCATACAGAAGCAGTTAGCAATAGTATGTGACTATTTAGGATTGGATGGCATAAGCACACATTCATTTAGAAAGACCTTTGCTACAACAGCATACACAGATAGCAATTATAATATTGAATTGGTAAGACAGTTATTACAGCACAGCAGCACCAGTACCACACAGCGATATATAGGCATAGGCACAAAGCAGATAGAAGAAGCATTGCAAGGCACAGCAAGTAAACTATTGATAGGATAATCAGTAATGGCAACAGGACAAAGGGCGAACCACCACGCACAAGGGCAGAAGTGGAACGCCTTTTCTTTTTATATATAAGTGTTTACTATTTACTATCTATTATCTATTATCTACTATCCACAATTTACATACAGAAAAGACATAGCCGGGGGGGTTATATAGAAACGCCGCTTGTGTGGTAGTTAGTAGGTTAAGCTGCCGAGCATTTTCAAAAAGCCCCCTGTTGCATACTTCTGAAAATTATTCAAAAATTGTAAAAAGGGGCGTACCCGGAAGCACACCCCATGTTCCTATCTGTAACCACCACGAAACAGACAGAATGAACACTTTTATTATATCGTGGCAGCAGTCAAAAGACAAGTAAATAAAATATTCCTGAAAAAAATCAAAAAAAGGCTTGCAATTCCCTTTTATATAGTATATATTATAGGTGTAAATAATCTACTATCTACAATTTATAGTAGATTATAGATAATTTACAGTAAACAGAATACAAAAAAACCACCACAAACAAGCCCGACTATGGAAGTACAGCCTTTTTGTGGGGCTATTTTTCATTTTTAGGGCAGCAAAAAGAAAGGAGTAAGACAGAATGAACAACAAAAAACTGAATACTGAAAAAGGGAGAGCCGCAAAGAAAAAGGGGTTTTTCAAGAAGTGGGCTGACCGTCCGACAAAGCAGGAGATTCAGGAACTCAAAAGCTATTATAACCGCCTGACTGCTGCCGTACCTGATGAAATGGCTATGGATATTTTGGACAGCCCTGAAAAATTCCACTTCCTTATGCTGCTGAAAGTCGCTGACTATGCAAAATTAGGGAAAAGCTGGGCGATTCTGACCGCCGCCAAAATCGGCTACATTGCCGGGAAAGGTGGTACAGAGCATGGACAGAATTGATATTTTAGACCAGATTTTTACCGCTACTTCCAAATTGGAGTTAATGCAGACGGTTTTAGGCGTTTTAATTAACACAGTGGAAAAGGAAGAAGCCAACACGCAGGAAAAAGCCTTGCATTTTGCGGCTAATCAAGATATGATTTCCGATTTTCTTCATATCACGCTTGACGGAGTATATTTTGCTATTCAGACATTGAACGAAGCATATAACAACAACGAGCAGGACAAGGAACACAAAGCAGGGCATGAGGAAATGGAGGAACGCAAAGTCGAGGTTATACGCATTGTGTCCGAACTGGAAAACCTTGATATTATCGAAAGCGTATACAGCTTTATTATGGGTATGTTGTCGGTAAAGAAAGGCGGTATATCGGCATGAATGAAGCCCAAAAGATACAAAAAGAACTGCAAAAAGAAGTGGCTGAAATGGTATCGGTCATTGATGATATATGGATTTTGCGGCAAATGAAGCGGTTTATTATCGGCATGACAAAAGATACAGAATATGAAGCCTTAGTGCAGAAGAAAGGACAGTGAGGAATGAGCAAAGACCACCACGAACCACCCACCAGCAGAAGCGACACAGTGAAAAGGCTTGATGAAATTCTGCTAAATACCTATGAAGTGCTGGAAATCCTTAAAAATATCAAAAACGAAAGCGAGTATATGTAATCCTTAAAATGTATCACTACAACGTAATTTATATGTATTACGTTGTAGTGTATTACATATTTTCCGTTTTATAAAAATTGAAATTTTAAGTATTACAAGAAAATACAATGTAGTGTAATACAGAAAGGTGGTTATGTTATGGCAGACGGCAAAGAACTTAAACCAAAATCATTCAGAATTGATGATGAAACAGCGGAAAAATTCAAAGAAATATCAAACACTATCGGCGGCAATCAGCAGGAAACGCTTGCAAAACTCATTGAAGCGTTTGAATTTCAATCCGGCAAAGCTATATTGACCGAAAAGAAAGCGGATATAGAACAATTTGAAAAGTATGTATCTGCTATTACAAGAATGTTCATGGGAAGCCTGGAAGATAACCAGAACATAACCGAAACAGTAAGAACGGAATTTGACGCACTTTTAAAGTCTAAAGATACTACTATTCAGGATTTACAAGAAAAATTGACCGTAGCAAAGCAATTAAAAGAAGAAGCCACCACAAGGGCAAAGGCACACGCTGACGAAAACGCTAGATTAAATAGCGTAATTGATAATCTGAATAATGAATATAACTCCAAAATGGACGATATGCAATCCATGTTATCTGATAAGGATAGCCTTAATAAAGCCCTGACAGATTCATGCAATGACCTTAAAGCTAAAATCGAGGGAATGAAAGAAGCTACAGAACAGTCGGCAATACTCCGGGAAGAATTGGAACAGCTAAGAAAAGAACATGAAAAGGTTATTCAGGAACAATCAAACCTTGAAAAACAAATGCAGCAGGACAAGACCGCCCACGAAAAAGCCATAGCAGAATTGAAGCAGCATGAAGCGGATTCTTTAGAACGTCTGAAAGAGCAAGCGCAAATTTCACAAGATAAAGCAGTATTGCAGATTGAGAAATCTTATCAGGAGCAGATTCAAAAATTAAAAGCTGAAAAGCAAGCAGAAGTAGACAAGTACCAACAAAGATATTTTACCTTATTGGAACAGATTCAAAATACACAAGCCAAAGAAACAAAGGGGGCGAGTGAATGAAAACTATATCCGTATCAAATGTAAAAGGTGGAGTGGGTAAGACTACGACAGCCGCTATACTATCGGCAGGACTGACAGCAAAGGGCTATAAAGTGCTGATGATTGACAGCGATCCGCAGACTAATCTAACAATGTGCTTTATGCCGGAGCCGCAGGACGGAACACCGAGCCTTTATCATGTGTACGCCGAGGGGAAAACGCTTGATGAAGTAAAAACGACTATAAAACTGAATCTTGATTTAGTGATAGGCGATTTTGAATTATGTAATGCAGATATGCAATTCCTAAAAGCTGGACGGTTAAAAATGCTACGAAAAGCCTTTAAGGACTTAAAAACAGTCTATGATTTTGTGATTATAGACACGCCGCCTAATTTGGGTATTCTGTCATTAAATGCTTTTCTTGTAAGTGATTATATCATTGTGCCAATGGCGGCAGACTCTTTTTCCCTTAAAGGCGTAAGATTGTTAAAACAAACACTTGATGAAGTGGAAGAAGAAACAGAAAAAGATATATCAGTTGTAGGTCTACTGCTGACAAAATACACAGACCGAACCAATGTAGCAAGGCTTTTAGAAAAATCGGTAAATTCTGCTGCCGAACTTCTGAATACAAAAGTATTTGATAGCAGAATCCGGCAAGCTACCGTTTTGCAGGAAAGCCAAATTGCAAAAATTGATTTACTGGAATATGCACCAAAAGCCCCAGTGACTGCTGACTATCAGGCTTTTATTGATGAATTACTGAATAGAATCGAGGTGTAGAGAATGGGAAAGCCAAGAATGGATTTATTAAAGGGTATTGAAGAACAAGAAAACGCCATTGAAAGCAGCAAGGCATATCAGGAAGCAAAGCCCCTGAACGAAAGACAGCAAAAAGTTATTGAAATGCTTAATAGTGGTATATCACAGAAAGAAATAGCGGATAGTTTTGGTGTAGATAAAAGTGCGATATGCCGAGATGTAAAGTTTATCCGGGAAAACTACCTTGACAAGCTGACCGCACAAACAAAGACACCAACACAGGACACAGAACACAAAGACGGTTATGAACACTTGACCGCTACCATTGAAAAATCAGAGAAACAAGAGCCGCAATATATGACCTTAAAAGTTACGGAAGCACCGCAGGAATCCCCTAAACAGTTTGAATTGCATAAAAGTACACCAGCAGAAGAAAAAGCCGAAGAAAAGCCAAATACAAAGCCACAGAAGCAATCTTTTTCATTCCGGGCAGACCAAAGCAAAATTGAAAGCTGGAAACTGTACGCTGAAACAATCGGCACAAGGGACATAGGCACATTATGGACTGCTGCCATTGATGAATATATCAGCAATCACGCATTAACCGCAGACCAGCAAGAAATATATGACCTGAAAAAGAAAGCCGCTGAAATGGCGAAAAAGCAAAGGTAAATTGTAGATTATTTATAATTTACAGTAGATTATAGATAGTAAACAAATGTTGGAGTAATAACAAAACTTCCCTTTTTATTTTCATTGACACCAGGGCATACTTTGAATATAATAGAAGTACAGAAACAAATACATGAAAACGTACATTTTTTAGAAAAGGGGGCATAAACCATGTTAGCGGTAAAATCTGTAAATGTCCGGGATAACTTCAAGGAATGGTGCGATAAAATCAGCATGGGCGAAACCGTTGTTATTTCAAGACCACGAAACGAAAATATCTACATGATAAATGAATCCGAATATAACGCCTTGCAAAAAGCAAAGCGAAACGCTGAATATCTTGCTATGCTGGATAAATCAGATGAAGAACTGAAAGCCGGAAAAGTAGTAGTTAAGACTATGGAAGAACTGGAAGCTATGGAGAACTGAAACCATGAACATTTTATTTACTGATACCGGCTGGAATCAATATACAGAATGGCAGGGGCAAGACAAAAAGACCGTAAAACGGATAAACCAGCTACTAAAGAGCATAGACCGGGACGGAGCATTGCAGGGCATAGGAAAGCCGGAACTGCTAAAGCATGATAAATCAGGACTATACAGCAGACGGATAGACGAAGCAAACCGCCTTGTATATGAAATGTCCGGCAATCAAATTATTGTGAAATCCTGCAAAGGGCATTATGAAGATTGAAGAATGGGAAGTTGTCAAAGGGCAGCTTCCTTTTTTGTGTTCTTATGGCAGCAGGACAAGACCGCCCATCACGCCCCGGAACTGCTGCCGATACCCTTAATTTTAGTTATCCACACGCCGCAAAGCCTTATTTTATGCTGGAACGGTAATTTTTACCGCCCCGGAACGGTAGTTTTTACCGTTCAAGATAGGTAATTTTTACCGCCCCGGAACGGTAGTTTTTACCGCCGAAATAAAACCATTGAAATATACCTATGTTAAATATATCCATCCATCTATCTATCAGGAATGACAGACGGAAAGACGGACACACGCACACACGAAATAAAGGTTGATTTATTCCGCTTTGTCTGCTACAATATCTTGTATATATTTCCAGTAGAAAGGGGCTGATTTTGTGGCAGAGGGTAAAAAGAATTTAGTTGTAACCATTGATGAAGAACTACACCAGCGGCTAAAGGTTCATTGTGTAGAGCAGAAAACAAGTCTTAAAGAAATGATAATCAGGCTAATATCTAAAGAATTGGAAGAAGCGGAGAGAGCAAAAGAAAGGAAGTAATAAGGCATGGAAGAAAGATTCATAGTACAGACTTCCACGCCGGAAAGAAAATTTGTAAAGGTATATCTTGACTTCTTAAACGCTGGACTACTAAGCGGAAAAGAACAGATAATCTTTATTCACTTAAAGCAGTATATCAATTTTGCGAATGATACCGGCACAGTCCGGGGCGAGGTTTACCCAACGCTTGCCACCCTTGCAAAGAATGTAAAAATGTCTGAAAAGACAGTAAGGACGGTTTTACAAGGCTTACAGAAAAAGGGCATACTTGAAATAAAGCAGCAGGGCATGAACAAACCAAACATTTACAAAATAAATGATTCTGCCGGAATGTGGAAAGCTGGAAATGCGGAAGAATTAAGGGCAGCAGTAGACGAAATCGAAGAAAAGAGAATGATTGACCTATTGACCGCAAAAGGCTATTACATAAGCAAAGAAAAAGGGCTTGTATCTGACAGCGACCAAACCGCAGACACAAGCACCATGAATTACAATTCGTCTATAGGAAATGATAGCACCAAAAGGGCGAAAAGTCAAGCGGAACGGTACAGCATGGAGCAGATAAAGGAATTATTTGATTATGCTATCCTGATAGCAGACCACCCGGAGCATGAAGCCGATCTGCAGGCGGTATTTGATATTTTGTATGAAGTATTGAACACCAGCAAGCCGACAGTGAGAATATCAGGCGAGGACAAGCCGCAAGCGGTAGTAGCCGGAAAGCTGATGAAGCTGACACATTATGATATTCAGTATGCTATTGATAAATTCCATGAGCAGACCGGGGAAATAAAGAACACAAGGGCGTATCTGCTGACAATCCTATATCACAGCCGGGAACAATCCTATCTTGATTTGATGAATTTAGGGCATAGAAACGGCGATTTTTGATTTTTCGTTTTGTTACTTTTGGCAAAAGTAACGCAAAAGCACTTTCGACAGCCGGAGCCTATCAAAAGTGCCTTGCGCCCTGCCGGGGGCTTGTCATGTGTCCGTACATAGGCAGTGCTTGTTATACTTCCATTCTGACAGCGTACAAGCCCCATAGAGCGACTTTTTTACAATAGGCAAGGAAATCTACACCAAACCAATTAAAGCCCGATATGGGGCGAATATGGCGGCATAGGTGGGGGTATTTTGGGAAAGGTACTACATAACAGCTTTTAAGTGCTGGAAGCAATCAGGAAGAAACAAAAAGCCCCTGCCGGAGCCTTGAGGGCAGCAGGGGTTATTTTTATGCTTTAATTTCTTCATGTATCTTTTGAAGCCATTCATAGTATTGCTTTTCATTGGTTATATCTTCGTAGAACGCCATTTTTTCAGTTTTTGGCTTTTTGCCCTGGCATACAGACCAATAATAATTTGATTCTGTCCTAAAGTGGTAAGTAAGCGTATTATCAGGAGCGATCAGCCCGGCATATCGTGAAATGGTTTTGCTATCCTTACAATTATTTATCAAGTCCATAATATTCTTGTGGAGCTGACGGCACTTGTTATTTTTGCGAATGGTATTAGGTACATCATTAGAACGGCAGCAGTCGCAATAGACTGTTTGCGGATAGCTTGTAGCATATAAAGCCCCACAATGGGAACACGTTTTTATAATAAAACTTATGTCTTGATTAAAAAGCAATTCCTCAAAGTCAAGCGGAAACATATACCACTCATAAAGCACTTCATTTTCTTTATCATTACTTGGCGGTTCTATTATATATTTTTTTGCTATTTCTTCTTTTCCGTCTGTAAATTCCCCACAATGCACATATACGCCATCCATGCGAATATTTTGAAATACTGATTTTCTGTAAGAATCATATTCACTGTCAGAACTTGCAATATCCTTTTTTTCTTCAATCGGTATTCCAACATTGAAGCGAAAAGCTATATCAAAAACACAATCGAATATTGTTTGCAAGTCTTTTCTTCTATTTGTCCGGCATTTATGAACAAACGGAAGATTTTCATACAAATAATCTAAATCACTTTTCACACATTCATAAGGTTCACGCAGTTTTTCAAACATTTTCTGCATTTTGTTTTCGTCTTTTAGATTGCTTTTAATTTCGGCAACAGCCTTTTTGCCATATTCCGTAGAATATCCGTTCATCATAAAAGGGCTTATTTGATTAGCATACATTTTTTTGAATGTTTCAAAATCTTTACCAGAATACATAGTATTCAAATAGTCAAGCGAAAAAGTGCCGAATGGCATTGAACGCCACCGCCCATCACTAAGCACTTGCACCCATTTTCTTAATTTTTCAAACTTATAAACAATCATTTTTAAACCCTCCATTCATTAGACAAAATCAAAGAAAAAACTTTCAAACTAATTTTTCTTTGCACAAATAGTTGCGCTTTTATATAATAATTACTATAATTGCATTAGAAAGAAAGTTTATAAAACTGATTATCTAATAGAAATGATACACCAAACGAGGGAAAAAGTCAATGGAAAATAAAGCAGATATGCCGAACTGGAACAGATTTGTAAATGAGGTTTTAAGCGGCAGATATAAAGGAAGTGAAAACTAGCAGAATGAAGATAGTGTGCAATATAGACAGAACACAGTACCGGGCAAAGCCGGAGCCGGAGCAGATAAGGAAAATACAATGCAATCTTGAAACACCGCAAGAAATAGATGTGCAAGACCTTTTCGGCGTGATATGTTCCGGGGGAAGTTTTCGGACTGCTGCCATAAGTGGAAATTCTGATAAGGGCTTTATATCTCAACAGCTTTTTGCAGTAGACATTGACAATGCAAAGGACAAAGCTCCCATTCCTGAAGCTGACCGCCTGACACCCGAACAAGCGATAGACCGGGCAAGGGCAGCAGGATTGACACCGAACTTTATTTATCCGACATTTTCAGATAGTCCAGAATTGAGAAAATACAGAATATTATTTTTGCTGGACATTCCAATTATCGAAACAGAACTAAGGGGCAGAATAGCCGACTACATAACAAATGTTTTCGGCGTGGCGGCAGACAGTAAATGCAGGAATCCGGCAAGGCTATTTTTTGGAACGGATAAGCCGCCAATATTGACGAATACGGACGATATAAACCAGCTTGAAAGAATTATACCCCTGCTGCCGGACAAGCCCAAAACAGAGCCAAAGACGAAGCCAAAGACAAGGCGTAAGCCAACGGCAAAGCCGGAATACAAGGCGAGAGCCGGGGGCAAAAGCAATATTGACCTGATAAAAGAGCATGAGTGGGGAGAGCTGGCGGATCGGATCGGGAGCAAAGAGAAGAAAGTATTTGAAAATGTGGCAGACTTCAAAGCCGAGGTATGGCGAAATGCCGATATTGCGGAACTGCTGGAAATAGATACCCCGAAATCATTTTGCTGTATCTTCCATGACGATAACAGCCCATCGGCAAGTATTTATTTTGGTGATTGCGGAAAATGGCTATATAAGTGCTTTTCAGGTAATTGCAAATACGGAGATAAAGCCCTGACTATCCATTCTATCATAGCCAATCTTGCCAATATAAAGGCGTGGGAAGCATGGGAAGCTATAAAGCAGATTTATAATTGCGAAGTTTTAAGGACACCGCAAAGCGAACGATTACAAGGGGAACTGCTGGAGATAGCAGAAATCCTTGACACACTGGACGAAACGGGATTTAACGCACAATGCCCGGTAGCTTCTAAAAATGTGCGGTATGCAGTCGAATTGTATCATCACATTCTAAGGATTGCTGGACGGAATATAAGCCCATACACGAAAGAAGATAAGGTTATATTCTTTTTCAGCTTGCGGCAGCTTGCCAATGAATCCGGCAGAAGTCCAAACAAAGCCAACAAAATAAACCAGTACATAACCATGCTGGCGTATCATGGAATGATTGAAAAGTTATCTGATGAACAAGTACCAATGGCACTATTGAAGAAAGCCTATGAGCATACAAAGGAAAATCAGCGGCATATACAGTTTTACGCTTTGCAGGGCTGGAACAATGACACGCTGCTAAATATCGAGGACAACGGAAACCGTTGGAAGCGGAACGGATATAGGCAAAACGGTATTTCTTATGAAATGTTTTACCGAACCGAGGGGCAGGAGGTAGCAAGCCGACTATATCCATTGAGTAGCAAGACCACAAAGGAAGATAAGGTTATCACAAAGAAGCCCACGAAATCAGCAGACAAAAGGCATGAAGCTATTATGAATGTGTGCATGGATTTGATTATGGAAAAGGGATATACCACAGAAAAAGAAATTGCCCTGGCATTAAGGGGCAAGGGCATAGGCAAGGAACTTTCAGATAGACAGATAAAGCGGAGCATTACGGATATTTGCGAATGTAATAATCTGACAAAGACACGAAGCACAAAAGCATTGAAAGAACAGTTTAACATTGTTTCCAGTGGATACCCGACAATCATATATAGGGGAGATTGACAGAAAAGGGGTACACAATATAAAAGAATATCTACTTATCATGTACCCCTTTTTTATCCAGTAGCAATATAACCACAGTAGAAAGTGAGGTGTGAAATATGAGCGATTGCACATTTACCATTGAAAAGCATATTGCCACGCTATCAGGCGGCGAAGAAGGAGTTTCAAAGCAGGTAAACCGTATTTCATGGAATGGGAAACCAGCAGTAATTGATATAAGGGCATGGAGTAGTAAAAACCGCCCTTACAAGGGAATCACGCTAACAAATGACGAAGCAAAGGCACTGAAAGAAGCCCTTGAAATGGCGTTTTGATTAAGTATCACACCTACTTTCTTTACACAAAAAAGGGGGTAGACAAGTAGACGTTATGAAAGTGAGGTATAAAGTAAATGGGAAAAGAATTAAAGCCCAAAGAATACAAACGCTTCACGCCTGAACCGATAGAAACGGACAGTACGCTTGATGTCGTTCTGTCTATGGCGGTAGATAGTTTGAAATCAGGCAGACCAGCGGCATATCCTGAAACGGAACAAGGCTTTAGTGATTTTAAGGCAGCAGTTATTGATTATTTTGTTTTCGTCAAAAGAAGTAATGAAGATTCTGGACATGATAAAAAGTTAATCGTTGATATTGAGGGGCTTTGCACGTTTATAGGAATAACACGAGTTACTTTGCTATCTTATGAAAAGAACCGGGGCGAGGAATGGCAAACTTTTATTAAACAAGCCAAAACCGCAATAGTGGCTATCAAAAAGCAGTTAATCTTTAATCAGCAGATACCGCCAATTATAGGGATTTTTGACCTTGTTAATAATACGGACTACTATCGAAATTCAAGTGAATTTAAGCTGACAGCCGAAGCAAAAGAGCCAGAAAGAAAAGTTTTAAGGGCTGATGAACTTCCTATCTTTTTGGGTAGTCCAGAAGAAAGGGAAGCATGGGAGCGAGAAAAGGCAAAGGAAAACAAAGCCCTGCTTCCGGAACTAACGAACAAAGAAAAGGAAAGTGAGGAATAAAGATGAACAATGCACAAGTGGCAAAACTACACAGCAAAGTATTTAGCACGCCGCAAGGAAGTCGGGAACGGGAACAAGCCATAAATTCATTAAGCGATTCAGAAAGGACGGCGGTATTCAATCTTGAAAAAGATTATATGCTCGGACGAATCACAAGACAGGATATTATGGATATGGAACGGGTGGAAAGCGGAACTGTGACCTATTCACAATACAAGAAAATAATGGATAATGATTGCAAAGGACAGCTTCGAGAGTTATCACAATTTGCTAAAGAGAACCGGGAATTGTACAGGCAGTATAGTGATAGATATGGAAAAGAAAGAGAAGCAGAACGAAACTCAAGATTCACTGAAAGCACATTCAAAAATAAACCATATAGCTTTAGGTAGGAGGGAAAATTTATATGAATCAAGCAGAATATGAGCGCATGGTAAAAATATACAATTATGTGTATTCCGCACCGCCAAACACGAAAGAAAGGGAAAAGCGGCTTGCAGAAATAGGGGAAGAAACTTCAAGTAAGCTATGGGATTTTTATTGTGGAATTTGTTCTGGACGAATAAAACAGCCTGAACACACAAACAGCGAGGTAGATACAATGGGCGAAAAGAAGATTACAAGCTATGAGGATTTTATAAAAGCGTTAAGATGTGGGGAAAATAGTATACTTTTTAAATTCAGGCGAAACAATCCTGAAAGATATGCCTATTATGCTGAACAGATGGGAGCGGGTTTTGGACGTAAAAATCCAGCGAAAAAGCAAGATATTAAGCGGTTAGAAGAAGAAAAGAAAAAACGCAGTGAAATTTTGGCAATTCCAGACATAAGGGCAAGGCATAAGGCGATAGCTGAAAATATGGCTCTGTTTGGACGATAAAGAGAAAACGAGGTAGATCACATTATGGATAAGGACACACTTATAAATAATCTGCTTGCGAATTACGGCAAATATGGCGTTACCAGAGCAGAATTAGAACCGATTATAGATGATGGCATACAGAACTATGATTTGTCATTAGAAGCTATCTACAGCGGTTTGAG
>ERZ778518.921-NODE-921-length-24051-cov-14.681447_pt1 | contig 24051 bp, 19 predicted proteins | sample MGYA00510340_ERZ778518 | MGnify/ENA primary metagenome ERZ778518 (study PRJEB29527, sample SAMN07138967) | mouse gut metagenome | material: feces | host: mouse | place: China:Nanjing | collected 2016-01-25 ...
TTAGATTCGCTCTGGGCCGTAAATGTAATATGGAAATTGGCCTGCCCTTTGTATTGTGTCTGGAAGTCTTCGATAATTCTGGTTAACAGCGCTTCGTCCTCTTCGGCGCCCCAGACGGTCAGTTCGACATCCCCGCTATCAGACAGGAGCTCTGTTTCGTCTGTGTCTTCAGCACTATTTCGCAGTTCCGCATCGGCATCGGTAATTTCGCTTTCTCGGTCTGACCCGGCACATCCGGACAGCGACGCAGCCAATACGGCAGTGATAAAAATGGCGTTGATTTTCTTTCTCATAGGTCCCTCCATGTCAGAGCATATGGCGATCCCAAATCAGCGCTGCAGAAAAAGGGATACAGTGCTGACACCGCCCCGCCTGTTTGCTTCGGGGAAGCGGCCAATACAGGATAGCCCGTGGATATTATAGCGGTTTTCTTTTTATTCTTCAATATTTTTTGATAATAAAAAAGAGACCGTTTCGGGTTTACTATAAACTCAAAACGGATATAAGACAGGTTATATAAATTTTTTAAAACAGATTTTTCTGGTAAGCACCTCGTCAAATACTGAAAGAATAACGTCCGGTTCATTAAGTGACTATGGTAAATGGCAGCAACTATAGTATACTATAATTATTAAGATAAACAGAATCGGTTTTGAACGATGAACAGAAGGAACAGGAGCAGCCTTTAGATGCGTTGGTACAGGAGCATATAAGGAATATTTAAGCAAAATGAATATGGACGAGCGAGGTGATTTAGAAAGATGGAATTTTCGAGAGAGGATTTAACGGAGGCCAAAAGACAGATTGATTCCACGTTGCATAAATTGAGGGAAACAATAAAGACATTTGAAGCCAAAGAAAATGCAGAGCGCTATAAGTCACAGATTACATTAGCAAAAAGAAGGGTAAGAGCCTTTGAGATTGCGAATTGGTTTATTGAAAACGAGCTTGAAAAAGTTATTTGAGAGAGCCGGGTGCAGGGATAGGATGAGGTGTGTTTTATGGGAAATGAGAAGATATATCAGATGGATTTTTCAAAAGTTTATCATTTGCTTGTCAATAAGGCAGAGCGAAAGAGGCGGACAAGGCAGGAGGTTGACGAGGTGATCCGCTGGCTTACAGGGTACAGTCAGCCGGAATTGGAGAGAATGCTGGAAAAGCCGGTGCCTTACGGGGATTTCTTTCGGGATGCCCCTGAGCTGAATGAAAACAGGCGGCTGATTAAAGGCGTGGTTTGCGGTGTCAGGGTAGAAGATATCGAAGAGCCTCTGATGCAGGAGATACGTTATCTGGACAAACTGGTTGACGAGCTTGCCAGAGGGAAGGTTATGGATAAGATACTGCGCAAATAGAGAAGCGGCACATGGCATAAGCCGCGCGTCAAACTGATATGACAGTAAAGAAGATAAGAATTTCATTGCTTTTCCTGAGAAGATTACTATATAATTAAGTGGCAGTAGGACAACGGACAGCAGAGAGAAGGATAAGGAGGCTTTACCCTATGAAACAGGATTTGATTGTTATTTTGGATATGGGCAGCACCAGCAATACCGTGTTGGCGCGCGGGATTCGTGATCTCGGCGTATACAGCGAGATACATCCCCATGATATTACCGTGGACGAGCTGAATGCGTTGAAGAACGTAAAGGGAATCGTGCTAAACGGTGGGGAAAACCGTGTGGTTGACGGAAAGGAAGTGGAAGTCAGACCGGAACTTTACGATATGGGCATTCCGATGATTTCTGTAGATTATCCCCAGTCGAAATGTAAGACGCAGCTTTCGGAACTTCCTGATATGGAGACACTGAAAAAGTTTGTTTTCGAGGAGTGTGGTGCAGAGGCAAACTGGAACATGAAGAATTTCATTGAAGACCAGGTGGAGCTGATCAGACAGCAGGTCGGCGACCGCAAGGTACTTCTTGCGCTGTCGGGCGGCGTGGATTCGTCCGTGGTTGCGGCGATGCTGATTAAAGCGATCGGACAGCAGCTTGTGTGCGTGCATGTAAATCACGGTTTGATGAGAAAGAACGAATCCGAAAGCGTCGTGAAGGTGTTCCGCGATGAGCTTCACGCGAATTTAATCTATGTGGACGCGTCCGAACGGTTCCTTGGCAAACTCGAAAATGTGGCGGATCCGGAGCAGAAGAGGAAAATTATCGGCGGCGAGTTTATCCGCGTCTTTGAGGAGGAAGCAAGGAAACTGGAGGGAATAGATTTCCTTGGACAGGGAACTATTTACCCGGATATCATCGAGAGCGGCACGAAGACCGCGAAGATGGTGAAGTCTCATCACAATGTAGGCGGTCTGCCGGAAGATTTGAAGTTTGCACTTGTGGAGCCGTTAAAGCAGCTGTTTAAGGATGAAGTGCGCGCCTGCGGCGTGGAGCTTGGTCTGCCGCACGACATGGTGTACAGGCAGCCGTTCCCCGGTCCCGGTCTGGGCGTGCGGTGCCTCGGGGCGATCACCAGGGACAGGCTGGAAGCAGTCAGAGAGTCAGACGCGATTCTGCGGGAAGAATTTGCCAGGGCAGGGCTGGATAAGAAGGTGTGGCAGTATTTCACGGTCGTTCCGGACTTTAAGTCTGTGGGAATGAAAAATAATGCGAGGGTGTTTGAGTATATGGTCATCATCCGGGCGATCAATACTATCGACGCAATGACAGCGTCCATCGAGAAAGTTGACTGGGATGTGCTGGAGAAGATTACGCAGCGGATTTTGGCAGAGGTTGGGAATGTGAACCGGGTTTGTTACGATATGAGCCCGAAGCCTCCGGCGACGATTGAATTTGAATAGTCGCTACAAGTCTGGGAAGCCTTATAAACAGGGCGTTCCCGGGCTTTTCTTTTTGCGATGCTACTATTTTGCTACTAAACGCAACTACTCTGTTCCGCATCGTTTTATTATAAGCTTGCGTTTCCCAAATAGTATTTGGATAATTAAATAACTTTTCTTTGGGGCATAGGGATAACTTTTCCTGGTGCTGTTTCCTTTGGCAGTGGCACCGATCCGTATGGAAGTCCTGTATTGGCGTATACTGTATCCGAAGTAGCTAAACTGTCAGCCGTGCCATCATCATAGGAAATTCCCATAGTTTCAAGTAGAGGGTTACCCGTTGACGGCTCCGGTGTGGGTGTAACATCAACGGTTGCTGCAAGTTGTTCCAGATTGCTGACAAGCTCCTGCTGTTTGTGCGGAAACAGATGCGAGTAGGTATTCAGTGTTGTGGATACCTTTTCGTGTCCCAGTCTGTCAGCGAGGATAAGTGCATCACAGCCCTGATTGATAAGTAAACTGGCATGTGAGTGGCGGATATCATGAATTCGTATCCGCTTAATGCCGGTTTTCTTACAGCCTCGCTCCATCTCGTGAGAGAGAAAGTGCTTGGTAGCTGGGAATAGTCTTTCGTTAGGGTCAAGCATATATCTGGTATTGATAAAGTTTTGCAGCTCCTGACACAGAAAATCGGGAATTGGAATTTTCCGCTTGCTTTTCTTTGTCTTAGGCGGAGTGGTGATATCCTTTCCGTTCAGACGCTGATACGTTTTGTTGATATCAATCTGTTTTGTCATGAGATTGATATCGGCAGCGGTAAGCGCCAGCAATTCTCCTTCTCGCATTCCTGTCCAGTAGAGTACCTGAAAGCAGATATAGGAAAGCGGCTTGTCCTTGATGCCTTCACGAAATGCAGTATACTCATCATAGGTCCAATAATCCATTTCCTCAGCTTTTGCCTGTCCCATGCTTCCAGCCTGACCACAGGGATTCGTATTTAAATCGTAGAAGCGTTTTGCGTAGTTGATGATACAGGTAAGCTGATTGTTGATGGTCTTTAGATAAGTTTTGGAATAACCATTTGGGGAATTCATCAGCTGATTCTGCCACCTGCGTACATCCGAAGCCTTAATCTCATTGATTGGCTTGCTGCCAAAGAAGGGGAGAATGTGTGTCTCGTAAATATGCCTCTTGGTCAGAATGGTTGACTGCTTGAGCCTTGCAGCCATATCTTCCATATAAAGTTCGTAGAGATTCTGAAAAGTCATATCTGGGTTAGCGGACTGTCTTTCAAGAAAATCCCTTTCGTATGCCAGAGCTTCCTTTTTGGTGGCGAAACCCCGTTTCCACTTCTGTCGGTTGTTGCCCTGCCAGTCCGTATAGTAGAACTTGCAGAACCATTTACCAGTCTTATTATCTTTGTAAGCCGGCATAAATATCATCTCCTTTGCTAAAGTGTAGTAATCTTCAGAGTGAAATGCAAAATCACTTATTTGTTGTATTGCTCTGAAGATGAACCACAAGACTGTGGTGTGTACTGCAACTGTTCAGAAAATTGAGATTTCAGGTGCATTTATCCAAAGGCTATGATATAATCTACTTGTCTAGGGTGATTACAAAGCCTTTTGGGTAAAATCACTTACAAAATTTCGGTATCATTCCTTTTGCAGAAGGACTGATGCCGATTTTTATATATTTTGTTATTCGTTCTTGTCCGGTTCTTCCCGGGTGGAAACAATCTGAATGGCTGAATAATCCACTTTCTTTTGCTTTCCCTTTGCTTTTCTGCTTTTGGCTCTCTGGGAGATGAAATCAGAAAAGTAACTGTCGGAATAGTATTCTAAAGTTTCCCTTTTCCATGTTTCAAACTGTTCCTGATTGATGGAGCCGCTTTGCAGGGCGGCAAGTTTATTCATCCAGTTTTCCATAAAGAGACAGAAGTCCGCATTATAGATTCCACTCCCTTTGCCATCAACCATAAGGGCGGAAGTCCAGTCAGGACTTTCCGGCGGTTTGGCACAGGTAAGCTGGAATGCAATATCCTTAATCTCTGTTATGGTAAATAAAGCGTTGATAACATCTGACAGGGTATGGAAACGACAGGCTGGAAATTCATTCTCTGAGGATACAATCCCTATCTCGTCTGTCTTGGCTTCCAAAAGCTCCTGCCATGGAATTTCCAGTTCATCTGCCACAAGTTTGATTAAATCTATTTTCATGGTAATTTCACCTGATTCGTATTTCTGAATGGTACGCTCTGATTTCCCGAGCCTTTCGGCAAATTCTTTTTGTGTAATCTTCAATTGTCTGCGGCGTTTCTTGATTGCATTACCGATTTCATCGGCAGTATACATGGCAAAACGCTGGTCATCTGATAAAGCCATGACTTCACCTTCCTTATATCAATGTTCATAACAGTTTATTTGATTCGTGTTTTGCGTAAATAATCAAAATACGAACTAAAAATCAAATGAATTATAATGATATGAATACTATAACACATATCAAAACGAATTGCAAGTGCGTATTTGCAAAAAATACCATTGACATTTTTTGAAAGATATATTATGATTAAACACGAACTAGAAATACGGATACAAAATAATAAAAGGTTTAAATCCGTATTAATAATAGTAATTTTGCAGAAAAGGAGGGGATTTGTGATAAGCACTAAGGAAGCATTTATTGATGCAAAAGAAGTCAGCCAGATTCTGGGTGTTGGTATGACAAAGGCATATGCAGTCATTAAGGCATACAATGCTGAGTTGGATGTGCAGGGGTATTATACCATGCGTGGGAAATGCCCGCGTAAATACTTCGAGCAGAAGATTTACGGATATGCGGATTATTATAATCCGGATGATGACCTGACAAGAAAAGCTGGTATTGTGGCTGAAAAATGCCGCTGTCAGGCAAAAGAAAAAGTCCAATCCGGTTAGGAAAGGACCTTGGTTGCAAAGCCAAAGCTTCGCTATGTATCTCGCAAATACATTATAGCAAAAGGTTTTGGCTCCTGCAATCAAAAAGTAAGGCAACGGGATAAGATTCCCCGTCTGTCTGAAGAATCGCATTTTGATTGGAAAAATAAATAGGAGGATTTGTATGTACTTGGATGAACAGAAACTTTTGTTATGTGGTATTGACCATGGATTTTCTACCATGAAAACCGCTCATTTTGTATTTGAAAACGGTGTAAAGGAGCTGGGCGGTGAGGCTTCGCTTTTGACAAACACTATGTTTTTTAATGAGAGGTATTTCAAAGTTGGTGAGGGCAGGCTTCCCCTAAAGGATACCAAGGTTGAAGACGGAGATTATTTCTTATTAACACTGGCAGCCATTGCCAGAGAGATGGATTATCATGGATTAAGTGATACGGAAGTCTGCATTGCAGCCGGATTGCCATTTACAAGGTTTGGGCATGAAAAGGCAGAATTTAAGGAGTACCTGAATCCGGGCGATAGGGAATTTCAGTACAACGGTAAGGAGTATCATATCAAATGCAGTGATGTTTTTCTGTATCCACAATGTTATGCTGCCGTTGCGGACAGACTCGGAAAGCTTCCGGCAGAGCTTCTGATCGTGGATATTGGCAGCAAGACAGTGGATATCATTCATACCAGAAAGCATATCCCTGTGGAAAGTGACTGTATCACCATTCCGTCGGCGCTGATTCAGTGTATGGCAAATATCAATAACGTGATTTATCGAAAAACCAACCGCACCCTTACAGAGGAACAGATACAGCAGGTGATGATGTATGGGAATGCGCCATATTCGGATAAGATGGTGCAGATTGTCAAAGAGGAACTGGCGGTATTTGCAAAGAGAATTGAAGCAGCCTTGAAAGAGCATGGTTTTGATCCGGAGATGACACCTGTTGTATATGTCGGCGGAGGGGCAGGCGTGATGAAGCGTTTCGGTTCCGTCACAGGCAGACACATCATGCATATTGAAGATGTTAAGGCAAACGCCCTTGGATATGAGTATCTGGCACACCAGCAATTAAAGCGAAAACAGCTGTAGGCGTTAGGAGGAGGCAGTATGGCACATGATGACAGTGTGACAGTCAGCTTTCGCTTGAGCTTTAATAAGGAAGAGGACAAAGAAATTTTAAGATTCTTTTCCAGTGAGACTATGAAAATTTGCTATGGAGATAAGAGCAAGTTTATAAAAAGTGCGTTGATAAGGGCGGTTCAAGATATAAAACGGAACGAACATGACAACCGCCTTATTTGTGAAATGAATACCCAGAGGACTGTGATACAGGAAACGATGACTGGTGAAGCAGACAGGGTTATCAATGCAATAAAGCTGATTGTCAAAGATGAAATGGAAAGGATTAAAGAGCTACAGATGCCTGAAGGAAAGCAGGCAACTTTTAAAATGACGGAGTCTGCTGTGGAAGGAGGCACAGAGGATGCCCCATGTTTTGGAGAAATTCCGGAAAGTTCCTGTGAGGATGTGTCAGAGGATGTGATGGCTTTTTTGGCGGATTTGTAGTAAGGCAATCGGAAGAAGTTAATACGATTGGTATTACAAAGGGCAGAAAAGTAATACCGGATGTTATACAAATTATTATTCGGTAATACCGACAGTAATGCAGACAGGTGTTGGCAGTACACAGAGTATTACAGATATTTGCCCCGAAAGGGGCATATATAGAGAGGGTTTTAGGGGGATTAAATCCCCCTAACCGGATTGTGAAACGCATGGCGTTTTACGTATCTGGCAAATTCTCTCTACGCCAGTTTTGAAAACAGGGCAGTTGGAAGGACTTTCAATGACGGGTAAGGAAAAAGAGACGAAGGGAGGGATTGCTTATAGGACGAAGAAAACAATTGATAGAACCAAGGAAGAATTTTACCATCCGATTGTCGGATGAAGAAAGGGAACAGGCAGAGTATGATGCCAGAGCCAACAACATGAAATTATCAGATTATGTGAGATATCTGATTCTTCACGGAGGCAGGGTAGATACAACGCTTGTTCACGACAGGCGCAATCTGATTAGTCAGATTTCCGGTCTTTGTAATAATTATAATCAGATGACAAGAACAGCCAATGGGTGCGGCTATGTGCTTGACAGTACCATGAGGGCGGGAAATCATCTGTTTGAATAGATAAAGTATTTACTGCAGGAGGTGGTGAACAGATGGCAATAACCAAGATGATGCATATGAAGGCGAGTAATAAGGCTCGGATAGACATTCATCTGGAACATTCCATCAACTATATTTTACAACCTAAAAAACTTGGTGAGGCAGATCTGGCAGGCGGTATCAACTGTCTGCCGGAGATGGCTTATCGGCAGATGAAGGCAACAAAGCAGATGTTTGGAAAAACCGGCGGAAGGCAAGGATATCATTTTGTATTATCTCTAAAGCCGGGCGAAGGAACACCGGAGCTTATGTATGATATAGCCATACGTTTTGCAGAAAAGGCATTTGGCGGAGGGTATGAGACTGTGGTGGCTGTTCACACAGATAGAAATCATCTTCATGCCCATATTATAATAAACAGTGTAAATATGGTAACAGGATATAAGTTCCAGTATCACGAGGGTGACTGGAAATATAAATTCCAACCCATTACCAATAAACTCTGTGAAGAATACGGACTGCATATCACTCCGGCAGAATACAGCAAAGAGCCTAAAAATATGGCAAGACCGCAATGGGAGCGAGGACAGGTATTTTCCAAGTGGATTGAACAGGATGCAAGATTCTGTGCTCTTAATGCAGAAAATATGGAACACTTTATTTTCCTGCTGGAGAAGCAGGGATTTGAGGTAAAACAGGGAGAGCATATTGCTGTAAAGGTTCCGGGAATGAAGAGGTTTAAAAGACTGGATACTATTTCAGAGGATTTTGGTAGAGAAAACTTGGAGACTATGTTTCAATACAAAGAGGCAAGTACGGCATCCCCTGTGAATCATACAATGACTTTAATACCGATAAGAAAAACAATTCTTACACCATACCAAAGAAAGTGCTATGCACGGATGTATCGTTTGCGGTTGGCAGAAAAAAAGCGTTTTAAGTACAAATCAGCTTATCTGTATGAGCAGATACGGAAAATGCATGAGCTGCAGGAAGAGTATCTGGTGGTGGTTAAGTATGATGTGAAATCATTTGTGGATTTGGTTCATTTGAAATTCCGCCTAGAACTAGTGGACGAGGAATTGTGTAAGGTGCAAAAGGAAATGTATCGAGAGAGGGCTTCACAGAAAAGGTCATGCAAGACGGCAGAAGGTTTGGCATTTTGTGAATTTTCGGAGGAGGATTATCGGGAACGGTTGGAGCAGATAAAACTTCAAAAGAAAGATAATCTAAAGAAATTGAAAGCGGTGGAGCGGTGCCTTGAGAGAGACGGAAGTATGCTAGATGCGGAATTAGAGCATCGGATACCTGTGGATGATATGGTAGATTTGGCGGAGGTTGAGAAGGATGAGGTGCCAAGGAATTCGCATCGGCAGACGGAGGATTTGGTAGTTTCACAAGTGATTTCAGAAGACATTACGAATGAAATTGCGGCAGATGCTGGAGATAGAGATGCGGCTGATATAAAGTTACCCGCCAATAAAGCTGATTATATGAGAATGAGTGTAGCTGAAAAAGTGTGCTGTTATCCGTTTGATGCCAAGGGAACAGAATCGGCATTTGAGATGGTTCGGTCGTATTTTGAAAAAATAGATATGAACACAGATTTTCATTCTGTATATGAGGAGGCAAAGATTCTGGCAGATTATTATGAGAAGCAGAAAGCAGAAGAATTTATTAAAGAGAGAGTGAAGCAGGTGATAGGGGCAATGGAACTGTTGGAAATTGATGCAGATAGATTTGCAGAGTATTCAACAGATGTATTGTCTGAGGTATTTAGCTTTGGGGATATGGAGTATTTTGCTGGAATTAAGTTGTTTAATAGAGTAATCGATAGATTGGAAATTAATATGGATCAGCAGAAACGATATGAAGTGTTTGACAGGATTTATACGGAAAGTATGCAAGAGAAGAAGGACGAGCGAGATAGGTATAGTCGATAGGAGTAATGATTCGGATGCTATGGTTTTGCTGTAGCATCTGAATTGTTTTGTGGAAAGATGTTTGGAAATATGGATAAGAAATAACAGCCCTTTATATGAATGAAAGAAATCTTTAAAAAAATGAAGATTTTATAGATTATTTGTTCTTTAAGTGTTATAATTGAAAATGGATTTTATAATGTTTCACAAATAAAAGTGAGGTATGTATAAATGGTTGTATCATATATAGGATTATGGAAAATATTGTTAGAAAAAGGACTACAAAAACAGGATTTAGTTGAACACGCAGGATTGAGTTCTGCAACAGTAGCCAAAATGGGAAGAGGAGAGCCGGTATCTAATAAAGTCTTAGAGAAGGTGTGTGCATATCTTGAATGCAGTGTGAATGATATTATCAGCTATGAATAGTGATACAGAAGAAAGTTGAGGACGGTGTATTATGTGGTGTAGAAATTGTAACATTGAAACCAATGATACTATATGCCCTGTTTGCAGTGAAACTACTGTGGAAGATATTCCGATAGAAATCTATTGGTGTGTACACTGTAAAACACCAATAATTCAGAATGTTACTCAAGCAGACAAAGGCATATGTCCATTATGTGGAGAAAAAATAAAATATTTATCCGCGGATCTTAGACCAGTATTTCCAGAAGAGAGATTGTTATTGGAACTTTTGCTGGATAAGGAACCAAACGAATTTATTAAAAAATCGGTTTGGGCTGCAAATAGTAGATATTATATAGATGGAAAGAGCATTGCCATATCAAGCAAAACATTTCAGCTTGCTGATACAGATAGTTTGATTAATAAAATTGGTCAATACCAAAAAAATAATAGTTATAAATATTTTGAGATGTATATATCAAATTTTGTTGAAGCGAATAAGGGGCGGCTAAATTGTTTGAGGGATGAGGCTTTTGGATTTGTGCGTAAGATGGCAGCTAAATTTGATGAAGAAAAAATAGTGATATCATTTTCAGGAGGTAAAGATTCTACAGTTACTGCGGATGTAGTGATGAAAGCGATGAGTAACCCGAACTTAGTACATATATTTGGAAATACTACTTTAGAATTTCCCAGTACTATTAAATATGCAGAGAGATATAGACAAAATCACCCTCAAGCGATTTTTCTGACTGCAAAGAATGATGAACAGGTCTTTTACGATGTTTGTGAAGACATAGGCCCCCCTGCCCGAATGATGAGATGGTGTTGCTCGATGTTCAAGACAGGACCGATTACAAGAGTGATTAACAGTTTATATAGAAATCAACAGATTTTAACTTTTTATGGAATAAGAAAGTCAGAATCAGTGAGTCGGAGTAAATATAATAGGGTAGAAGATGATGCTGAATCCGTCAAAATACAGCAGCAAACTGTAGCATCACCAATTTTCTTTTGGAAAGATGCAGATATTTGGTTATATATGTTTTCTGAAGATGTGGATTTTAATGAGGCGTACAAATTAGGGTATGATAGAGTGGGTTGCTGGTGTTGTCCTAATAACAATCAAAGAGCACAGTTTTTATCTAGGATCTATATGCCAGACGAATCAGGAAAGTGGAGAACGTTTCTTATAGATTTTGCAAAGAAAATTGGTAAGGAAGATGCTGAAGTATATGTAGATACAGGAAAATGGAAGGCAAGGCAAGGCGGAAACGGACTTCGTGCGGCGGGGGATGTGAAAATTAAATATACAAACTGCACTACAGAAGAACATGCAAAGATATATAGGCTTGTGAGACCATTTGATGGGGAATTGTTAGGTATGTTTGTTCCGTTTGGACGAGTGGCGCCTGAATTAGGGAAAAAACTATTGCATGAAGTAATTGTGTTGGATTTAAAAACTAATGTTCCTATATTATCCATTCAGCCATTTCATCAAGATGATTATGAATATGCAGTCAAGGTACGAACGATGAATGTGAAGGAACATGACGAATTACAGCGTATGGTAGGATACCAGATAAGAAAGTTTAATACATGTAGAAAGTGTTTGAAATGCGAGTCGATATGCAGGTCTGGAGCAATATCTATTTCAGAAGATGGATATTATATAGATGCAGAAAAATGTGTTCATTGCAAGATGTGCATGACTGCAAAATATCTGGATGGTGGATGCATGATGGATAAGTATTTGCGGACGAAATAACAACAGGAGGTAACAACATGGCGATGAAGTTTCGTGCTCATGATACATTTTTTATAAGGAAAGGCTGGCTTAGCAAAGGCATGGAACGGATTGTTGGTAAGCCTGATTTATTTGTAGATAAAGAGGAAAATCCTATGGATATCTTGGGCATAGGTGCAAATATGGTAAAGGCGCTTAGGTATTGGTTGCAAGCTGTGGGATTGACAAGTGAACCAGTAAGTGGTCGAAGAATACAATCATTAACAGATTTTGGACAGTGTGTGTATACACACGATAGATATATTGAGGAATTGGGAACATTATATTTATTACAATATCAGCTTGCAAAACAGAAAGAAGAGGCTACCGCATGGTATTTCTTTTTTAATATTTTTAATTTGTCAGAATTTACCAAGGAAGAGTTTGTACAGGAAATGCAGAACTATATTCTGATGTCAGATGAGGATACTTCAGTTGCACTTAGGTCCTTGAATGATGATTTTTCCTGCATAATAAATACTTATTTGCCTAGATATAAAACGAATCCAGATAAAGTTTCACCTGAAAATAATATAGATTGTCCATTTGGAGAGCTTGGACTTGTTGATATAGCAAATAAGAAGAGGAAGACATTTAAAAAATCCATACCAGATGCCAAGACATTCAATCCATGGGTAGTTCTTTCGGTAATACAAGATCAAGCGGATGGGCGAGAAGAAATTGGACTGAATGAATTACTAACGAATCCTTGTAATATTGGAAAGATATTTAATCTTGATGCTATTACTATGTTGGATATTTTGCATGATATAGAGAATATAGGAATGCTTAAAATTATAAGAACGGCAGGACTTGATGTTATACATTTGAGCAGGAGAATGACGTTCATAGAGTGTGTTGATTATTATTACGAATCAATATCTGAAGGAGAGTAACGTAGCCATGAGTAAAATGATAACAGTTGCTTCAGGATTTCAATATTCTGTGAATATAGGATACGATCTGAATAGCGATGATAAATTGAAGAATTTCATACCGACTAAATCTGCATTGGAACTCATGGAAGATGTTTTGTTAAGCACAAATCCTACGTCTAATGAACGTGCAAGGGTATTAGTGGGAGCGTATGGAAAAGGAAAGTCCCATATAGTATTAACGATTTTAGCAATGTTGATGAAGAGGGATTTAGAATTATTCAAAAAAGCAATGCCTAGGATTAAGGGAAATCCAAGGTTGTATCAGTGTATTCAAAATTACTATGAATCGGATAATAAAATATTGCCAGTAATAATCACAGGTAGTAATACTAGCTTATCTCAGGCATTCCTACTGGCATTACATAGAACTTTATCAATGAATAGCCTGTTAAATGTTATGCCGGAAACAAATTATAAAGCAGCAGTTAATGTTATAGAAAGATGGAAAAAGGAGTTTCCGGATACCTATCAAAAATTGAAAACTGTATTAGATATTCCTGTAGATAAATTTGTGGAAGAGTTACAGAATTATAACATTGGAGCGTATGAGAAATTTGAGAAAGTATATCCAACACTTACCGCAGGCAGTCTGTTTAATCCGTTTATAGGCTTTGATGTAGTCGATTTGTATGAAGAGGCTATAAAAGGCTTAAAAACGAAGGGATATACGGGACTGTATGTAATCTATGATGAATTTAGCAAATTTTTGGAAACAAATATTACGGAAGCTTCTGTTAGTGATACAAAAATGCTGCAAGATTTTGCAGAGAAGTGTAACCGGAGTGGAGAGTTTCAAATGCATTTGATGCTTATTTCACATAAAGAGATAGCAAATTACATTGATAAGCTGCCAAAGCAAAAGGTTGATGGATGGAGAGGCGTATCAGAACGATTTAAACATATACATTTAAACAACAATTTTACGCAGACATATGAAATTGTGGAATCTGCAATACAAAAAAAGAAATCCCTTTGGAGTCCATTTTGTAAGGAATTTGAAAGTGGCTTTGCGGGAATTTTTCAGCTATACCAAACACACAAAATTTTTAATGATTTACAAGATGAATCAATTGAAAGAACCATATATGGATGTTATCCGCTTCATCCAGTTTCGACATTTATTTTGCCAAGATTATCGGAAAGAGTAGCGCAGAATGAGAGAACATTATTTACCTTTATTTCTGCGCCAGGGATATCGACGCTTCCTTCTTTTTTGGAAACATATAATGATGATCGTTTTGCGCTTATTACACCGGATTGCATTTATGATTATTTTGAGCCATTGTTAAAAAAAGAAATATATAGTGGGAATATTCATGAAATTTATCGTTTAACGGAAGTGATTCTGGAGAAATTAGTGCCGGAATCTTTAGAGAGCAAAGTTGTAAAAACGCTTTCTCTTATATATATATTAGAGCAGTTTGAAAAATTGCAGCCATCGAAAGATGAGTTAGTGGGCATATATTCAACTCAATATGCAGTGGATGAAATTGATGGAGCAATAGACAACCTTATACAGAAGGAATATGTTATTTATTTAAAAAGAAGTAACAATTTCTTAAGGTTAAAGCAAACTTCAGGTGTGGATATTCGCAAGAAAATAAGTGATATAATTGAGATTCAAAAGAATAAAACAACTATTAAGGAAACACTTAATAACTCTAATTTTGATAATTATATGTACCCGGCAAGATATAATAATGAACGTGATATGATTCGTTTTTTTGCATTTGAGTTTATTGATGAGGAAGAAATAACGGAGAATATTGACTGGGGAATAAAAAGTGAAGGAATTGAAGCAGATGGGATAATATATGGAATTATTCCGCATAGTGAGACATCAATAAGGAAGATTAAAGAGGTTATCTTAAAAACTAGTATAAAATGCAATCGATACATTTTTATTGTTCCAAAACATTACTCTGAGATTGAGAATATTGTTAGAGAGTTTAATGCTGTGTCTTTTCTTCGAGACGAAGCGAATGATGACAAAATTTTGTTTGATGAGTATGAGGTGATATACGAGGATCTTCGGGAAGTAATCAATTTATATATGAGAGCTTATACAAGACCAGAGGAATATAGGGCAGATTATATATTTGAAGGAAAGGAAATGCCAATTCGAAGAAAAGCAGCATTAACGGAATTGATGTCAGGTATTTGTGATGAAGTTTTTGCTTTGACACCGGTTATCAATAATGAGGTAATGAATAAGAATGAAATTACTTCTATTGCAAGTAACAGTAGGAGCAAAATTATAGCTGCATTGTTAAGAAACGAGTTAGAGCCAAACTTAGGCTTCACAGGAACTGGACAAGAGGTGTCGGTAATGAGAAGTACTCTAATTAGAACCGGAGTCTGGGAAGAAAGTAATGGAGCACCCAAAATAAATCTGCATCCGACATCTGTAAAAAATATGGATGTATTATTATCGACTATTGAAAATTTTATAATAGAAATAAGACAAAAAGGGAAAATGTCTTTTGCAGAACTTTATAATAGATTGTTATCCCCAGAATACCATATAGGATTGAGAAAAGGCTTAATTCCAATCTATCTAACTGTTGTGTTGCATGAATATAAAAAAGAGGTTGTTATTTCGGATCAATTGGGGCAGATATCTTTATCAGCGGACACAATGCTTCAGTTAAATGCTAAACCGGAACAGTTTTACTTATCATATATTGATTGGAATCCGGAAAAAGAGGCATTTGTGCGGACTTTAGCAGAATATTTTGTGGAGTTCATTGTCGAAGCGGAGAGAGGTTTTAATTCATATGAGTATGTGGTATCGGCAATGCGAAGATGGTATATGTCGTTGCCTAAGTATGCAAAAGAAAGTAAATTTGTGCCGGATAGAGGGAAAATCCGCAAAGATTATCAGGAAATGTTAAAGTTACTCAAACAAAATAATAGTGGTAATGAGTTGCTGTTTGAGAAAATGCCAAAGGTGTTTGGATTGGTGGAATTCCAAGAATCACTGGTAGACAATATAAAGACATTCAAGGAATTCTATGATAACTTTTTGCGTAATGTAAAAAAATCTTTGTGCAATGAGGTAAAGAAGATATTTATCTCTGAAAAAGATACTGTAAGCATGGATAAGATGTCATTAGCCTCGATTATAAAAGACTGGTGTGAAACCATCGACCAGTCTGCTTTTGAACAATTGTTTGCAGATGGGACAGAAAGGTGCCTGGGGTTGTTTAAGAGTATTACAAACGATGATGATTTAACTATCTCAAGACTTGCTAAATTAGCTACTGATTTACGGCTTGAAGATTGGGATGATAAAATTCGAGAGTTGTTTGTTTCAAACATAAAACAATATAAAGATACTGCAGAAAATCATCATGCTGTAAAAGAAAGTGCAGTAGCAGAAAATGATACAAGTATCTATCAAATATCATTTAAAGATGATAGTGGAGAGATGGTAACGAAGCGTTTTGAGCGTGTTGAAAATACAGGTAAGGGTAAATTGCTTTATAATCAAGTTACAGCAGCGCTTGACTCTATGGGACGCTCTATCTCTAATCAAGAAAAGAGACAAATTTTGATGGAAATTCTTAAGGATTTATGCTGATAAGGAGGATATAAATGGCTTACTTTGACAATGCAGCAACAACATATCCCAAGCCAGAATGTGTATATGCTCAAATGGATAGCTTTTATCGAAAGAGTGGCGGAAATGTAGGGAGAGGCAATTATGGTTTAGCACAGACAGCGGGAAGTTTGGTTGATGACACTAGAAATAAAATACAGAAAATGCTGCATTGCACCACAAAACAGGTTATTTTTGCACCTACAGCAACAGTAGCACTTAATATTATTCTACAAGGATTGATCGAAAAAGGAAAAAAGAATATATATATCAGTCCTTTTGAACACAATGCAGTTACACGCACATTACATCATTTTGTTGAGAAAAACCTTGTGAATGTTACAGAATTGGCTATAAGGGACAATCTGGAGTATGATTTAGAGAAGATCCGTTACCAATTTGATGAAAAGAAACCGGAACTTGTGATTGTAAGTCATGCCAGTAATGTGATTGGCTTAATAGCGCCTGTTGAAGAAATCTTTTCTGTTGCAAAGAAATATGGTGCAGTTACATTGGTAGATATGGCGCAGACTGCGGGACTTGTAGACTGTAATGTGGGATTAGATATATTTGATTTTGCAGTGTTTGCTGGACATAAAACCATGTATGGTCCTACAGGAATTTCAGGTTTTGTAATGAAACAGGATATTGATTTGCCGGCAACTATTTTTGGTGGAACAGGTTACGAATCCGCAAATCAAGATATGCCCAAGAGTTTACCGGAAAAATTTGAGGTAGGGACTCTGAATATTGCAGGAGTGGCAGGATTAAATGCAGCGTTAGAATGGATTTCACAGCATACAGTAGAGAAAATGTATATTGTAGAATGCAAAAAAAGAAAGCAATTAGTAAATTTGCTTGATTCATATGATTTTATCAAGATTATAGGAAATGAAAAGAATAGTAAATATGTTGGTATCGTTTCCTGCATAATGGAGGGGATTAGCAGTGATAGTGCTGGCAGCATATTGAATGAACAAGGGATTGCTGTAAGAGCAGGATTACAGTGTGCACCATTGGCGCACAAATTTTTAGGTACATATCCAGCAGGTACGATAAGATTTAGTGTGAGTCATTTTACATCGGAAAAAGATTTTGAAGAGTTAAAACAAGTGTTGGATTATATAGAAGAAAACATGTAAAGGAGAAGGTAATGGGATTTGAGGATATTACTATAAAGAATGAATATAGGTCTCTTATTGATGATGTTGTCAAAGATTTTTATGTCCCATTGTTGAAAAATGCAGTTTTGTATCAAAGGGCAGTTGGTTTCTTTTCGTCATCAGCGTTAGTAATGATTTCTAAGGGGATTGAAGGATTGGTACAAAATGGTGGTACGATTCAGATAATAGCTTCTCCTAAATTGTCGTCATCTGATATAGAAGAGATTAGAAAAGGATATGAAGTTAGGCGGGTAATAGAAAATTCCTTAATAAGGGAACTGGATGACATTGACAACCCAATAGAACTAGAAAAATTATCGTATATAGCAAGGCTGGTAGCAGATGGGATATTGGATATAAAGATAGCATTCTTGACGACAAAGAATGAAATAGCAATGTATCATGAAAAGATGGGATTAATTACAGACAATGAAGGAAATACAGTGGCATTTTCCGGATCAATGAATGAAAGTGAAAATGCATTTAAAGGAAATTATGAGTCATTTGATACATTTTGTTCATGGACAAATGACTGTGAGCGGGTTTTTAAGAAACAAATGGCTTTTAAAGCAATATGGGAAGATTATGAACCAGGGATAGAAACATTAGATTTTCCTGTAGCTGTAAAGCAAAGATTATATGAATATAATGCTGATTTAAGGAATTGTAATAGTAAAGCGAATGACAGTATAACGGAGATTCAATTAGAATCAAAAGAAAAAGGTGAAATTTATTTGCCAGAAGATTTTAATATTCGTGAATATCAATACAATGCGATTCAAACTTGGGAAAGCAGGGGATTTTGCGGAATATACGATATGGCAACAGGAACGGGAAAAACCTTAACAGCATTAGCAAGCGTTGAATATCTTTTTAGAAAAAATAATAACAGGCTTGCCATAGTAATTGTGTGTCCATATCAACATTTAGTAGAACAATGGGTAGAAGATATTGTGAGATTTGGAATATATCCTATTATAGGATATTCGGCGTCTTCACAAAAGAATTGGAAAAAGAATTTAAAACAGGCAGTGCGTTCTTTTAATCTTAAGGTGTTGGACACATTTTGCTTTGTAACAACAAATGCATCTTTTGTCACAAAAAAAGTGCAGGAGCAGATAATACAATTAAATGAAGATTCATTGTTTATTGTTGATGAAGCGCATAATATGGGGGCTGCAAACTATAGGAAGTGTTTGCCTGAAAATATTGAATTCAGACTTGCGTTATCTGCAACAATAGATAGACATAACGATGATATTGGAACAGAGGCATTAACATCATATTTTGGGGATAAATGTATAGAATATTCTTTAAAAGATGCAATAGAAAATAAAATGCTTACCAGATATTTTTATTATCCTGTATTGACATATTTAGATGAGGATGAACTTGAAGAATATTTAGATTTAACACATCAATTGGCAACAGCCATATCGAAAAAAGGCAGGAAATTAGTATTGTCTGAATATGCAAAACAATTACTGATAAAAAGGTCAAGAGTTATTGCAGGAGCAAGAAGTAAACTGTCAGAACTAAAGAAACAGATGGAAACGTACAAAGATGATAAGCATATTCTGGTATATTGTGGAGCAACGACAATAAAAGACGCTGATGCAGAAGATATGGATTTTGGAGCGAGACAGATTGATCTTGTAACCAATTTGCTTGGAAATGAGATGGGAATGAGAGTGGGAAGGTTTACATCTCAGGAATCATCTCAGGAAAGGGCACATATACGGACAGCATTTGCGGATGGAGAAATGTTGCAGGCTCTTGTAGCTATAAAGTGTTTGGATGAGGGGGTAAATATACCGAGTATTAAAACAGCGTTTATTTTAGCCAGTAGTACAAATCCGAAAGAATATATACAGAGACGAGGCAGAGTGCTTAGAAAATTTCCGGGTAAGGATTATGCGGTGATATTTGATTTTATTACTTTGCCATTTCCAGTGGACACATTGAGCTTTCAAAGAGATGAAGTTATTAATTCAACGAAAGGATTGGTAAAAAGAGAAATAATAAGAATGTTAGATTTTGCAGAAATAGCAGAAAACCCATCGGAAACATATGATTTGATATATGATTTAAAGCATGGATTTGGTATTACGGAAGAAGATTTAAAAGACGAGGAGGTAAATGGTAATGTTGTCTGATGAAATTCAAAAGGTAGAAATTGATGAACAGAGGTTATCTCAAATGAAAAATGCAATTATTGATTTGGAAAAAGAGAATATAAAAACCGGAAAATTTACTACTCAGGATATAGTCAAAGCTATTAGGAGAATTATTGAGAAAATCGCTGATTAAGGGAGACGGATAAGATGCTGATAAAGAGTATTATTATGAATAACTTTAGACAGTTTAAAGGAAAGCAGAAATTAGAATTTTCTACGGATTCAGATAAAAATGTGACGGTTTTGCTTGGAGATAATACATTTGGAAAGACTACTATACTGCAAGCTTTTAATTGGTGTTTATATGGTGTTGCAGATTTTCCTAAAGATAGTAATCCAGATTTTCTTTTAAATTTAGAGGTTGCAAATGAGCAGGCGGGTATTCAGCAGAAGTGTGAAGTCTCTGTAGAACTCATTTTGGAACATAAGGACACAGAATATATTGTACTTAGAAAACAAGCATACATAGATAGGGCATATGGAAGCTGGAATGCACTGAATAGCCAACTTTTGGTGTCATATAAAGAGAATGGAATTACAAAACAAGTAAGAGAAGGTGAAGAGAAAAATATTATTAACGCAATTCTGCCTCAGTCACTTTCAGGGTATTTCTTTTTTGATACTGAGCGTGTTTCAGATATTAGCACGAGGAAAGATTTATCGGAAGCTGTACGTGGATTATTGGGATTAGCTGCTGTTAGCAACGCAAGAAAACATTTGGGCGCTAGAACACAAAAAACAACCGCAATAGGGCAGTGGAATGGTTCACTTGATTCGTCAGGCGATGAAAGAGCAAAGGAAGCACAAGAAACAATTTCTAGAGAGACAGATAAGATTGAATTGTTAAAAAGTGAAATAAAAAATGCAGAAAGAGAGTTGGAAAGTCTCAATAATCAAAAGGAAAAGATTGCGGAGATACTAAGAGATAATCAAAGCACAGCGGAATTGCAGAGACAAAAACAAACATTAGAAGGAACGCTTGAAAAAGAGAAGAAGGAATTGGAAGATGCCAATAAGAATTTTTTGAGGTTTTTCAGTGCTAATGCCTTGTCATATTTGGCATTACCATTAGTTGACCAGGCTCGAGAAGTTTTGGTGAATGCACATGTTGATGATAGAGGAATTCGCGATATGACGGAGGCATCTATCCGGGACATTATTAAGCGTGGCAGATGTATTTGTGGAGCTCAAATTGTGGGACCAGAAAGCGGGGGCATGGGAAATGATGCTTACCAGCATATAATTGATGAATTGAATTATGTTCTGCCAGCACATTTGGGGACTGCAATAATGAGTTTTAAAGAACTGATGGATACAGAATATCGTAATATGGCACAGTTTTATCAAACAATAGAGCAAATGTATAAAAACATCCAAAAGCATAGGGATACAATTGCCAAAATAGAGGATGATATAGCCAGAATAGAAGAAAACATTTTTGGCAAAGAGAATATGAGTAGCTATGAGGCGGATATGAATCGCATCAAAGCCGATATAAAGAGAATGCATGATAAAAAAGAACGTTGTAATAGAGATATTGGTGCATGTGAGAGTGTGATTGACTCTGCACAGAAGGTATATGATGGATTGGTGTCTGCATCAGACAGAAACAAAAGGCTTATTATTTATCTTGCTTATGCGGAAAGAATTTGTAAATGGATTGATGATACCTATGTAGAAAAAGAGTTAGAAATGCGTTCTCGTTTACAGGAGAAGGTTAATAATATTTTTGCAAGAATGTATCATGGGGAACGCAGAGTGCAAATTGATAATCAGTATCACGTAACTCTTTTTGCACAAATGAATGGTAAAGAGGTAATTACCGGCGAATCAGAAGGACTTAAGAGAGTTAAGAACTTTGCATTTATAGCCGGTTTAGTGGATTTAGCAAAAGAAAAAGCTTCTTTAGGAAAGAAGAATGAGGCAATCACATGGGATAATGAAGCATATCCACTCGTAATGGATGCTCCTTTTTCAAATGCTGATGAAACTCACATAAAAAATATTTCAGGCGTGCTTCCAGAAGTGGCAAATCAGGTAATTATGTTTGTGATGGAGAAAGACTGGCAGTACGCACAGTCTGTTATGGATGTGCGTGTAGGTAAATATTGTACTTTGAAAAAATATTCAGAATCCCATACAGAGATAGAAAGTTGAGGTGGATGTTATGTTTGAAGGCGATTATACAATCAATGGGGTACATGCCACATATATTAAATATCTGAAGGATGAAGTAAAGGCTTTTGAAAGATATATAGATGTGTATATGACAGGAGCAACAATGGGGGTGTTACATAATCGGCGGGCGAAACAGGGGGGATCAACAGATAGAGCGAGAATATATGCTGATGCGTTTAATACAGAACATGTAAAATGCAATGAGTTATTCAAATTAGTTATTCTTAATGATACATCAAAGCGGTGGTCAGACGAGGAACGTATAAACATTTGTTTTAAATATCGAGATAAAATGGATGACAAAGCTGTACCGCCTATTGCGGAGTATGAAATTGAAATGATGAAAGAAGCTTTTGATTTGTTTAACGAATATGCTATGGGCGGAATAGAGCTGCTGTATGAGAATTTTTCAAGTAGTTCAACTGTAAGTGTGGATGATACTGTAGATTACGCATATAAAGTAATGTTCGATCAACATATATTCATTGAAAGCAGACAAGCCGGGGTTGATGTAGAACAATTACTTCGTCCAGAATATTAGAGAGAAATTGGTGGGTAAAATGGCAGGAATACCTATTGAAAGTTTAAATTTGTCAGTAAGGGCAACAAATGTGTTACATCGTATGAATATTCATGAAGTGGAGCAGTTGTTGAACATACCGATAGAATATATAGCAGAACAGCGGAATATGGGAGTGAAAACCATTGCAGAAATTAAAGGTGCAGTAAGACAAATCAATATAGGTGACATGAGCATAGAAGATTTGGAAAATCTTACTCCTGTTGATAGCGTTAATTTTTCAAAAAGGAATTTTTCTGAAGAACAAATAGAAGAATTATCGTGCCATCCAATTACAGAACTGAATCTTTCAAATCGTGCGATGAATGCGTTGTTGAAGGTCGGTTGTGAAACGATAGCTATATTAGCGGAAATGACGCTTACAGACATTAGGAATATGAAAGGATTAGGAGCAAAGACTTGTGATGAAATATGGGAGGAACTCAATCAATGGATAGAAGCGAATATGCTTATTTCGGAGAAAGGTAAAGACGGTATAATATCTGAAAAAGAACAGCTTTTTTATCAATGGCTTGCTGGAAAAATTAAGCCAATAAGTCCAATTTATTGGAAACGATTAAGAAATATTGTTCTGGATTCTGGATATATTGAAATAGTAGATTGGGATATAGAAGGTAAAGATGATATATTTATTAGAAAGGTGTTGGCATTATCTGATTTTCGTGTCAGTATAAAAAATTTCTTTTTGAAGTATGCGCCGGATGGAATTATAGAAAAAGATGCGTTTGAAAAACAATTAGCCTTAGTTGGTTTGGAATTCGATAGTTCCATTCTTATAGAAATAATTCTTGATGATGCTATTTGTATTATAGAACATGGATATTATATTTTAAATAGACCTCATGCAATGCGGTATCTTCAGGAAAAATATTTAGATAGCAGCGATCGGAATGGTGAAATAATCCTCAAAAGACTTTCCGGCGATAACTTACAAATGATTGGTGATATGTATGGCTTAACAAGAGAAAGAGTACGGCAAATACTTGTCCAAACTGCAAAAAAGATGCCGTTAATGTATGAAGATTATTTTAGTGAGCCATATAAGCATTTTAAATTATCGAAAGAGGAATTTTGCAATGTATTTCCAGCTTGTGGAGAAACCGGATATGAGTACTTGTTTATTAAATACAAAAAAGGTGATATGAGTATAACGCCAGAGAGTATACAGAATTATACGGGACGTTTCTCAGAGAGGGTCAGTGCATTTTGGAGTGAGGAGTCAATACGTAGAGATAAGCAAACAGTTTCAAAAACAGAAATGGTGTATAGGGTACTTCTTAGTAATGGCAGTGAGTCAATGTCTATGGAAGAATTTGAAAAAGAATATTATAATTATATTGAACGGAGAAACTATCCACGTGAAAGACTTACTATTAATCAACGAACTGTGGTAAATCACTTGCGAAATGCTAAGTATATTGTATTC
>ERZ778518.929-NODE-929-length-23848-cov-4.833060_pt1 | contig 23848 bp, 16 predicted proteins | sample MGYA00510340_ERZ778518 | MGnify/ENA primary metagenome ERZ778518 (study PRJEB29527, sample SAMN07138967) | mouse gut metagenome | material: feces | host: mouse | place: China:Nanjing | collected 2016-01-25 ...
TAGATGAGAGTGGCAACAGCATCGGCCTCTTCCTGGGAATAGCCGCTGTAGTAGTTGTCCATGCGCATGTGATCCCAGTCGTAGGCCACGTCGAAGTTCACGCCGTTGTAGCTGCCCGTGCCTCTTTCGGGGAAATTATGGTATTTCATAATCATGGCCATGGCAGTGCCCACGCAACCTGTCAGGGGGCGTCCGGGAATCATGCTGTTGAAAGGAGCTTCCTGGCGCCACTGGGGTGTGTTGAGAAGAATCTTTTCGTTGTTGCCGGCGGCGCGGCGCACCATCATGCGGCGTGCGTCGCGTGTAGCGGAAGACTGCACGCGGGGGGCGATTTTGATTTCACTTTCAAGTCCCTGCATCATCCATTTCATGGCAGGAGGAAGCGAAGATACGTTGTAGGTGCTTTCTGCGGAGTAGCCAAGTACTGGAGTCGCGCAGTCATCGGCCGACATGATTATGAATCCATGTCCGTCGCGGGCATTGAATACATAGTAGAGCGGTTTGTCCGCGCCACCGCTGGTGTGAGTGTATGCGAGTTCGAGAGCGTCTGCTGTCGACAGCCTGTCCAGGGAACTTGCCTGGAAAAATTCGGCGGCCAATCCTTTGGCGTCCTCGACCGATACGGTTTCTGCCTGCACTATCGGTGCGGCACACACCAGAAGTGAAAAAATCAATCCTTTCGAGTAATGTTTAACCATGACTTTTAGAGATAGTTTTTCGCTGATGATGAATAATGAATTTATTGAATTTTGTGATTGGATTAATCTTAAGTAAGGTTCAGATTTCAATTAACAAATTTTGGTTTTTGTACCTGAATAGTTACTGGATAACGCCTCTTTTGCCGGTTTCGGTTAAAGCGCCGCAAAGTTAGTGATTTTTCTTCATCCGGCAAAAGAATGAAAATCTAATATTTATTACAACAATCTCATGCAGAGGCGACAAAACGACAGCCGCCGTAAGCCGGGGAGGCTTTTACGGCGGCTGTCGCTTTAGGTGCGGGTATGTTCCGGTGCTGTATTTACCGGATTACGGTTTTTGTGGCTATGCAGCGGCCGGAGGCGGTGGTCGACACAGCTATAACCGTTGTGCCGGGCGCCGGGAGGTCTATGGCGAAGCCGGAAAGTGAGTAGTACACCGTGTCTACGACGGGGTCGGAGATTTCAATGGATCCGACTCCTGAAGTCTCGCCCTTTGCAAGAGGATATATTGTGCTGAACTGGCCGTTTGTGAGGGTGAGAAGGTCGCTTCCGGCTTCTTTGTCGGTGGTAAGCGCGTTGTTCTCGATGTGGAATACAGTGCCGTCGGCAAGAGTGCCGGTGAGTGGCATTGCACTGTTGAATGGTGCGGAAATGTTGTCGGTGATGTCGCGGATGCTCTGTCCGGCAGGGAAGGTGAGGAAGGTGGCCGCGGCAGCCCGCACTTCGGGTCGGGCGGCAAGTTTTTTCGGCATGGGATAATAGCCGTTCTCGAAGGAGAAGTGTTCTGCCAGTTCTTCGATTGTATTGCCGGATGTGAGTTCGGAGGTGTCGAGGCCTATGAACGGGTCGGCCGGCAGGTTGTCGGGATTCAGGCTGCCGACGGCCGCGGACTGTGCGTTGAGCTGCAGGTCGCAGTAGTTTGCCCTTAACGGTCCTTGTGGCGAGGCCGGCGCGTGGAACTGCTGTCCGAGTAGTGCTCCGTTGTTAAGAGCCTCGTTGGCGCCGGTTATGTAAAGCTGGCTTGCACTGAAGTTGCATTCCATGGCCGCATATTTCCCTAAGTTCGAACTTTGGCCTGCCAGGCCGCCCATCACTTCCACTTTGGGGCACTCGGCTGCAGGTTCCACTATAATGGGACCGTAGGAGGCGCAACCTTCGACGGTTCCGTTGTTCACGCCGGTGATTCCGCCTACGCGCGACAGGGCCTGGCTTGGTTTTATGTAGTCGGAGAAGTGGTGGAGTTTTATTGTTCCGGTGTTCGCGCAGCCTGTTATTCTGGAGTCGGCATGTCCGGCCCAGCCTGCGATGCCTCCCACATAGTCCCAGTTGGATTCAATCAGACCGGAGAACGTGCAGTCCTTGATGGTGAGGGGGTACATGCCAGGAGCCGTTGCGGAGTAGCCGAAAATGCCACCGGTATATCGCGAGTAGGCTTTTATGTGGGCTGCCACATGGCAGCTCTCTATGAGAACGGGGCCGCCGGCCAACGAGCCGGTTATACCGCCAATCTGCCCGCTGGCATCCATGAACGATCCGGAATCGATAGTGAGGTTTCTCACGACCGCACCGGCTCCCAGTGCTCCGAACAGACCCGCCGACTGAAAGGAACCGCCTGCCCATGTCGTTGCATTGCCTGCGGCATCGAAGCATACTGTTCGCAGGTTGAGGTTGCGGAGCGAGTGGCCGCATCCGTCGAAAATGCCGTCGAAATGCCAGAAATACTGTGTCGATGAATTGAATGCAGGGTCGCTGCCTGCGGCTATGCCGCGGAATGAGGCATCATTCTGCATGTCGATGTCGGCAGTGAGCGCGAAGTATGTGTTGGCGAAATGTGCGCGTGGCACTATGGTGAGCTGTGCGAAGTGTTCAAGGTCGTTTTTATTCTTGATTTGGTATGGCGAAGCTTCGGTGCCGTTGCCCTCAAGCGCTATTTTATACGTGGTGAGGCATAGTCTGCGGGTGTAGTCGCCGTTGGTCAGCGATATCCATGCGCTCCCCATTCCCTTGTCGGGGCTGGCTGAGATTGTGTTTCCGTTCACGGAGAACAGATCGCTGGTTTCGTCGAGCGAGGCCGATATTCCGGGCATTGTACCGCTGATGGTGGCCTGGCCTGAAAAGTGGGCTGCGGTCTGCCCCTGCGGCAGCTGGATATATGTGGAGGCGGCAGCGGACAGTTCGGACGCCAGGGCTTTGACGACAGGGTAGTACCCCGCGCTGAGTTGCCAGGCGGCATCCAGACCTTCCAAGGCGTTGCCTGATGTGAGTTCGGCGGTAGCAACAGCTACGACACCATCGGATTCTGGCAGCAGGTTGGCGGTGGCCATGAATGGCGAATCGAGAAGCTGCCCGTCGTAATAGCAGTTGGAGAAAGCAGTCATCATGCTTTTGTCATCATTCGATGTGGCGCCTAACACAGGCCCGCATTGATAGCTGGCATGCCCGAGGATGGTGCCGGTGTTCACGCACGACTTTATCTCGCCCTTGCCCGAATTCAAGGTCATATAGCCGGCGATGCCTCCGGCACGTTCCTTGTCGGCCAGTATCAGTCCTGCGTTGAGGCAGTCGGAGATTGAGGTTGCCTGTGCTGAACCTATTATGCCACCGGCTTCGGTCTGGGTATAGCTTCTGGCTTCGGGGTCGGAGCTTGTGGATGAGATGTTCCCGATGTTGGCACATTCGGATACGGTGCCCCATGTGGATTTTCCGGCAATGCCTCCCGCCTGTTTTGCGTATGTTGTTATCGCACCTGCGTTCAGGCATTTCTCTATTGATGCTGAAACATCGGATTTGGTGCCTGTGAGAGCGCCGGCAATGCCGCCAGCGACCTGGTCGTAGCAAACGATTGTGCCGTAGTTGCTGCAGTTCTCGATTCTTGCGTCGTTGGAAACCTCTCCGGCTATTCCGCCGACGAAGGTAAGAGCCTCGAAACGGCAGGATTCGTCGATGATAACATTCCGTACCACGGCTTCCACCCCCATGAGGTTTCCGAACAGTCCCACCCATTTGCGGCTTTGGCCTGCTCCCCATTTCTTGATGGGATTGCCGTCGGCGTCGAAGGCAACGCTTTTTATTTCAAGATTTTTGATTCTGTGGCCTTTGCCGTCGAACACGCCGGCGAAGTAGTAGTTGTTGGAAGAGGCCTGGGAATATGGAGCCGAGGCTATGCCTATGAAGTCGGTCACTCCGGCCATGTCGATGTCGTCGGTGAGAATGAAGTGTACACCGTCGTAATGTCCGGTTGTTCCGGCAGTTGTACCTGCGCATGCGAGCGCGAGTTCCTGAAGCTCGGCAGCGTTGCCGATTCTGTAGGGATCCGCTTCCGAGCCTGTGCCCTGAAGAGAGAGTGCCGGGTCTGCGGCATTGAGCGTTGTGGCGACGAACGACAGCAGCAGTACGCTTAGAAATTTTTTCATTTGTAGGATTGTAGGGTTAGTAATGTAATACAAAAATATGGAATTATACAATTTCTACAAATAGAATACAAAAATAATCTTTAGAAAGTGGTGGCTGGTCGGACATTTGACGCAAAATAAAAACACCGCCTTCGTGATACGAAGGCGGTGCCGTGTGCGCAAGAGGGGACTCGAACCCCTACGTCCGAAGACATTAGATCCTAAGTCTAACGCGGCTACCAATTACGCCACATGCGCATTTGCGGATGCAAAGATAGCTAAAAATCCCGCATGTGCAAAATATAATGCTACCTGTTATGCCTGGCGTATCGGACGAGTTGCTGTCGGATTACCACATGGGGGTGAAGCCGGGGGACTTTTCGAGTCGGTCGTTGACGCATCCCGTGAGATCTGAGTGCGAGGATGTGTCAAGCTTCAGTATGGGAGCTCCGGGATTGAAACGCAGGCGGCTCATATCAATCCACATCATTCCGGTAGAGTCGGCGAAGTGCATGTAGTATTTCCTTCCTGTGATATCGCTGATGGATGTCCATTGTGTGGAGGAGATGTTGGGCTCGCCCTGCACGCTGTATCCGAACGGCACGCTGACAGTACCCATGATGCTTCTCAAGGACCCTAATGCGGCTTCATACGACTGATTCTTAGGCACACGATTTATGAAATATGATGCACGTACAAATCGGTCGGGACTGCTTGCCGTGCCTGGCAGAGTGTGCGAGCCGCCTTTGGCTTTCCAATAGTTCTCGATGGCCTCCATGTCGGGTAGCTGCGGGTCGTTTGTGAGGACTGTCAGATCACGGCTCTGATATGTCTTCAGAACACCATGGTCGTACTCCATCACCATCGTGTTTCCTCCGGCGTCGGTAAGCGCCCAGTGGAGCAGGCTGACTGTTCCTCCGTCGAATGCTTCTCCGGAAATGGCGAAAGCATTGGTATCGAGCCATTGCGACACTTCATCCACTGTGGTGAAATTATCCAGGAAGAAACTGCACATCATCGCCAGGCTGACAACGGGTACGTTCTCGCCTTCCACGGGGTTGCGGTATTCACTCATTTTACAGAACAGACCGTTCATTGCCAGGCCGTGTTCGTTTATTCCTTCGGTAACGCCTCCGTCGTATCCCACAGCCAGAACGGAGCCATATTTGGATGTCCATTCCAGGCGGGGACCTGAAGGCATGCTGGTCTTGGCGATTCCGCCGGGGTAGACATATAGATTTGTGGGTATGGGGGTCCGCCAGTCGAGGGTTCGTCCGACCAGAATTGTACTGTTATTTTCGCCAAGATATACAACGCGGGAACATGGATATGCAGCCACGGCAGCGATAGACGCGGCGACAGTTAATGCGATTGTCCGGAATACTTTCATGTGTGAATATTATTTTTGATATTCAAACACAAAATGTCGCCGTAATGTTCTGAGTCGCTATGGATTCAAGGCTTGACAACGACGAAACGCACAGGCTCCGATGCGCTGAGTTCGTTCTGGTGGCGCTGCAGGAGTATGGCTTTATATAGCCCGTCGTCCACGATATTTCCAAGATTGTCGGTAAGATTCCAGCAGAAGTCGGTTTCCGGATTCTCGATTGTCGCTACGGTTTCGCCGGAAGCATTGCTGATGATAAGTTTGAGATATGCGTCAGAGTTTGTGGAAGCTATTCTGAAATTTGCCGAGTGGCGGGACGCCCCTTGGCCATCGTATATCAGCTCCGGAGATTTGCAGGCATTCCGGACTTCGAATTCGGTCGCAGCTGAGGCTGTGGCTCCAATCGGGTCGGTGATATCAAGCGATACTGTGTGGTAGCCACCGCCAAGCTCTGTAAGCGCTACGCTGAGATGGAGATTGCCTTCGCTGTCGAAACTGGTGTTTATCGACGGAGAGAGATTTGTCGACCCGTCGAGGCGGCAACGGATGGAAGTGCTTTCCAAAGATGAGATTCCCGGCAGACCTGCCGCGGTAGGTACTATTGTAGCATACAATGTGGCATTCCGGCCCACGATATCACCGGGGATAAAGTCCGGATTGTTAATATATAATTCCGATATTTCGGGTGCGGACTCAGGAGAGGTTTCATTGTCGGAGTATTTCATCGACACAGAACATAATCCGGTGGCGATGGAACCCTGTGCCGAGCGTAAGGCGAATGCCAGACGTGGCGATTGTCCGATATTGGCCAAAGATGGTGCAGTTATGGTTGTCGAGATTCTGCCATTTTCAGCTATTACAGGATATTGGGCTAAAAGACGAGTTTCTTCGGTTATGTATTTAGGTTTGGTCTGGGCATTGGCAGCCTCTATCTGCCTTGGCTGATCGAATAAGCTCAAGGTGCCGCAGCCCGAGAACCCGGTAGGATTGCCTTGACCATCGACAATAATGGCATTAATCGTCGCGGACATTCCGGAAGTGAGTTCCAGCATGGTGTCTGAGGGAATCACTGTGGCCGAAGGTATTGGCAGGGGAAGCGCCGGGTCGCCGCAATAATTATAACACATCACATTGGATGCCACACCGCTTCCTTTGCGTTCGTTGGCAATCACTGCGTTGCGTGCGCGGTAGAACAGGTCGGCGAAGCTGTCGCCATATGTAGCCGAAGCCAGGGCCTGGCTCATGGCATGGTTAAGCTTCCGGTTATAGTCGAGATATACTGCACGGCCGGCGGCTATACATCCCATAAAGCCGCCGTCGGGCTTCAGGACCATTTGTTCGGCTATGCTTCCATGATTCAGATCGAAAGTGAATGTCTCGCAAGTGGCGAGCATGGCGAAGGGATACACTTTGTTTTTGAGTTCCGCCAGATGCTGTTGGTTCATGATCTGATGCTGAGCCAGAGTGTTAGGCCCTCCATGTCCGGTGTACCATGCCCCGAGTATGCCGTCATTGATGTGCCGCATCACCAGGCGTGCGCCATCGGCATTCTGTGTGGCCGACGCGAATTGTGGATACACGAGATTGTCGACTGAGGCCACAAGCATGTCGGGCCGTCCGTCGCGCAGGAACGCTATGCTTTGCTGGCTGTGGTCGAAATGGGCGTCCCGGTCGCCGTCGTCGCTTGTGTACAGCATACGCATTGCGGCAGCCGGCGGCATGGGATCGGTAAAATAGGATTCGATTTTTGCATTGACCATCCGTGCCTGCCCTGCATCCCTTACCGGCAGACGGCCTACTGTTATCGCGGTGGGCTGAATGGTCACTTCGGCATGCCGGTAATCGTCGGCAAGCATCGCGAAATAAGCATCGCCGCAATAGCAGGTGCTGTTGGAGGAGGCATCGGTCTCCAGCTCGGCCTGGAATGTAGCCATGGCATCTGTTGCGGGGCGGCTGATGAAGCGGTTGTCGGCGACTGAGACACCATAGAAAAGCAGATACCGGAATTTTCCGGAGGTGTCGCGGTCGTGAAGCATTTTTACAAAACGCCGGATTGCCTGGGGGCAATGCGAGCCGTTGCCGAATTCGTTGTAGATATTCCTGTGGTTTACCACAAGCACATCCATACCTTGATGCCTGCGGTGGATGTCGGCCAGCTGATTTGCCTGCTCTGCAAGGTCCGCGGTAGTCACAATCAGAATATCGGGCGGTGTGAGCGAATGCAGGTTCTGTGGTGCCACGATTTCTTCAAACCGTGGCTGTGGAAAGTATCCAGTGTTTCGGAATGCCAGTATGCGTCGTTGGCGTTCGGTTCCAAGGCTTGCCTGAATCGAGACTGCTGTATTTCCGTTTTCTGTTTCAGCGGTCTGAAAGCTGCGTATCCTGCTTATATCGGTCACATCCCAGACGCTTATGTCGCTGTCGTCTATGACGAATGTCTGTCCGGCATCAGCTCTGATTATGTCGAATGTGCGCCAGTTATCGTTTCCGAGCCTATTTTTGCGGTTATAGATGGCAGCGACCCTGTCGACGGCAAAATAACCATCGTAATCAGCAGGATATGCAATGCTTACCTCAAGCGGAGAGTCGGGGTTCCATCCACTCTCGAAATTAACGTGGTCGGTCACGCTGCGATATAAGCGGGAATCACTTAATGGTGGGCATATCAGGGGATTATGTTCGCCTTTCTGCCATGGATGCGAAAGTGTGATTTCCGGATACCATGCCTCTGATTCCTTATCACGGAATCCACAGTAAACATAATTCACAGCGCCTGAGACGGAGCCATTTGCCGAGGGTGAAATGTCCGTGATGGCGAAAGTGAATGTTTCGGTCTGTCCCGGAGACAGCTGCGGGCCATGGGCGATAGCTCCTCCATATGTCGGAATCTGCACTTCCCGCTCTATAAGTTCGACCGCTGTATTACTTGTGATTGTATTCTGCAACTTCCAGTCGCTGCCAAGGCTCAGAGTCTCGAGAGGTGCATCCTGGCCACATTCCCCGATGAAGTAATAGGCACCGGTATCGTAGTGGTTGCGTGTGACAGAAATAGACGTTGGCGACAACGGGACAGCGCGTACATCGGCTTCTCCGTAGAACAGAAGCCGGTCCTGCTGCCTGGCAACAGCTGTCGGAGCCAGGTCGTCACTATAGTTGATGGAAAAAATGTGGTCTGCCGCTGCAACAGCGCCAGACCCGAATACGCCTACCTGACCTGGATTGTCGAATCCCCATTCTTCAAGCTGTCGGTAACTGATTGCGTAGACGCCCGTGGTGTCGATTCTGACTTTTACCCAATGACCGGCGGCAAGGCGGGATTCCGTAGAATAATAATCAACGGGCAGAGCCATCGCGGTCTGGTGGTGCCGGCAGACTACAGATGCAAGTATTACCAACAGTAGTATGTGTATTCGGCGGACGGGCATCTATTTATACTTGAAATCAAGAACGTTTGCACTGCCGATATTAACTACAGTGCGGGTGTTGATAACGGGTGTGGTTTTCAGAGGATTGCCGGCATCGATGATTATGTCGCCGGTTTTGAACGTGAAGTACTTCGACAAGCCCGCGACAGCGTCTACGGCATGGCCCGAGAAATTTTCGAAATCATAGGTGTTCTCATATGCAAGCTCGTCGGAATGCAGCATGTTGCATGAGATATCAATTCCGATTTTTTCAGGGATGTCGCCTTTCAGCCATGCTCCCGGCGAAAACGCCCTGTCGCAAAGCGGCCAGATTGTGTCGGCCATGAAGTTGTGTCCTGAAGGAACAAGCATATGGAAAATAGTGTAAGCGTCGATATACCGTGAGGCCACTTTGCCCGGAATATGCGTTCCTAATTTACCTATCCGGAACGCCGGAGCATACAAAGCCGACGATGTATTTCCGTCGAGAAATACAGGCTCGCCGTGCCGCAGGATGGCGGAATCGGCACCGGCAATCAATTCAGGCTTTGCCCCTCCGCTCAGCTCCGGAGCGTTTGAGAGAACTATGATTTTCATCGCGACGGGATATTGCCCAGTCGGTTATACATTACGGCAAGATGGGAATATATGGAAGTATTGCTCACCACAATCTCTGCAGGCGCGACTATACGCGTCGGCGTGAAGTTCCAGATGGCTGGTATTCCACAGGAGATGGCATGATTGGCCACTTCCTGGGCGATATCGACGGGTACGGCAAGCACAGCGATGATTATATTCATGGCTCTGGCAAGCTCCGGAAGGCAATCGGGAGCATACACCTCCACCGCATTGATTTTCGTTCCTATCCTTTCGGCATCGATGTCGATTCCAGCGACAATATTCAGTCCATACCGTTGCAGGCCTGAATCGGCGATAAGAGCGGCACCAAGACTTCCCACGCCAAGCATTACAGCATTGTGCCTCTGGGTGAAACCGAGAAATTGGCCAAGCGACTGCTCGAGATCCTCAACCGAATACCCTATGCGTGTTTTACCCTTGATGCCGAGAAAAGAGAGATCTTTTGCTATTTGTGATGGCGCCACTTTTAGTTCGTCGGCAATACGTGTTGTGGACACATATTCCACTTTCTGGCGCCGCAAGGTACTCAGATATGCCAGATACCACGGCAGGCGGCGCAAGGTAGGCTCGGGAAGAACACCTGCGCCTTGGCGGGGAATACGGCCGGATGACAGTTCTTCGTTATTCATGGATTGTCAACGCAGCCCCAGTGCTGCGAGGAATTCTACAGTTTCGTTTTTTGTGAGTATGCGCCGGTCGGAAATATGTGCGCTGAACCGGCGGGCGACATCCAGCAAATCCGGATGGGCGAAGAGCCTGCGCACATAGTGGTGGCAGCTGTCGAAGAGGGTGTCGGCCTCGTCTTTATCGAGAGAGCACATCTTCTGGCCTTCGCTGCGCACCAGATCGCGGACAATCCTTTCGGCATTGAATCCCGGCTCGAATCCGGCGGTAATCGCTTTGCGGCATTCGATGTTGCCGAGTACCATCGAAGCCATGGCTCTCAAGTCCTTCACAGACTGTGACCATAGGCTTTTGGCAGACATTCTCGGGTTGCCTGGCAATCCGAAATCGTGAGCCATATGCATATTGTGGCCGTCGGGTTCGTCGAATCTTATTTCAGCCAGTAGATGCTCGCCCTGGCATGCTATCAGTGTGATTGCCATTCCGGCAATTCCGTTGGCTTTGTCTGTTGTGTCGGTATATTTCAAGCTTATGTAATCCATAATCAGTTCACGACCATAAATTTTGCAACTATTCCGCTGTTTCCCTGCTGGTTTTGCGAAGCGAGTACATAATACACGCCTGTGCGGACTCTCCGCCCGGTGCTGTCGCAGCCGTCCCATGAGAAATTGCCGCCTTCGGAACGACCGGTACAGATTACATTCCCTGCGGTATCGGCAATTTTCACAAGGCTGTTTTCCATTAACCCGGAGATGGTGATCCACCCGCTATAGTCGGGACGTACAGGATTCGGAGTCACTTTTACCTGGCCGTAATCTTCGGCGGCAGGAGATGATGTTCCGTTGTATATGAATATTCCGGCTTCGGTGCCTACGTAGACACACGCGCTCTGCGGATCCACGCTGACCGAATATACGAAGTTGGAAGGCAGCGGCGAGTTGTCGGTATTGAAATGTTCCAGAATCTCAGAGCCGTCGGCGCTTACAAGATACAGGCCGGAAGCTCCGGTTGCCAGCCACTTGCGGTTGGAATGATCTACCGCTATATCATAAATCTTATCGGTTGCCAAAAGATAGTCGCCATAGTTGGTTCCATCGTTTCTGGCTACAAGTGGCCGTTGGAAGATACAGCCGGGGGTCATGGCCTGGGATGGGTCCAGAACCATAACGCCGGACTCCGTACCCAGCCAGATTCGTCCGTTGTGGTCTTCCGCCATGGCATTGACCTGGCAGTTCTGTGCCGAGGCACCGCTCTGGTCGGTAAGTTTGCTGTGGTGTATCGAGCTGTCGTCGGATGTGTCTGTATAAGTTTTGTTGTGGTTCAGTACGGCCAAGCCTGAATTCCAAGCGGAACTGCCGAAAAGCACCAATGGCGAATGCGTGGCTATCAGCATCTTTCCGTCGTGATTGTATTCAAAAGATGAAGGCATGGTTGCAACTTTCCATTCATCGTACCCGATTTGGCCGACGGCTGTTCTTTTGCGAACGGAAGCAGGAAGAATCACGCACATCGGATCAGACGTATTGATGTGTCCATTGGCTACCCACAGGTTTCCTTCCGCATCGAGATTGAGATCATTGATCTGGGTGCCGCCAAAATCTCCCATCGGAGTGTTCTTGGTGGTGTACGTGGCTATTATATCGCCGTTGTCGATAATGTGGAGACCCTTGCTTGCCGATGCCCCGTATGCTCTCCCTTCGATTTCAGGATCGAAGAAAATGATTCCTCCGTCGCCGAAATCGGAAAGCGGAGCGACATTATAGTCGGAAATGCTTCCATCGTTGTTAATCAACGACACCTGCAATTTAGTTACTGGTAATGGATATATTCGGCTACGGCCGATTGCTCCGACCACAAGCGTATTGCCGTTCCATCTTAAACGCGATGGAGCTGCAACCTTGACAGCCTTCGGGGAAAAGGCTTCCCCGATAAGTGATGGAGTGTTGCCGGAAAGATCGTAATGAGTTATTCCCTGAGGCGTTGCAACCCATACGGATTCCTTTCCTATGGTACTGAAAACCGCATCACCTGCAATGTTCTCAGGAAGTATCACCTCATCGATATTGCCTTCGGTGTCGGAGAATAGAATCCTTCCTTGCTCTGCGAATCCCACTTTATCTTCGCCGAACTGCAACTGTTGGCAATCGATTCCGGTTGCTATAACTTTTTTCGTAACAGTTCCGTCGGTTCCGTCGAAGTCGTAGAGATACAGGCCTTTGTTTGCTGCAACGTTGAAGAATGCCGATTGTCCGGCTGCTGCCAGCGACATATTGAGAGGCCATAAACGGAGATTGCCGGAACCATCTTTTATCGGTTCGAAACTGTCGAGGCGAGGGTGGCGTTGCGACAATGGCGACCACAACATTTCTGTATTGGTCAACAGAAGCATGTTCTGGCCGAGAATCATCACCTTGTCGACTTTCTGATTATATATTCCCGATTCCACTACCTGATGGCGGACGTCGTCGAACAGTACGAATCCGAAATCTGTGGCGGCAAGAATGCGGTCGCTGCCGAATGCCACATCCCTTACGGCATGGGATGTGGTAAGGGTAGCATCCTTGAGTTCCGGCATGTTCACGCAGCGCCCGTTGTCGTAAAGCAAATCGATATTGCCGTTGGAATACGCTATGAAGAGATAGTTTTTCTGCCAGTTATAGCGTATTATGTCAATGGAGCTGTCGGAAAGACGGTTGCTGCTGTTGTAATACACGGTTTCACCGTCGTTGGTAATCGCCATCAGATTCTCGCCGCTGAGCATGTATGTTCGGTCGGGAGTCTCGATAACTTCCACAAAGGAAGTTCCGGCCGAAGGCAGCAGGCTCCAAGAACCCGGCATGCGCTGTGCGACTGCCGAAAATGGAATCAAGCTGATAGCTATGGCTATAAAGATAGTATATAATATTCTGTTGGTCATATTATAGAAGAGAGGATTCGGATAGTCTGGCGACAAGAGCCTTTACTGCTCTTGCCCGGTGGCTCACTGCATTCTTTGCCTGGTCGTCGACTTCGGCAAATGTCTTTTCCCAGCCTGTCGGGCGGAAAAGGCAGTCATAGCCGAAGCCGCCGCTGCCTTGTGGCCCGTATGTTATTTCGCCTTCGATTTTCCCTACTGCTGTTATCGGCTCGCTGGCCGCATCGGCAAGAAACACCATGGCTGTGGCCATATGGGCATGTCGGTCGGCGATTCCATCGAGTTCAGCAAGCAGGCGGGCATTGTTGGCTTCGGAGTCGTGCCCTTCGCCCGCATATCTTGCGCTGAATACTCCAGGCGCACCATCGAGTGCGTCGACGCAAAGCCCCGAATCATCGGCAACAACGTTGCAGCGTCCGTAACGCTCGGCTACAAACATGGCTTTCTGAAGGGCGTTGCCCTCGAAAGTGTCGGCAGTTTCCGGAATGTCGTCGTGGCAGCCGATATCTGCCAGCGACAGCACATGCCAGTCCTTGCCCAGCATGGAGCGGAATTCTTTGAGCTTATGTGCGTTGTTGGTGGCGAATACTATTTCTTTCATTATTATACCAACGGCATGAACCGTAGCTTATTGCATGCAGAATCAGCCGATAACGATATTAACTATTTTTCCGGGCACAACTATGATCTTACGTATTGTTTTGCCGTCGAGCCATTTGGCGGCACCTTCGGCTTCGAGGGCAGCTTTCTCGATCTGTTCCCGAGGGGCGTCGGCTGCCAGTGTAATGTTATAGCGGGCCTTTCCGTTGAACGACACGGCCATGGTTACAGTGCTTTCGATAAGCCACTTTTCGTCGTATTCCGGCCACGGTGCATCGCATACGGAATCCTCATGGCCGAGAACCTGGCGCCACAAGGCTTCCGCCACATGGGGGGCGAAAGGAGCTGCGACAATAGCCAGAGGTTCCAGTACAGCACGGCTGCGGCATCCCTGCGAAGCGAGTTCGTTCACACAGATCATGAATGCGGCCACAGATGTGTTGAACGAGAAATTCTCGATATCGGCACTGACTTTCTTTATCAGTTTATGGATACTTTTGAGATTTTCGGCCGAAGGCTCGGTGTCATCCACGACCACAGTGTCGCCCTTGTGGTACAACGACCACATCTTGCGGATGAAACGGTACACGCCATCGATGCCGTTGGTATCCCACGGTTTGCTCTGTTCGAGTGGCCCGAGGAACATTTCGTACATGCGCAGGGTGTCGGCTCCGTATCGCTCGACCACATCGTCGGGATTCACGACATTGAACATGCTCTTGCTCATCTTCTCCACGGCCCAGCCACATACATAGCGACCGTCGTCTCCGGTGATGAACTGTGCGTCGGCGAATTCGGGGCGCCAGCCGCGGAAGGCTTCCTGGTCGAGCACATCGTTGGAAACTATGTTGACATCCACATGAATCGGGGTGGTGTCGTAGTCTTTTTTCAATTCCGCGCTCACGAATGTGTTGGTGTCCTTTACGCGGTACACGAAATTGCTACGCCCCTGGATCATTCCCTGGTTTATAAGTTTACGGAAAGGTTCGTCCTCGCATACTTCGCCGCAGTCGTAAAGGAATTTATTCCAGAAACGACTGTAGATGAGATGGCCTGTGGCATGTTCCGAGCCTCCGATGTACAAATCGACCTGCCGCCAGTATTCATCGGCTTCACGCGACACGAGGGCCTTTTCGTTGTGGGGGTCCATATAGCGCAGATAGTATGCGCTGGAGCCGGCGAAACCGGGCATGGTATTCAGTTCGAGGGGATATCCTTCCGGAGTATGCCACTCTTTGGCCCGACCCAGAGGCGGTTCTCCGGTTTCGGTAGGCAGATATTTGTCGATTTCGGGAAGCTCCAGAGGAAGATTCCCGTATGCCGTCGGGATACCGTCGACATAGCATATGGGTATAGGTTCGCCCCAATAGCGCTGACGGCTGAAAATCGCGTCGCGCAAGCGGTAATTGGTCTTCACCTTGCCGATACCGCTTTGCTCCACATACCTTTTGGCTGCATTCATGGCTTCTTTCACCGAGAGGCCATTGAGATTCAGTGCGGTGCCCTCGGAATTAATCATCGTGCCTTCTTTGGCATCGTAGCTGGCCTCACTCACGTCGGCGCCTTCGATCAGCGGGATTACCGGCAGATTGAAATGGCGGGCGAAAGCATAGTCGCGGGAATCGTGGGCGGGTACGGCCATGATAGCACCGGTACCGTAGCCCGAAAGAACATAATCGCTGATCCATACGGGAACCGGTTTTCCAGTAAGCGGATTGATGGCATACGAGCCACTGAATACACCGGTCACGCGGCGGTCGATCATGCGTTCGCGTTCGGTCCGGTGGCGCACATAGTCCAGATACTGGTCCACTTCCGTTTGCTTGTCGGGAGTGGTTACCATTGCCACATACTTGCTTTCAGGTGCAAGTACCATGAATGTGACACCGAAGATGGTGTCGGGCCGTGTTGTAAAGATTTCTAATGCCAGCTCCGGATTGCCCTGGATTTCGAAACGCATCTCGGCACCTTCCGAGCGGCCAATCCAGTTCCTTTGTGTTTCTTTTAGCGATTCCGACCAGTCAATACGGTCGAGTCCGTCGAGGAGGCGCTGTGCGTATGCGCTCACTCGCAGACACCACTGCCACATTTTTTTCTGTTCTACCGGATATCCGCCACGCACCGACAGGCCTTCGCTGACTTCGTCGTTGGCAAGCACAGTCCCCAGTTTTGGGCACCAGTTCACCACAGCGTTGGCAAGATATGCCAGACGCCAGTTCATAAGTGCATCGTTTTTGCCTTTGGCATCCATATTGGCCCAGTCCTCCGCGGAGAGAACCATTTCTTTTGTGCATGCCGCATCGAGTCCTTCGGTGCCATATTGTGCGAGATGTTCCTCGAGTTCAGCTATAGGCCTTGCACTATTGGCATTGCGGTCGTACCATGAATTGAACATTTTAAGGAATGCCCACTGTGTCCAACGGTAGAATTCCGGGTCACAGGTGCGTATGCTGCGGCTCCAATCGAAGCTGAATCCTATTTTCTCCAGCTGCTTGCAGTAGCGTTCGATGTTCTGGCGGGTGGTTATCTCGGGATGCTGTCCGGTCTGGATGGCATACTGTTCGGCAGGCAGACCATAGGCATCGAATCCCATAGGATGAAGCACATTAAACCCCTTCTGGCGTTTGTAGCGGGCATAGATGTCGCTGGCTATATAACCCAGAGGGTGTCCCACGTGCAGGCCGGCCCCCGAGGGGTAGGGGAACATGTCCAGCACATAATATTTCGGCCGTGAAGCGTCTATGGCAACTTTATATATGTCGGCATCGCGCCAGAAACGGCGTGCGCTCTCTTCGATTTCCTTATGATTGTATTCCATTGCGGACTTGAACGTGTTAAGACTTGGCTATTCAGACTTTTATTCTGTTATTTTGCGCACTGTCGCTTACGACAGCTGAAGCATGCGCTCAATCGGTACGAGTGCCCGTTGTGCAAGTGCGGGATCTATTTGTATTTCGGGAGTTTCTGCCATAAGACAGTCTCGCAGCTTTTCCAGTGTGTTGAGTTTCATGAAAGAGCATTCGTTGCATGCGCAAGTGCTGTCGTCGGCGGGTGCGGCAATGAATGTCTTGCCGGGTGCGGCCTTACGCATCTGATGCAGTATGCCGCTCTCTGTAGCCACGATGAACTCATTGGCATCGCTTGCAAGGGCATAATCCAGCAAGGCTGCTGTAGAGCCGACTTTGTCGGCGAGAAGCACTATGTGCCGTTTGCATTCGGGATGGACAAGCACAGGAGCTTCGGGATGCTGTTTTTTGAGTTGTAGAATACCTTCGGCCGAAAACCGTTCATGCACGTGGCAGGCGCCATCCCATAGCAGCATCTCCCGTCCGGTGACAGAGTTGAGATAGCCACCAAGATTGCGATCCGGGCCGAAAATGAGTTTTGCATCTTCGGGGAAACTATCCACGATTTTCCGCGCGTTTCCGGAAGTGACCAGTACGTCGGAAAGCGCTTTTACCTCCGCTGTAGTATTCACATAGGATATCACCGTGTGTTCGGGATGGGAAGCTACAAATTCGGCGAATGCATCGGCAGGACAACTGTCGGCCAGGGAGCAGCCGGAAGTGGAATCCGGGACAAGTACCTTTTTGTCCGGGCACAGCAATTTCACGGTTTCGCCCATGAAATTCACTCCGCACATAACCACAATGTCGGCATTCTGAGCGGTATCGGCAGCTTGCCGTGCCAGAGCGAGGCTGTCGCCTACATAATCGGCAATATCCTGAATATCGCCATCAACATAATAATGAGCTAAAATTACGGCATTTTTAAGCCGTTTAAGCTCCTTGATTTCGTTTTTAAGCAGTTCCTTTCCTTTGTTGTAGGCGACGTGTTCGCTCATGGTGTCAACGATTGATGTAACTAATGTGCAAAATTAATATTTTCCGTGCAAAGCGGCAAACGCTTAAGCCGGCTCTTGTATGCAAAAAAACGCGCCCCGGCAGCCATTGCAACCGGGGCGCGGAATACGGTAAGGTGTCGGCTGAATCAGATTCCGAGTTCTTTGCGGAGGCGTGCAATCTTCGCCGCGGCGTCCTTGTTGCAGCGTTCATAGTCGGATGCTGCTGCCATGGTGTCGTGTACTTCGAGATAGAACTTGATTTTAGGTTCTGTTCCGGAAGGTCTGATGCTCACTTTGGTGCCGTCGGCAGTGAGATATTGCAGCACATTGGAGGTAGCGGGGAAGTCCATCTTGGACACTTTGCCGGTGCGGCAGTCAGTTACATTTAGGTCGGCGTAGTCCTTGATGAGCACAACATCGGAGCCATCGAGTTTTTTGGGAGGATTGGCACGGAAATCCTTCATCATTTTCTGGATTTCCTCAGCGCCCGTTTTGCCGGTGCGCACTACCGAAACACCTTCTTCGTGGCTATAGCCGTTCTTGAGGTATATTTCCTGCAGCATCTGGTTGAAATCCATGCCGCGGTCTTTGGCCCATGCGCATATCTCGGCCATGAGGGAGATGGCGCTCACGGAATCTTTGTCGCGGCAGAAGTCTTCGGCCAGGAAGCCGTAGCTTTCCTCGCCGCCTCCAAGATAGCGGGCAGTGCCTTCGAGGTCGCGAATCACGGCCGCAATCCATTTGAAGCCGGTATAGCAGTCGTACATCTTGATCTGCTGGTTCTCGGCGATAGCTTTGATGGTTTCGGTCGTTACAATGGTCTTGACCACGTATTCGTTGCCTTTGAGTTTTCCGAGCTCACGGTTGCGCAGCATGATGTAATTCAGCAGAATCATCACAATCTGGTTTCCGTTTACGAGCTGGTATTCGCCGTTGTTGTCGCGTATTACACAGCCGATACGGTCGGCATCGGGGTCGGAGGCAACCACCAGGTCGGCCTCGACTTCCTTGGCTTTTGCAATGGCCATAGCCATGGCGGAAGGATTCTCGGGGTTGGGAGAATCCACTGTGGGGAAATCACCGGAAGGAATATCCTGTTCGGGCACGTGAATAATATTCGTGAAGCCGTAGTTGCGCAGCGATGCGGGCACAAGTTCGACTCCGGTGCCGTGGATAGGGGTATACACAATCTTGAGGTCGGCGTGGCGCTTGATTACCTCAGGGTCGAGTGAAAGACCTTTGATAGCGTCCAGGAATTTTGCATCCATTTCTTCGCCGATGATTTCGATCAGCTCAGGATTGCCCTTGAATTTGATGTCGGTCACACTCTGGATGCGGTTCACATTGTCAATGATATTGACATCATGGGGGCTGATGATCTGGGCGCCGTCGCTCCAATATGCCTTATAGCCATTGTATTCCTTAGGATTATGGCTGGCGGTGATGTTCACGCCGCTCTGGCATCCGAGTTCGCGGATGGCGAAACTCAGCTCCGGAGTAGGACGGAAGCTGTCGAAGAGATACACCTTTATGCCGTTGGCCGAGAAAATATCAGCCACGATTTCAGCGAACTTGCGGCTGTTGTGGCGCACGTCGTGTCCAACAGCCACACTGATCTGGGGAAGATCGGCGAAAGCCTCGTGGAGATAGTTGGCCAGTCCCTGGGTGGCTGCACCCACGGTATATATGTTCATGCGGTTGGAGCCTGCTCCCATGATGCCGCGCAGACCACCGGTGCCGAACTCGAGATCTTTGTAGAAAGATTCGATAAGTTCCGTTTTGTCGTCGGCATCGAGCATACGTTTTACTTCTGCCTGTGTTTCCGCATCATAGCCATCGGAGAGCCATCCTTTGGCTTTTGCGGTCACTTGCTTGATGAGTTCGCTGTTGCTGTCCATATCGTTGGTGTTAGTTATGATTCGTGATTCAGAGTTCACAAAGATAGACTATTGACCTCAATTATACAAATGGAAAGTACGTTAAGTTCGGTGGGTCAATGTCCATTTGCGATATTCATTCTTCGAGGGGGAGGCCGGCGGGCTGGATTTCTTTTTTGCGGCCGCGTTTCAGCCATGCTCCGGAGTGCATGCGCCAGAGGAATATAGCCCCGCGGAAAATGAGTTCCACGCACATGGCCACCCAGACGCCCTTAAGCCCCATTGTCGGTGCGAGAAATGCAGCAAGCGGAATCCGCACCAGCCAGATGCTGCCGAAGTTCATCACGGCAGGAACCAGAGTATCGCCCACGCCTACAAAAGCTCCATAGGCAACTATCGAAGCTGCATACATGGGTTCGGCGAGGGCTTCGATCCGCAGCACTGCCGCACCTTCCTCAATGATTGCTTCCACCGGCGACATGATGGACATCATCCGGGGGGCGAAGACAAACATTACCAATCCCATTACGGCCATAAGAATCATGCCCATGTAGGTGCTCAGATAGGCGAAACGGCGCACCAGACCATAACGTCGGGCGCCGTATGCCTGGCCGCATAGCGTTGTGGCGGCATCGCCGATGCCGAACCCCGGCATGTAGCAGAGGCTTTCGGCGGTGACAGCAAAGGCGTTTGCGGCTATGGCCACAACTCCCAGCGGTGCCACTATCATGGTCACTGTTATCTGGGCAGAGCAGAATATGGCATGTTCGGCGGTCATGGGCAGGGCGATGGATGCCGCCTTGCGTGTCACTGCGGCAGTGGGCCGGAACGGGCGGGGCGGGCGCCCCTTGAGCCGCAGCTCTTCCTGGCGGGTCAGCAGCCACCACAGCATGGCAGTGGCTGTAACGCATGCCGCGGCCACTGTGCCGATGGCAGCACCGGTAACACCAAGTCCGGCGCCCGGAAGTGTAAATGCTGTTCCGGCAACGGAAATCTGATGTTCCGGAAATATAAGAAAGAAGTTGAACACAACGTCGAGCAGGCACATGGCGGCGTTGAGCAGACCCGGCACTTTCATGTTTCCGGCGCAGCGAAGCATGCCTCCTGCAAGATAGTTGAGGGTGAGTATCGGCAGCGAGCCTATGAAAATGGCAAAATATGTAGAAGCAGCCGGAGCTACGGAACCGTCGGCTCCGAGCCATCTCGGAAGCCATGGCGATACTGCCAGTCCGACTGCTGCCAGAAGTATGCCGAATAGCAGCGAGCATAGCATTCCCTGGCGCAGCACATCGCGTGCGCCGCTGTGGTCGCGACCTCCGAGGCGGTGTGCCACCTGCACCGAGAAGCCCATTGTCGCCATGCTGCACAGGCCAGTGAAAAGCCAGATGCTGCTGTTCATTATGCCGACTGAGGCGCTTTGCTCGGCACCGAGACGCCCTACCATGGAGGCGTCGATATACTGCATGAGGATGGTCGACAGCTGGGCCATTATCGATGGCAGCGACAGCTTGGCGGTGAGTGCCATCTGCTGTCTCAGGCTCATGTTCTGTCCGTTCTGTATTTGCGATATATCGGCCATCGGCCTGCAAAATTACAATTAATTACTTACTTTTGCCCTCATGAGTCCTTCATTGCAGAATCGCCGTCGTTTGCTGGCCAATGTGTCTCTTGTGGCAGTATTGCTCATTGCCCTGGTGGCAATGGTGCTTGCGCTTGCAGTGGGTGCCGACCGCAGTGGCTGGACGCCATCGGAAGCTTCATTGCCTTCTGATGCGGAATATCCTACGGAAGTGGCGCCTTCCGATAGTGTGATATCCAGGCCGCGGCATCGACGGCAGCCGCGCCGGACGCAGGAGGGCAGGAGGGAAACCGCACCGCCGCGCGACATGCACGCCTTCGATCTCGACGACCGTATTCCGCGTTGATCAGTGCTGTCTTTTGGGGCTGAAGGAGCGGTAGATGTTGCACCCGAGATAGTTGCCCACCACAGTTGCAGGGTACACGCCTGCAAGCGCAACCCAGTCGGAAGCGCTGAGCGATGGCGCGCAGGCTGCATAATAGAAAATGTCGGCGACGCAGTGCGGGAATGAGCAGATAATGAACGAGGGTACTCCGAATATCAGAGGCCACCATAGCCCGGAGCGTGCCGAACGTACCGAAAGAGTCATTATGAAACCGCAGGGAATGGAACGGATGCCGGATTCGAACCATCCGTCGGCAATTCGTTTGCCGACGATGGCGCCCGGGTCGACGATGAATCCCGACGGGTCGGAAACCAGTGTCATTGCCGCGCAGCCGATGATGTTGAGTGCCAGGATGGCGGTGAGGCGCCCGTAGCTCAGAGAGTCTTTGTTGTCTTTTTTTCTGCGCCCCCAGCAGAACTGGGACTTGCCGGTGAATAGATGCAGCTCGAAATACACCACGGCCATAAGACCAAGTGCGAACAGGGCGCAACCTCCGAGGCCGCCAAGCTGGAGATATGTGGTGGCGGCTATTCCTATGCATGCTCCGGCCGTAATTGCCGAGAATATGAAACGCAGTGTGTCGTTCATTGTTGTTCGGGTTCTTGTGTGCTGACTCTGATAAGCTCCAGGCGGCTGGCGCTTTTTTTCAGGATATCGAAACGGTATTGTCCGGCAACGAGAATCTGGCCCTGGGCCGGGATGCTGCCGGTGGTGGTGAGGATGTATCCGGCCAGTGTCTGGTAGGAATCATCCTCGGGTATGTCGAGATGGAAACGGTCGTTGATTTCGGCAATCTCGCAACGGCCGGAGAATTCATAGATTCCCTGCTCGATCTGCCGGGCTATCAGTTTCTGTGTGTCGTGCTCGTCCTCGATGTTACCGCATATTTCTTCCATGAGGTCTTCGAGAGTGAGCATGCCGGCGGTGCCTCCGAACTCGTCGACTACCACTGCTATAGAACGCTTCTGTTGCAGCAGCCGGCGCATCATGGTCTTGGCCATGAGGTTCCCGGGCGCGTACAGCACGGGCTTGATATTGTCGTGCCAGTCCTTGGACGGGTCGAAGAGCTCGCTCACGTGTATGTAGCCCAGAATTGTGTCGATGTCGTTGCGGAACACGAGTATTTTGGAGCGTCCAGTGCGTGTGAACAGTTCGGCAAGGACGTCGCGGGAAGTGTCGTCGATGTCGACAGCCACTATCTCGTTGCGCGGTGTCATGCAGTCGCGCACATGGGTGTTGCTGAAATCGAGGGCGTTGCGGAAAATTATCACTTCGTTCTCCACAGTCTGTTTCTGGTCTTCGAGATCATCGATGGTTTCCTCTATGTAGTCGCCCAGATCGCCGATGGAAATCAGGTGCAGCGGCCGTTTGGTGTCTTTTACTCCGGCAAGTTTCATCAGCATCTTAGAGAGCCATGCGGTAAAGATGGATACAGGATAAAGGACTATATACAGTATGTACAGCGGCAGGGCAAAGACTTTCAGGGAATTGTTGGGGTTTATACCGAAGATTGTCTTGGGAAAGAATTCGCCGGTAAGAAGAATCACACCGGTGGAAATCAGAGTCTGGGCCAGCAGTACCAGGGCTTCTCCGGGCAGCCACTGCCGCAGTGTTCCCTCGAGGAGCTGGGCTGCCCCCATACCGTAAATTACCAGAACAACATTGTTGCCCACCAGGATGGTGGAGATGAACAGTTCGGAATTGGAGTAGAAGAGTCTCAGAATGGCGGCGATGGGGCCGGAGCGTTTGCTGTCGAGCTCTACACGCACGCGGTCGCTGGTTACATACGCCATCTCGCATCCCGAGAACAACGCAGATAAAAGTAGCGATACTAATGTGATGATTATCCAGGTTTCCATATTGTCGTTATGGCTGTGCTATTGCCGGTTCGTCGATTCTGCCGCCTGGGGTGAAGCCCGGAGCTGTCCTGCGCTGTCGGCGCTGCGGCTGTCTCCGCTCTGTTGGCGTAGTGCTGTCGGCGACAGCGGACGGTGCCGCGGCGGAGTCGGAGGTTGCATGCTTTTTCCCCAGTTGCTGTTCGACAGGCAATATGGCGGTGGGACGCCGCACGGTATATCTGGTCATATTCTGGTTGCTCTCGAATCCGTAGCCTTCGATAATGCGGTCGGTACGCACTATGTGGATAAAGGAGTCGGAGTACATGCGCCGCTGAAGCTGGTCCCAGAAAAGCTGTTCGGTCAGGAAGCTGTCCCGCAAGGTGTTCACCATCATCACGCGTCCGTCGAGCCGCCACAGCCGCCGCTGCGAGAAATACACAGCGGAGTCGCATTCGATGTGGCTTTCGGGTTGCATGGAAAGGTCGTACTGGTCCAGCTCAAGGCCGTGGGGAAAGCGCCAGTATGGCGAGTCGCAGTCCTCGAACATCTGCCACAAGGGTGTGGCCACGCGGTAGCGTGTATATCCGGAGTCGCTGATCATGGTCACTACGTCGGTGGTGGCCATGGTCGGAGTGGAGCGACCGTCGCCGATGTTGGGAACGTAGGT
>ERZ778518.930-NODE-930-length-23835-cov-10.028638_pt1 | contig 23835 bp, 15 predicted proteins | sample MGYA00510340_ERZ778518 | MGnify/ENA primary metagenome ERZ778518 (study PRJEB29527, sample SAMN07138967) | mouse gut metagenome | material: feces | host: mouse | place: China:Nanjing | collected 2016-01-25 ...
AATATGAGGGAACGGATGCCAGAATTATAGAGATTGGAGCGTTTGTTGGAGCGGGACATACTGTTTTTCATCTTAAGACTCTATGTGAGACTCAAAATTTGAAGAATCGTAAAGAATGTTTTGATTTACATTTTTGATAATTGGCTTTTGATCTATTGGGTTATTGGAATGTGATATTTAAAGGCCCTTTATTCTAAAATCAGTTAGGGAATGTTCAAGGAATATATGGTTTGTCGGGTGTCTGTTATGAGAGGACATACCCTCTCTAGATATAGGTATCTTTTACCTTTATTATATTGGTGTTTTTCCTTTTTTTGTTGCAAGAGTCTGGTCTTATTGCTATTGTTTTATCGAAATGAATAAGCAACTCTATCTTACTCACATTAAAATGCTATCTTTATTAAATATTGTAGTGAGAAAAATTCATAAAACTTTTGGCAATATAAAAATAAGTACTAACTTTGCAACGCGTTTAAGAAAAACGTGGAAAGGAAGTTTGGGTGAGTGGCTGAAACCACCAGTTTGCTAAACTGACGTACGGGTTACCGTACCGGGGGTTCGAATCCCCCAGCTTCCGCTTTTTTAGGGCGCTTTCGTCTAGCGGCTAGGACACATGCCTCTCACGCATGGAACACGGGTTCGATTCCCGTAGGCGCTACGTGATTACGATAGTTTAATTTTGTTTTGAAATTGAACTGTCGTTATTTTTATATCTATATAGTTTATGTTTTCAATGGTTTGATACAATCTTTATAGCTATCTAACGGTTAAGTCAAAGTTTCGGTAATTTACTGTCATCCTAGAATGGGTGATATGTAACGAAAATGCACATCAGAAAGAAGAAACACCCACCAGGGGGAGCATCTGTATCATAGTCGTTGAGAAGAACAACGGCAAGATGAGGAAATCACAACTATAGGAACAGTAAAATGCTCTTCCTTTCTTTCAGAAAAAATGCCGCGGCGAATGAAATGAATCGCCGTGGCATTTTTTTCTGAAATATCCGGGTGTCTTTAATCGTTTATCCCGAACGATTTTTTGTTTCGAAAAGGACAATAAAACTTTCGGGGTGCACTTTATTATGATGCAGTCACTCAGATGATAGCCGGGATGTACCCGGTCATAGCATTGTCAGTTTATCGGATGAGAACCTTTCTACTCTTCCCTCCTTTCACTTCAATAAATAGCCCGCCGTGGGGATTTTTCACTTCTATGCCTTGCAGATTATAGTATCTCGCAGGAGCGTTGTCTTGGACATTACCGATGAATGTTTCTTCAATCCCCGTGTCCGTATCGTCACTGCCGGCCAGTCGGCTTATGAACGACTTGGCTGTCTCCTTGAGCGTCGGGAACAATCCGTTCAAGGAGCTGGAGCAGTCGAGTGCGAACATAATGACAGCGGAATTCTTGATGTCTTCAATATTAATCTTTCCATCTTTGTCGTTCTCAACGTTATGTTGCCACGTGTCGCGTGAAGCGATGTAGGTCCACTGGTCAATGTCGTCTTTTTCTACCTCAAGAATGTCTTCCTCGAGGTTGCGGCAGTCATCAAACGTAAATTTGAGATAGACACCGTCGCGTTCGGCTATGATTTTTTTACCGGAAGTAGAGGTGAAACCATGGTATGTGACATTATCAAGCGACAAGTCATCTATATTGAATACGCCTTCAAGATACAGAGTTGAGTTTTCTATGTTGTCGGATACATGGTCGAATGTGAAACGGTAGGTATCGTCGTGTGACATCATCGGTACGCTGACGGATATGGTTCGCTTGGATGTTTGCCGGCTAAGTTCTTCATATAGTCGGCTGAGTTCTTCCTGTACTTCGGTGATGTCGCTGACGGGGTGTACCGTCGTGTCCGATGAAAGTGCTTCAAGATTAAGCATGAACAGTTCATCGTCGGCCACATCGTTGCTCTTCAGGCCGATGGCATAGGCTTTCAACTTATGTTCCTGCACACTTGTGCTTCCGATGCGTTCCGACAGATAGGCTGCATAGTTGCGTGAAGTGCGGTGTTCCGGTGCCATGGCCAGCGAACCTTGGTCGAGTCCGTCGGTGAAGGTAATGAGAACGGCATTGTTCAGGTTCTCCGGATACGTACTGGCCGTCATTGTCGTTATAGCCTGGTCTACGGCATAGTAAAGCAGCGTGGCATTTCCCATTTGCATATTATCTATGAAATCTGTGAATTCATCTTTGCTTGTCTCGTCCAGCAGTGCGATGGGCTTGTTCTGCAACTGATCGTTAAACGCAATGAGGCCCATGTATATTCCATGGTCTTCTTCGATGGGCTTGCTGTAGCCTTCGGGTAGCGTGATGACACATTTTCGGTCGGTGGATAGTGTGGCCGATTCTGATGTTTCTAGAATTCTCGCCACGAAATATTCTGATGGTATTTCCACAACACCGTCCTGCAACTTTCCGTATTGAGATAAAGTGGAGCCGTTTTCCGGACATTGCTGAGTGAACTCGTAAGTATAATCTCCAGACTTGACAGAATAGGTATCTATATAAACTTTGTCAGGGTCTTCGGCATGGAGATACACGTCCGAATTCAGATAGTGTGGAGAGAGTTTATAGACATCCTTGCGCGTTGTGCTTTTATAAACCGTGACATCCGCTTCAGCGACTTCGCCTTCCGTGAACTGAAAGTACGGGTCCACGAAGTGCCCCGTACCGACTGACACCCAAGATTCCTGCGGTGGCGTGTAGCCGAGTACGTCGTCGGGGAAAACTATCCGGTGAATGGCTTTCGAGTATTTTGCATTGTTGGATGGGTTATCCCATTTTCCCGGACGGCTTGATGATGCATATTTAACAGAATTAACCGAAAAACTATTAGGAGAAAATTCTATGCTATTTTCATCTATTATTCTCCCATAATATTGAACATCGAATCCGTTCTCAGGACAGCGTTGAAATACATGATAATAATAGTAGCGATAGTTATCATAATAATCATAATGATAATAATAATTATAATACTCCAGATAGACTTTGTCAGGATTCTCGGCATGAAGATAGACGTAGACATTGTCGTTTCTATCAGGTAATGGATGATTGGTATAAGGTTGCAGTCTGAACACGCCGTGGCGTGTGTCGGAGCGTTCGACAGCCACTTTCCACGTTTTATTCCAGCTAGAATCCCATCCCGTGAGTGCGCCTTCAGTCCATTCCACCTCCCCTACGGGAGTCCACAATTCGGCCTGAACGGCAACGGTGCCGAAGAGGGCCAAAAGCAATAGCAGGGCTTTCCTTCTGAAAGACCTTTTGAGTGTTGTTTTCTGTAACATAGTTTTCACAGAAGCGCCGCTCATTGCCCCGTGTCGGCTTTTTTAAAAGTTGATGATACAAAAAAGCGTGGGCAATGTTCACTGATTATCATCATCGAGGCATCGCCAAACGCCTTAGGAGAAATAAACAGTCCACCCCACGCCACGCCGATATATCGCCCCCGCGCTGGCGGGGTGGAATATAGCGCAAACGTGAAGCGTTTTTGACTGCTCATCCTTCTCCGAGTTTTTTGGCGATTTCCGATGATAGGATAAAGCAAAACGCTTCCTTGTCGTATGTAAATAGTTCGTGCTCACAGGCTCAGCCTGTGAGCACGAACCGTGAGCAAAAGTAACATATTCTGTTCAGTTCGCCAAATTTTCATTCCGGAAATATCACATGTGGTTCACCTTCTGACCGCCCTGTACACTTCCCGTACATGTGCCGATGGGACACATGCACATGTCTCCTGCAATTAATGTGGAGATCGCTTATAGTTTTTTTGCCATTATGTAATTTGTTAAGAAAATCCCTTGTTTCTCAACTTCTTGAGACTTAATCGTATGATATCCCCTTTTTTCAAAAAAAAGGTTTGGCCGTAATTGAAGCATGAACAGTGATACATTTTGTTCCGATTTCGTTTTCCAGTCGATTGCATATTGCTGTTGCTACACCCCGACCTTGAAAATCCTTATGAACATATATCCTGTCTAAATATCCCGTTTCGTCAATATCCCCAAAACCGATAATCATATCTTTTTCAGTTGCGACATAAGTGAGATGTTTTAGAAATGAAGTGCCCCATTCCTTGAGATTGATATTTCCTGTAGCCCATGCGTTTACTTGCCGTTCGGTATAATCTTTTATATTCACTGCGTGAACTGTTTCATAAAACAACTGTGCTATCTGTTCCAAATCAATGGGTTTATATGGTCTGATTTCCATGCTTAAAATTAAGGTATTTAGAAGAAACTGTCGTATTTCATATCTCTTGTACGTTCCCCGCCATGACTGATCGGATTATAAAATGCGGCGTGCAGAAATTGTAGTTTTCATTACAATAGCCGCATGCCGCATTATGTTTTGCTGATCTATTTCCTTTTTCGCCTAAAAGTGCCAATTAATGTTGATGCCGAAGCTGCGGGGATTACCGTATTGTGCGAAACGGTTGTTCAAACTGTCAAAGGCAAAATTGGTGTAGTGTGTCGCCGTCAGGTTGCGTCCCCATATTTCTAAATTGATGTCTTCAGATAATTCGGCGGTGACAGATGCCCCTAACAAGGCATAGAACGGTTGGCTGAAAGTGTTGGCCTCATCCCAATAAATACGTCCGGCACCGGACACATTGGCCGTGCAACCTATTGCTTTCAGAAAACGGCAGTTGAGCGGTTGCCTGAAGGTGGCAGTTGCTCCGAGGGTGTATTCCGGTGCAAAAGGCACACGGTTCCCGGAGTAGTCGACGGTTTCTCCATGGCTCGTTCCTAAGTTGTGGTTTTTAAGTTTTGAGTTTGTATAACCGTAGGTGGCGGAAATGTTCAGGCGCTCTTTGACTAGCTCCGCTCGGATGGCCAGTTCAGCTCCGCAGTTACGGCTTTTGCCGGCATTCACCATCACGCGTCCCATACCGCTTTCTGCGAAACGGGCCAGCTGCTGGTCCTTCGTGTGCATGTAGAAGAACGTGTAGTCCGTGCTCAGGCGGTTGTCAAAAAAAGACAGATGCCCGCCCAGCTCGTAGTTCCAGGATTGCTCCGGTTTGTAGGTCAGACTTTCAATTGCGGGTTCATCCGGCATGTTTCTGTCAATGACTGCCGTCATGGCTTGTATGGCCGCTTGCTTTGAAGCCTCCGGCAGCGGTAGCCGGTTAATCGTTGCGATGCTGTAATCTTTTACTTTGCCCATCATGGAACGTTGCAAAACCGTTTGTGACAGGTCAGAGTAGCTTTGTATGTTGTATCCTCCTGAGCGATATCCCTTGGATATGGCAAAATATACGTTGCCGCGTCCCTCTTTATGATTGTATTGCAATGCCAGTTTGGGAAGCAATTGCCATGAATGCTCCCTTTGCCGTCCGTTGAGCGTAGGGTCGGCTTCAAGATCGGTTTCTATGTGGAATGCCGGTAAGGAGAACCGGTAGTTCACAGGAGTGCCTGTACCCGATTGCAGAGTGAGGCGGCGATGGTCATAGTCAAGTCTCAGACCGGCCACTATTGACAGACCGGCCCCTAGTTCCACCGTACTTTGGTGAAAGAGTGCCGCGTTGAGCACCGGCGTGTTCAAACGGCCCTGAAAAGGCAGCGTGTTGTCGGTAAATGACAGCGACATGGCAGGCTGCTGCGGCATGACGGCCGCAAACTGCCGGTTAAGGTAATCTATGCCGCCGTTGTAGAATGTCACCGGGCAGCGCGTTGTCATTTCCTGATACATGAAGAAGGCACCGCTAGTCCATTTCCATCGTCCCTCCGTCCGGCTCTTCAATGACAGCTCTTCACTGAGCGTACCGATACGCTGGTGCTGTGTGAGCGAAAAGATGTCAGCCGAAGTAAAATCCTGGTCCATGAACAGCCTGTCTTTAAGATACTGGTAAGCCGTGATGGATGAGAGGACGATTTTCGGTGTCTGCCATGTCAGCCCCAGTCCGGTGTTGAGCAGGTCGCGCCGATAGGTGCTCTGTCGGTTCTGCGTTATGGCGTATAGGTCGTTGTCGTCCGTAGTCGTGTGTCCGTTCTTTATGAGGAAATAAGGGCAGGCCGCTTCTTTGCTGTGTTCGTAAGAAGCCGTCAGGTCGAGCCGCAGTTTTCCTGTCGGCTCCCATACCGCTCTTATTTTTCCACCGCCGTTTTCCGAACTGTCAGCCTTCTTGCCGGTGGTTTTGTTCCGGTAGAATCCCTCTTCACCTTCGTAGAACCCGCCTACCGACAGAGCCATGTTGTCAGCCGGGTGCAGATAGGTCACAGCTTTAGCATGCCGCCCTGTTCGCCGTCCTTCAGCTCCCAAACAGATGTCGGTACCTTTGCGGCGCATGGGGTCGGCTGTGGCAATGCGGATGAGTCCTCCCATGGAGTTGCGGCCGTAGAGCGTTCCTTGAGGGCCGCGCAGCACATCGACGCGCTCAACGTCAAGAAAGGAAAAGTCGTAGGCCGATTTGTCAGAAAACGGAATATTGTCGACATAAAGCCCCACGGCCGGCGTATTGATGCGCGATCCTATACCGCGGATGTATACGGCCGAAGTCAGTCGTGAGCCGTAATCGGGCATGTAGAAATTAGGGGCAAAGGTTCCCAGATGCTTTATAGACTTTGCGTCGATGGCTTCGATCTGTTTTTTTCCGAATACAGCCGCTGAAACGGGTTGTTGCCTGAAGCGTGTGGTCTCTTTAGGTGTAGCCGTTACCACGGCCTCTTCCATGTTGTAGTAGCGCAGTGTGTCGGCCGGCGGGGTGTGGGCCGCTACGGGGAGCGACAAAAGAGCGAGTGCCGGTAAGAAGTATTTCATGAGTTTTTTCTTTTTTTTAAACAGATGCAAAAATAGTTTTTTTACTCTGTGCCGGCAATCCTCATTTTTGAGGATAACCGCTCTTTGGATACCGGTGAGAATAAAGCCCCGCAGGCATTGTACTCTGACAATACGCCTGCGGGGCTGTTCTGATAGTCTTTTGGGGTGTACGGCTTATTGCTTCAGCGGGTTCCATCCCTGCGCCTTGAGCTCGAACTCCTGTCCGTCGCGTGCTATGAGCGCACAGCCGAGTTCGGGCCGCGTGATGTGGCCTATCACCTTCACGTCTTCCAGCGCCGAAACCCTTTCGTGGTCTGTCAGCGGCACCGTGAAGAGAAGTTCATAGTCATCGCCCCCGTTGAGGGCGCATGTGGATACGTTCATGTTGAATTCTTCCGCCGTCACGGCCGTTTGGTAATCGAGGGGGAGGCGCTCCTCATAAATGCGGCAGCCTGTGCCCGACTGTTTGCAGATGTGCATCATTTCCGATGAAAGCCCGTCGCTGATGTCCATCATGGCCGTGGGGCGTATGCCCGCCTTGCGGAGGGCTTCCACGATGTCGCGCCTTGCCTCAGGTTTCAGCAGGCGTTCCAGCAGGTATTCCCTGCCGCTGAAATCGGGTTGTGCCGCCTCGGCCGCGTTGCGTGGCCGCGATTCAAATACACGCTTTTCGCGCTCCATGAGCTGCAGGCCCATGTAGGCCGCTCCCAGGTTGCCCGAAACGCACACCAGGTCGGTGTCCTTTGCGCCTGAGCGCAGCACCACTTCGTCAGGGGCAGCCTCGCCGATACATGTCAGGCTTAGTGCCAGTCCGGTGAGCGATGAGGTGGTGTCACCGCCCACAATGTCTACGCTGTGGCGTTCGCAGGCCAGTCGCAGACCGGCGTAAAGTTCGTCCATGTCCTCCACACTGAAGCGGCGGCTCACGGCAATGTTGACCACCAGCTGGCGCGGTGTGCCGTTCATGGCATATACATCGGAAAAGTTCACCATGGCCGCTTTGTAGCCCAGGTGGCGCAGTGGGGTGTAAACGAGGTCAAAGTGGATGCCCTCCATGAGCATGTCGCTCGTTACGAGTACGCGTTGTCCGCCGGGGTAGGAGAGCTGGGCGCAGTCATCTCCTGCACCTTGCAGTGAAGAGGCGTTGGCAAGGGTGATGTCTTTGGTCAGGCGGTCGATGAGTCCGAACTCGCCAAGCGTTGAGATTTCTGTTTTAGGCATGTGAAAATATCAAGCGTTTCTGTAATGTAAAAGGATAACGGACGGTTCCCGTTCGGGTCCTTTGGGCGATGCGCCCGATACAGGTCCGCCCGTCAGGCTTCAGGCCGGATTAAAAATAAAATCCGAGTCCTATGCTCACACCCACCTGACTGTTGTTGCCAAAGTCGTGCGTGCTCATTTTGTAATAAAGCTCCGGTTCGATAGTGAGATGCCGGTTGATGAAGAAAGAATAGCCCACACGCAGCGGCACCATCAGATCGTTGTTGTTGGAGGTGTAGTGGGCATATTCGGCACCGGCACCCAGATATACGCCGCATTGGTCAAAATAGTAACGGGCTCCTGCGCCAACGTTCACGTCGTCAATGGCACGAGTGTGGTTGTAGCCCACATTGGCAGTGAGCATCAGACAGTCGGCCACGAAATAACCGGCTTTGGCATCGAGGCCGAAACGGAATTTCTCATTGGCGCTATAGGAAAATCCCAGGCCGGTGGCCGAGGCTCCTACGTACTTTTTACCTTGTTCAAACTGCGCATTGGCTGTCATGGTTGCGATGAAGAGCAACAGGAGGGTCATCAGTTTCTTCATGATGGGAATAGTTATGTTGTTAATGATTTCTTGGCTGAGAACAGTGTCTTCCGACCGGTTTTCGGAGTGAAAGAACATTCAAAATTAAGATTTTATTTGCAAAAACCTGAAAAAGAGTGCCCAGTTTAACGTTTCTTTTCGCTGAAAGGATGGCGGCATAATACGTTTGCAGCCGTGTTTCCTTTCAGATGAATCGCTTTGTTACATGCGTTTTAGCGGTATTCTTCGGCAGATTGTGCTACTGAATTTTCCTGAGATTCATGGTATCGTTTTCTTGCATCGGGCAACAGCCATAAAGGTTCGGGCCGTTATGGATAGTATGGCTTGAGAAAGCATGCCGGCATTTTTAACACAATTTGCTTTCCGGAGGAAAATATCGTATCTTTGTAACAGCCAAGCGGGACCTCCTTGTGGAAAGTCCCGCTTTTTCAGTGTTTTTGAGGCATATTCCAGCCATTTTCCGCCCTGTTTTTCGTGAAAATTCCCCGTATTCGAATTCAAATTCCAAGTATTCGTGTTAAAATTCCGATACGGACTTTTATGACAACCGTGCTTGCAATCTATACTTTAACATATTGAATTGTTGTAGAACGTTAAAAATGTTAATCTCTGCGACCTTTCCCTTTACTTCGCCCGGCAGTGATTCTTACTTTGGCATGAAATGTGCATCCACGTCTGCCAATTTAATTCAACCGGACGGTATTACCGCTTCTTTTAGCTGGAGTTTGACGGAAGGTGTTTGGGGTAGATTTCTTTTATGCGGTAAAAACGATTTATATCATTCTTGTTATGTTTGGAAAAAATTGTACTTTTGTCGCAAGATTTAAAATAGTATTCACCCTGATGGACGACTATTACGCGGAAAATAACCGATGACAGGCCGAGAAGCCAGCCTATAGGCGAGTTTCTCCGGTCTTTTCTTTAATGTTTTAGGAGAAACAGTTTATGCGAACCTATTGGAATATCGACCACACGCTGCGCACGATCGACGAATGGCAACCCAACTGCTGGGTGCAGGTGACTTGTCCTACACCCGACGATGAAGACTTTCTTTATAACACACTCAAAATTCCTGATTATTTTCTTGACGACATCCGAGACAAGGACGAACGTTCGCGTTATGACTACGATGACGGATGGTCACTGATCATTTTGCGTATCCCCTATGTCAAAGAGGTCCGTTCACGCACTCCTCACACAACGATACCGTTGGGTATCATACTAAATAAGGGAGTGTGCATCACGGTGTGTAACTACGAAACGAATATGATGATTGATTTCGTCTCATATCAGCAGAAGCGTAATCTGGGTTTTACGGACTCTGTGGATCTCGTTTTCCGTCTTTTCCTCTCCGCGGCAGTGTGGTACCTCAAACGTCTCAAGCAGATAAATATCCTTATAGAGGAAGCCAAGCGTAATCTCGACCGGAAAATAGACAATGAGGATCTTATCGGCCTTTCCCGGCTGCAGGATAGTCTTACGTATTTTATTACGTCCATCCGAGGCAATGAGACACTTCTCTCCAAATTGAAATTCAAACTGCCGGTAGACGAACTTGATGCCGATCTCATAGAAGACGTGACTATTGAGATGAACCAGGCACGCGAGACGACTAATATATATACCAATATTCTTGACTCGACCATGGAAACCTATGCCAGTATTATTAACAATAATATGTCCGGTGTCATGAAGCAGATGACCTCTGTCTCCATTATTCTTATGTTCCCGACGCTTATCGCCAGTATTTTCGGCATGAATCTCATTTCAGGGCTGGAAAATACGTGGTGGGGATTCCCATTGGTTATTATTCTTTCTTTTTCCATTACAGGCGTATTCTATGCGTTGTTCCGTCGGAAAACATGGATATAGCATATAGGGGCTGCCGAAGATTCCATAAACGGGGAAACTGTTTCGTTAAATAACCCGTCAGTAGCCAACTCTATTTCCGGCGGCATGTAGACAACTTTTATGATTATAACATTTTTAACGTCAGATAACTGCAAAAAGGCACATTTCCCTCTATTTTTTTGGCTATCCCGAAAAAAATAACTTCATTTGCACTTAACAATAAAAACAGGTTTATTCAGACAAGAAAATTATCATGGACGAGAATAAGAACCCAGAAGTAGCAGAAACAATATCCTCCAATCCCGTTCCTGCTCCCCAACTCGCCGAGACGACGGAAGCCGCAGAGGAAACCGCCGCCGATGCCGTGGTTACAGAAGAAGTGAAGGAAAATACATATCAAGAGACGTCAGCAGCAGTAGTGCCCGATACCAAAGCCGCTGTTATCAGCCGTCTCAAGGACATTGTCATTGCAGGTGGAGAGATAGATCGCGCAGAAGTGGAGATGCTTAAGCAGACCTATTATAAATTACATAATGCCGAAATAATTGCTGCCCGTGACGCATTTGTCGCAGCCGGTGGAAATGTTGAGGATTTTATGCCCGCTGCAGATTCTGATGAGGAAAACTTCAAGGCACAGTTGGGCCGCATACGCGAGTTGCGGGCCGAAGCCCTTCAAGCTCTCGAAAAGCAAAAGCAGGAAGGATTGGCTAAGAAACTCGATATCATAGAAAAGATAAAGAATATGGCCGGGTCGCCTGAAGAAGCCGACAAGAACTATGACATTTTCAAAAATCTGCAGAATGAGTGGAAAGAAGTGAAAATGGTGCCGGCCGAACGTGCTACGGAATTATGGAAAAACTATCAGCTCTATGTGGAGCAATTCTACGACCAGCTCCGGCTGAACCACGAAATGCGCGCTTATGACTTCAAGAAAAATCTTGAGATTAAAACGCGCCTTTGTGAGAGTGCCGAGAAACTGGCAGAAATAGAGGACCCTGTTTCAGCTTTCCATCAATTGCAGCAACTTCATCAGGAATTCCGCGAAACAGGTCCTGTGGAAAAAGAAAAGCGTGAGGAAATTTGGACACGTTTCAAGGAGGCTTCTACAGTAGTCAATAAGCGTCATCAACAGCATTTTGAAGCTTTGAAGGCGCGTGAGGAAGAGAATCTTGTGGCAAAGACTGCGCTCTGTGAGAAAGTAGAGGCTATAGAAACTGAAAATATTAAAAGTTTTAGTGAGTGGGAGACGGTGACAAAACAAGTGCTTGATTTGCAGGTGCAATGGAAAACTATAGGTTTTACGCCCAAGAAGATGAACGCTAAAATCTTTGAGCGTTTCCGTGCGGCCTGTGATAGTTTTTTCGCCACTAAGACTGCTCACTTCAAGAATTTGCGTGAGACTTACACCGCTAATCTTGCTGCCAAAAATGCCTTGTGTGAAAAAGCTGAAGCTCTGAAAGATAGTACCGACTGGACTGCTACTGCTAACAAACTTATTGATCTTCAAAAGGAGTGGAAGCGGACAGGGCCTGTGAACCATAAGACTTCCGACGTTGTTTGGAAACGTTTTAACGATGCCTGCAATTACTTTTTTGAGAAGAAAAATGCAGCAACGGCTGGGCAGCGTGAAGAGGAAGCCGCTAATTGGGAGAAGAAAAACGGTGTTATCGCAGATTTGGAGAAGTTGTTGGCCGAACCGGTTGAGAATGTGCAGCAGGCTGTGCGTGAATTGCAGGCACAATGGAATGAAATCGGACATGTGCCTTTCCGCAAGAAAGAAAAAATATATAAGCGTTATCGTGAGGTGTGCGATCGCATTTATAAGGAGTTGCACATCAGTGCCGGACGCCGTAACCTTGAGAATTTCAAGAAGAATGTGGCTGAAAAAGGTGGTAATGAGTTAACCCGTGAGCGTAATCGTCTGACAAACGCTTATGAAGCCAAGAAGCAGGAGATTAATAATTACGAGACAAATCTTACTTTCCTTAATACGAAATCGAAAGGAGCAAACAGTTTTGTGAAGGAGATAAATCAGAAAATCGAAAGACTGAAAGAAGATCTCAATCTGATTCTTGACAAGATTCGTGCTGTCAACGAGCAAATTAAGGTGGAACAGAAATAATTTCTTCTGAATAATCAGAAAGTTTTATATGGTTTAAGAAAATAACGGACATTTCACCGGAGCAGGTGTTGTGTCCGTTGTTTTTTATGTGTCAGGCAGGAAATATTTTAATATGTCTTATCCGGTATGGAATACATCATATATCTTTGTAGGCGCATCGGAATGCTGCTTTGCTTTTTGCCGTTCTGTTTGCCATTTTCATGAAACCTTTTTAATCAATCCGTAATTTTTTCTACATTATGCGAAAATGTTTTTTACTCCTTGTGTTAGCGTTTGTGACATTGTCTGTTTTTCAGTCGTGTTCCAGTGATCTAGAGGTTCCGTTTGAGAATGATCCGTCAATGACTGTAACACCTTCAGGTGCAGGAAATGAGGATTATTTTCCTATGGATGACGGGGCTTCCGCCTTATCTAATGATCCGGCAGAAGCCTTGCGCCAACTTGTTGTTAATATCAAGCCTGAAAGAGCCCTTTCGAAGGGCGATCTTATCATTACAGACGAACAGTTTGCCGAGATTAAAGCCTTTGTAGATGAAAACTTGAGGCGCGACAATGAGACGGACACCTATAAAGCCATTTTCGGATGGCTGGTGAGCAATTTGCAGTATGCCCATGGTTCGACAGTGGCCTATCTTGACCCTTATGATGTGTTCAAACGCCGTACCTGTGTTTGCCAGGGATATGCCAATTTGTTGAAGACGATGTTGCTTACACAGAACATACCGGCTTTCGGAGCGAATGGTTGGTTGGGTAATATTGGTGCACATGCGTGGAATTATACCTATGTGGATGATGAATGGATTGTCAGCGATGCTACCAACAATCAGTGGTTTTTCATGAAGGATGTGTCGAAATACCGTAATCAGCTGATTCCATTCAGTACGGAAATAAGTCTGTTTGAAGATGACCGGTTTACCTATGATTTTCAGGAAAGACAGTTGAATGTTTCTGAGGTTAAGTACGCAGATGAGGCTCATTTGACCATTCCTTTTAGTGTGGGCGGCTATAAAATCACTAGTTTTTGTCCGGCAAAGCCTGTGCCCGAAAATTTCAAGCAGTTATATTTGGGTAAGAACATACTTACGTTCGGCGCGAGCCTTAATTTCTTTTCGGAATGCACCAACAGCATTGAGGAAGTTTTCATCGATTCGGCCAATCCGGAACTGAGCACTTACAAAGGGGTGGTGTACGGACGGTATCAGCAGGCGCCCTATTATATTCCGGCCGGCATGAAGCGTGTGGAGTTGAGGCTGCTCGAGAAGGTAGAGAAAAACACGATTTATAATTTGCCCTATGTGGAAGAAATCGTTTTTGCTGAGGGTACCAAATATCTGGAGGCTTATGCCATTGAGAATTGTCCCCGGTTGAAACGCGTTTACGTGCCTGAGACGGTGACGGTTATAGAAGAAAATGCCATATACCGTTGCCCGTCAGATGTTGAGATTGTCAGGGGAATCACCGGTATTCATAATGTACAGATGTAAGTTATGCCGGCATTGGCTTTGAAGCAAAAAGTTGTAGGTCCTCTATTTTAACATTATTTGCTTTCGGCCGTAAAATGTTGTATCTTTGTAATAGCGGAGCGGGACTTTTCATCTGAAAGTCCCGCTTTTTCTATGGTTTTGAAGGCTTTTTGAGCGTTTTTTGGCAGTGTGTTTTCCTCAAATTCCCCGTATTGTAATTTAAAATGCAAGTATTCGTGTTAAGATTCCAATAAGGACTTTTTCTTTCTTGCTACTTACAATCTATATTTTAACACTTCGAAATGTAACAGAAAGTTAAATATGTTAAAGTTGAACTCTTCGATAAAAAACATTCAGTGCGATTTTTGTCTATATAATTGTGATATTTTGTAAAAAATGTTTATATTCGTGTCGGGGTACATGTGCTCCGACACAAATATTGCAGATAGGAAGCGTTATGCTTGTTTTGTCAGCCTGAAACACTCAGACAATAGGCAAAACGGTATGATTGGTTCACGCTTATGTTAAAAGAACTTGCAGAAGGGCCAGAAGCAAGATAAAATGAAACATCAAATGAAACTTACCTCATTAGTGAAATCCTGTATGTCAATTGTTTTATGTTTGTTTGCAGGCGCAGTGGCACACGCCCAAATCAATCTTGCAGGCGTTTATGAGCTTAACAGAAAAATTGAAGGAAGTGTATATCAAATGTATCTTGAGCTGGACTTTGCCAACCAGCGACCGGATTTTACACAGACCTTTACAACCAAGACCGCTGTCTTTAAGTTTTTGCCGGAGGATTTCATGAATGCCAAAAAACTCAAGAAATGCTTCCAGGGAACGAAAGCCTCCGGTTTTGGTAAATATCGTGAGAGAACTCTTTTTTCTTTGACTGAAGAATTCAGGATTACCAATCCTTATTTGAAAGGCGGCGTTATCATTGCTGATTGGGAAAATGAGGTGACCAAAACCGGGAAAGTGGTTATCATACCTAATGAGGACGGTTCCATTGTCACTTACGGGCTTACGGCTTTAGACCGCTCTCTTAGTCCTGACGGAATGCGTCTGGAACTGGTTAAGGACCTTTTGCCTGCCGGTGCTCCCGGACATCGGAGACAACGTGTGAAGGAAACTTCTATTGACGAAATTAAAGAACAATGCGAGAAGGATCTTCCTGGTATTATATGCCTTCTTCAAGACATGCCGGATGATGAAACCGAAACCGATGTACAGCCGGCTGACGCCCCAAAACCAGCCGGACCATTGCCAAAAAACGGAAACGATGACATCAAGATTGACCTTTGGAAAGATACTCAGGCCATAAGTTTTCATTTCCATACGATTTCCATAGGTGGTGATTTCGGCAAGTTCGAAACACATGCACTGTTGGATTTCTGGCCTGAGGATAACGGAGAAATCTCAATGCGCATGTATGGCACTACCGTATATGTTAATAGCGGGAACAGGCGTGAGTATGAGAAAATATACACCGGGCACAGAAAGGGAAATAAAATTATTTTTACACGCTGCATGGATTCGCTGAACGGTAGAGATTATGAGCCGTTGGAGAGTTGGGAACCGTCGGAAGTTGTCATTAAGAGTCCGACCCAAATAGTGTTCGACCGGTGCACATATACCAAGAAGATAAATTAGTCCGTTTTTTGTGAATTTTATGTGAGACACCATTATGGGCCTTGTTCGGATAAGCCTATGGAATGCGGATTCCTTCATGTGGAATGAAGGTTCGCTGTCCTGCCATTTCAGAGTGGGAAGGCAGTGAGAGTTTTACGGATAAAGACATTCGGCCCGTAGAGGCTGTTGTAAAACTGAAGCGGAGGAGTCGCTCTAAAGGACTCCTCCGCTTTTGGTAAATTTCAAGTACAGGTCTGTTGTGCGGAATATGGCTCGTTCTGCTTCCGGTTCCCGTTGCAGTGTGGCCCTAAATGCGGAATCAGAATTTGAAGAAAGAAGAAGGCGCGGTGTCGGATGCCGGTGTGAGCATGGCTGACACCTTGTTTGCTCCGGGCGTGAGATTAATGGCGCCGGAAACCGTTGCCGATGTGGGGCGCAGGGTAAAAAGGGCACAGGCTGCGGGAGACGGCAGAAGACGGCGCAGACTGACGGCTACGGCGCCCATTGTGCGGCGCAGGTTTATTTCTACGCACGGATGGAGGCGCAGTGAAAGGTCGGTGTGGCGCACCAGCATCATGTCAACGCCCAGCAGTCCTTGATAATGGCCGTCCAGCAAGGGCGGCAGACGGCGCAGGAGAGACGTGCGGACGGCTTCAAGCACCGTGTGTGTTTCGGGCGGCAGGAGAGAGAGTAATGTGGCTTCAGATGCAACAAGATTGCCGGCATAGCCGCCTGTAGGCGTGGTGGTGAAAAGTGACAGGCCTTCATAGACGGCATGTCCGTTGGAGAGCATCCGGAACTCCATGGCAAGGTCTGCCACGCGATGGTAGAAAGGTTCTGCTTCGATGGCTCCCTGCTCGCGCAGGATGCGCAGCACGCGGCCCTGGCGGCTTCCGCTGTTTTCCGAGCGGTCGGCCGGCGACATGCGGAATACACCGCGTCCGCTGCCTGACCATGGTGCCTTGAGCATGATTTCGCCCCAGCTGTCTGTCATTTGCCACACCTCGTTAATTGATGTGCACCAGCATGACCGGCCTACAGTGGCCGGTACATCCTCGCGCAGGAGCGGCAGCAGACTGACCGCTGTTTGCCGGCTTGATAACTGCCGTATTGCTTCAAGTTTGTGATCGGGAGGAAGCAGGTGTGACGGAGCACCCAAACCGGCCATCCGGTGGCGGACAAGGGCGTCCCATCCCCATGGAATGATGCCGTCGATGGTCTCCCATCTTGTGGCAGTCAGTTCGTTTTCGTGGATGAAAGCCGGTATGGCCGACTGTGGGGCTGGCAGATGGTCGGGTAATAGGATAAGATCGTCTTCCGCCGCCCATACGGCCGGTAGTGCGCTCAGGTCGTGTGCCAGCGTGCGTGCGGCACTGGTGGGATAATAAAAAGGTGATCCGGCGGCTAAAGCCTCATCGTGAGAGGGATTGAATATGTGGAGTTTCGGCATGTGGAATAGAACATGAAAAGGCCTGGAGGCACGGCGGTGGTTGCGGGAAACGGCAAGGCGCTTAGAGTTCCTTGTCGGCCCAGGCTTCGAAAGTACGTTTGGCGCAGTCGTAACCTTCGTGATAGAGGTCGGTGAGTTTTTGGATGTTGTTTTCCAGCCGGTCTACTTCAAGCGGGCGCTCGGGGCGTATGGCCAGAATGCGTCCTTCGTCTTCCAGACGTTCCACCAGTTCCAACTGGCGGTTGTAACAGGTATGGCGTTTGCTCAGCAGGAGGCGTAGCCGCGGGTAGTCGCGGTAAATGAAACGCGGTGTCTTGAGGTCGCGGTCGGGTGAGCGGTAGCCGCGGTTGCGTGTGAGTACCACTATGTTGAAAGGGTGTCCGGTAGCTTGCGCCCGCTCCACAGGGATTGAGTCGATAATGCCTCCATCGAGCATCGGCTGACCGTCTACTGTGACTATCGGACACACGAAAGGCAGGCTGCTCGATGCTTTGGCCAAGAGCAGGAGGCGTTTGCTGTCGCTGCGTTCGCTGAGATAACAGGCGCGTCCCGTTCGGCAGTTTGTGGTTACTATTTCAAATGTCATGGGGTTGGCAAAACAGGCTTCATAGTCGAACGGTAATACCTCGTTGGGGATTTTTTCGTACAGGAATTCGCGGTCGAGAATGCTGTGCTGGCTCCACAGGTATTTTATGCCGATATAGCGGTGCTTGTCGAATAGGTCGATGTTGCTCAACTTGGCGCGTCCGCGTTGCCGGCTCATGAACGACAAACCATTGCAGGCACCAGCCGAAACGGAGGCACAATATGAAAAATGTATATCGGCGTCCATGAAATAATCGAGCACACCACTGGTGAATACGCCGCGCATGCCGCCGCCTTCGAGCACCAGACCTATGTCGGATTTTAATACTGTCATCTTGTATTTTGTTGGATAGAGGTGCTTTTTGCACCTATAAAAGCATAAAAGCTTTACAAAGGTATAAGTTTCCCAAAGAAAATCAGTATATTTGCGCAAACAAAAAGAATTTTTAAGAATAGGTAATACATCGGTCGGTTTTTCGGCGTGCAATACAAGACCTTATGTGAGATAGGCTTGCCGCAAAAGAATCGGAGGTGCATTCATGTTATAAAACCTTCTTGTCTATGCTATTCTCTAAAGAAACATACGTGAACCGCCGTGCCGAATTGCGCCGGCTGGTTGGTAGTGGACTTATCGTTATTTTCGGAAATAACGATAGCCCGATGAACTACCCTGCCAATGCTTACAAGTTCCGTCAGGACAGTAATTTCCTCTATTTCTTCGGTCATCATCGCGATGGTCTGGTGGGAGTGATCGATGCCGACAGTGGCGAAGAGGTGCTCTTTGGCAATGAAATAGATATAGATGATATCGTATGGTATGGTTCCGTAACCTCTGTGGTTGAAATGGCCCGTGAGTGCGGTGTGGAAAAGAGTGTGCCCATGAACGGTCTTCAGGTATGCGTGGAAGCGGCCCGTAAGTCGGGCCGTATCGTGCATTTTCTGCCTCCTTACCGCCATGATACGATGATACAGATCATGGATTTGCTGGACATCCATCCTTCCAGACAACGCGAAGCGGCTTCGCTGGCTCTCATCAAGGCAGTGGTGCAGTTGCGTTCTAAAAAGAGCACGGAGGAAATCGCAGAATTGGAACGGGCTGCAGCCATCGGCTATGAAATGCATACCGCAGCCATGCGTCTGTGCCGGCCCGGCGTAACGGAACAATATATAGGTGGTGTGCTTGATGGTATTGCTGCCAAATTAGGTTCTATCACATCGTTCCAGAGCATCGTTTCGATGCATGGGGAGATACTTCACGGTTATCCTTCTACGCGGTCGCTTGAGGCTGGTCGTCTTATGCTCTGTGATGCTGGGGCCGAAACCATTGAACACTATTGTTCGGATCACACGCGCACCACTCCTGTAAGCGGTCGCTTCACACAACGGCAGAAAGATATCTATAATATCGTGGTGGATTGTCATGATTTGGCCCTCACACATGCCAGACCCGGTGTACGTTGGTGGGATGTCCACATGGATGTGTGCCGACTCATGACAGAACGCCTCAAAACGCTCGGACTCATGAAGGGTGATACGGAAGAAGCCGTTCGTGCCGGCGCACACGCTTTGTTCTTACCGCATGGATTGGGGCACATGATGGGTATGGATGTACATGACATGGAAGGACTGGGACAGACGTATGTGGGCTACGATGACGAAACACAGCCGTCATCACAATTTGGTACGGCTTCATTGCGTTTTGCGCGTCGCTTGGAGGAAGGCTTTGTGGTTACCGACGAACCTGGCATCTATTTTATCCCCGACCTTATTGACTTATGGCATAGTCAGGGTATCAATTCGGAATTCCTTAATTTCGGAGAGATAGGAAAATATAAGGATTTCGGCGGTATACGCATAGAGGATGATGTGCTCATTACATCCAATGGCTGTCGCTTTCTTGGCGAAAAACTTATTCCCTATAAAGTAGAGGATGTGGAATGCTATATGGCAGAGAACGGCGAATAGTGGGTGCCGCAATGCTTCCGTTTTTTATATGTAATTTATCATTAATTTAAAACTATAAAAACAATGAACAAAATGTTATGTCTGGCAGCAGCTCTATGCTTCATGCCGGCTTCTGTAGTGGCACAAAGCAATGCTGCGGCCAAGAACGATACGGTTAAGTTTACCGTTGTTAAGGAAAATCCGATTACCAGTATCAAAGATCAGAATCAAAGCGGTACTTGCTGGGCTTTTTCTTCTCTTGGTTTTCTTGAAGCTGAATTGCTGCGTATGGGTAAGGGAAATCATGACCTTAGCGAGTCATTCCTTGTTTACCATACCTATATGGATCGTGCCGACAAAGCTGTGCGTACGCACGGTGATGCCAGTTTCTCACAGGGCGGTTCTTTCTATGATGCCGTCTATTGCTTGAAACACTATGGTATCGTACCTCAAGACGCTATGCCTACGAAAGGCCATCTCTATGGTGATTCACTTTATAATTTTAATCAGCTTGATGCCGTAACTTCTGCTTATGTCGGCGCCATTGCCAAGGGAAAACTCAAGAAAATTTCTCTCACTTGGAAGGATGATCTTTCAAATATCTACAAAAACTATTTCGGCGAACTGCCTGCATCTTTTCAGGTGAACGGTAAAACTTTCACGCCCCAGAGCTATGTAAAGGAACTTGGCATCAATCCTGATGATTATGTATCGTTGACCAGCTACACACATCATCCTTTCTATTCGAAATTTATTCTCGAAATTCAGGATAACTGGCGTTGGGCTGAGAGTTACAATCTGCCGCTTGACGAATTTATGGAAGTGTGTGAAACTGCAGTGAAGAAGGGTTACACCTTTGCTTGGGGTGCGGACGTGAGCGAAAAAGGTTTCGGCCGTGACGGTATAGCCAAAGTTCCAGCTAATATGAAGAATACCGACATGACCGGATCTGACGCCGCACGTTGGACTGGGACAAATGAGCGTAACGGTGCTGTCATCAAAACTAATGATGATGAACTTGCCATTACTCAGGAACTCCGTCAGATAGGCTATGATAATTGGGAAACTACCGATGATCATGGTATGGTCATCTACGGTATAGCTAAAGATGACAAAGGTAACGAATATTTTATGGTCAAGAACTCTTGGGGCAATTACGGTAAATACAATGGTATGTTCTATGCCTCCAAAGCCTATGTGGCTTATAAAACGATGAATATTCTTATTCATAAGGACGCTGTTCCTTCCAAAATTGCCAAAAAACTCGGTCTTAAGTAATAGACGGATATAATTGGTGATATTGGCCGGTAATTGATTTGAAAGCGTCAATATATAAAACATTACAGTCGCGGATATTCTAAACATCCGCGACTGTAATGTTTTAACTATCCCACCATGTACGTGTTCTGATCAATGAAATAATAGTCTCATACTAGGTATTTGCCTATTGAGGAAACAGTAATAATTCATTACCAATGGTTTTATTTGAGTTTAAAAGCAGGAAGGGAGGTGCTTAATTTGTTTTTCAGATGTGGGAAATGTAATAATATCTTTATTACTAAATAGTAATTGGTTTTCATTATTAATGGTTGTTGTTCGTTTTTTTCATTACTTTTTTCGTCTTATGTAAAAAAAGATCTCAAAAAATATTGTCTATATAAAAATAAAGTCTTAAATTTGCACTCCGTAAGGCCAAATCATTAGGAGAGATGGTAGAGTGGTCGATTACAGCAGTCTTGAAAACTGCCGTGCTGAGAGGCACCGGGGGTTCGAATCCCTCTCTCTCCGCAATAAACGCTGAAAATCAGCAAATTGCAAAGCAAACACCCAATTTTACACCCAAGAATGTAAAATTGGGTGTTTTTGTATTCTTTAAGATTGATAGTATGGGAAGGTAAGTGGAAAACCTCCCTTTTAACGTGCAAACCACTTGTTTTTTCTTGGATATAACGGGGAATTTACGGATTAATCTCAACTATTAAAAACTGTCATTCAACAAGTTCAAATTCACATTTTCCCGATTCACATCCATTGAATATAACAGCAATCTGATGAATGCCGGGATAAAAAGTTCTTGTCGTTATGGGGCGAAACGAATGTTTCCTATTGACTTCCGTAATGGAGTTTCCTTTGTATTCCTTCTCACTGATTTTATAGACTTTCCTCGTCATCTCTCCATTCATTTTCCGATAATAGATTCCGTATTCCAATCTTATTGTCCGTTTTTCCGTATTATAATTGTTTAGATTAAAACAAAATTCAACAGAATCACCCATTTTTATTCTTTTTGTAAGAATCTTAAAGTCACCTATGCTGATATTGTCATTCAAACTCAGTCCAAACAGGTTCAATATCTCGTGATTCCCCTGCTTAAGCAATGTTCGGCATCCATGCTTGATAACCCAATCAATATTCTCTGATTGCCCTTTCCATTTTTTAGCCAAAGCAATTACGATTTGTGGATTATCCTTTGAAATATCGTTCAGGTTATTGGCAACACTCAACCTTACAAACCTGGATGGATCGTTTTTCAGATTTTCCATAATCGGAATGATGGGAGCTGGATTTTCTTTTAATTTAGGCAATGACATCGCCCACGGCAGACGAGGTCTGCACCCTTCCGATGCAAGCCTCCTTACCCCCCAGTGCGGATGTTTTGACCAAGCCAACATCTGTTTCATCATTTCATCTTGATATTTCACAATAAAGGCATGGGTCACAAATTCGCAAGTCGTGAATTGCGTAATTCGCTCAATGGCTTTCACTGATGTCTCATAGTCCTCTATTCCATATCGCTCCACATAATGGTCCAAAATAACCCCATATTCTAATGTCAGCAAATTGAAATTTTTATCGTCTATCTTTGAAAAATCGAGCAGTCTAACTTTTACACAGTCTAATAATTTAAAGATTTTCGCAACAGCTTCTTTATACTCGGTTGGCATAAACTTGTGCAGAACAGTAGTTATGTGTGCAATCCGCTGCTTATAACCTCTGTTCTCCCATTCTTCATCCATAACTAAAGTTACAAACTTGTCTACACTCATGTTCTGGAGAACAAGAGACAAGTCGTTGACAAACCTTCCAAAGAATGGCTTATCAAACATATTTTTAAAAGATTCTGCCATTACTTTTATCTTACTACTATACCATTTTCGATGTTGATTTCAATTTCATAGTCCTTTATATCCTTGATTCCGATGCCGCTATGAGTTCTTTATCTGCTTCGATATTCTTCATCTACAAAATAATACAATGCTCCATAGCACGATGGAGCGATTTATAAATGCAGAAGCACAAACTACTGATGCAACACTCGAAGTCGAAAGTCGTAGGAAACCTTGTGTACAGATGTAGAGGTAGCAGCCCATGCTGTATGCGTGAGAACCACTATGCAATCCCAGTACACTGGTGAATTTCCTACGTTCTCGACTTACAAGAGAGCATAACGCTTCTTATTTTCTTATTTCTTGGAAAGAGTTGCCCCTATCCGAATGCAAAATTAGTTATTTTATTGATGTTTTGGATTATATAGAGCGGAATTATAGCTTGAATCCTCTATTTTTTCTTGGCTCTTCCGCTGACTGTCGTAAACTTTGCCGTAATTTATTCCACTGTTCTTTGAACCATTCGTCTATCGACTGCTTGTTTATGGTCAGTATCAGTTTGCTATCATCGGTTGGATTCTTTTCCACCTTGAAAATATCATTCTTGATGTCAAACTTCCGTCTGTGTTCTTCGGAATAAATCCTGCCATTGCACCTGATAGCCTCTTTCTTGGTCAGGAGGCTCTCTATCATTTCTTTGGTGAAGCCGATGGCAGCACACAATTTTTCCATTCTCAACATCTCCCTGAGCATCGGAAACCACTTGAAAGCCTTTTCAAGCAAGGTATTCAGCCGTGATATTTCCTTGTCTTTGGCTTCAAGTTCCTGATTGTGTATTCCTTGAAGATTGCGTATCTGCTTGCCGTGCTGTTCCTGCATACGTTGCATTTGGGCTTTCAAGTCATCAATGCCCTTGTCCCGTTTGGCAATTTCCTGACGCAATTCGTCATTGGATTGCTCCAGTTTCTTCATTTTCCCGCTGCCGAAAAGAGAACCCACTCCGCTTGCTATGACAGTGGCAGCATCGGTAGCCACGCTTTTGAGCTTGTCCGTGCGTATCTCCGATTTTACCTGTTTGAGTTCCTGTTCGGCAAGTTCCACCTGTT
>ERZ778518.932-NODE-932-length-23804-cov-14.620195_pt1 | contig 23804 bp, 28 predicted proteins | sample MGYA00510340_ERZ778518 | MGnify/ENA primary metagenome ERZ778518 (study PRJEB29527, sample SAMN07138967) | mouse gut metagenome | material: feces | host: mouse | place: China:Nanjing | collected 2016-01-25 ...
TTGGCAATGTTCATTGCACGCTCTTCAATATAGTCCTTCAAGAGAAAACCCCTCAGAATACTTTTTTACATTGTATGAAGGGTTGTGGGGGGGGGTATGACCTTATATTAAACAATGTATCCCTATTTTTGCTTTACTTTATCTTTACTCAACAGCACTATCTATTTGTATTTGTTCCTTTATCAAATTTATATACTCCTCTTTCTACTGCTTATTCATACTAACTATCTTATTAGTAAAATATGGTAGTAAAATCATGATTCCCAAAAATTCATATACCTTTCTTGTTACCTCTTCATACTCACCGTATTGAAGTTTCAGAAAAACAATCACGCAGCTACATACTCCTGCCATTTGTGCTAGTAAATACATCCATTCATTATTTTTATACTTACTCCATAATTTTTTAGCACATTTATACAATACAGTTATCGTTTCATAAATAAACTTAAATATAGAACAAAACATCAATTTAAGTAAATATTTTAAAAACGATAATGTTATACTACATATATCAAGCATAAACATTGGAATAGTCATACCGCATTTATATTTAACACCTTTTTCGTTATTCTCTTTCCATAATCTATAACTTCTTAGTCCATCATATTTTTCTCCCTTTTGCTCCAAATCAAATATTCTATTCACAATAGACTCTATTTTTTTGAACATAAAATTAAATTTAGATACTAAATATTTTACAAATTTCAATGAAAAACATAAAAATATATACAGCCCTCCTGCTATAAACAAAATATTAAAATAGCACCACACAAAAAGCATTCCAACCATTATGTCTTCCCTATAAATTGGCATTATTTTTTCTGTTATACCGCCTCCTGTTTTTAAAGCACTCACCACAAGTACAATAATCCACCAACCCAGATATGTATTCATGAAACCATCAATATCAGCATTTGAGAATCCTCTTTTTTCTGGAATAAGTAGCATTTTTACTATCTGCTTAACCGCTATATACACATATGCAATTCCAGCCACTGCACAAAACCAAACAGCTACAAATGTATTTCTTTTAGCAACATAGAATACAATGAATGCAAGTGAAATTACAACAGCAAAAATTATAATAATCAGCACAATTTTTTCACCCAAATAAAACTCCTTTTTATCATCTGAATGTTTTTCATTATTAAATAATTCTTTGCCCGCACTTCTTATCTCTGTAAACCTAAATGCAAAAGCCAAAATAGTAAACATAATCGTGTGAACACATGACAAAAATATCTCCATAACTTTCTCTCTCGCCTCCTAAAATATATCTTTCACTCTATTTCCAGTGTAATACATTACTGATGTCTCATCTTCTCTCATCTAACTTCTTAGGTATTGACATCACTCCAATCTATAATCTTTTTCAGATATGGATCTGCGCCATTCTTGTTAATCTCCATATCACTGAACAACATAATGACATATCGCAACAAGACAGGATGGATTTTTGTATCCAATTCATCAATTACGAGAGTTGTGCCAATAACAAGACTTCTTGCAATACAGGGCAGTAACTCAAACAACTTCTTTGTTCCGCTGGACTCCTCAGACAAAGTTAATTCCGTACTGTATCCGTTTACAATATGCCTGGTATAAACTTCTATATGATTATCATCTTTTTCCTCAATGCGAAAATCCTCAATGTCTAAATCCATCTCACGAATCATATCCAGCACAAGTTTTTTTACCTCGTCTGTCTTCGCTATCGCTGTTCGCAACTCCTGTCTTGGATTTCCATAATTTAGAAAGTCAATAGAATCATCAAACCACTGGATCACATCAGAAATGATCTCGTTCTTTTTATAAGTTATCCCAAGATAAGACAGAAACGGCAAATTCTCTGAGATTTCTTCACTGATTTTGATTTTTCCAAAAACACCTTTTAAATCCACCTCACTGCCATTTCTAACAAAAAGCGCTGACCGCCTCCCAGTGTCTAACTTGATTCGATCCAGACTCTCATGCACCACAAAATCCTGTCTCATATGAAGGATATAACGGTATTCTGCCACATCAGTTCTAAAGAACACTTCAAACTGTGTCGGCTCTTTTCTTGTCTCTTCCGAAAAAGCAAAGGGTTCCATCGGAATCTTTCTGGCCTTAAATTCACACTCCGATTTATCACAGGTCGCGCAAAAGGTCTTAAGATCTTTGCATCCAATGCATGCAAAGCCTCTCTAGCACATTCGATTTACCACCGCCATTCGGTCCATAGATAACGGATGCCGGCAAAAACTTTTCTCCGTCTTTTGTTTCAATGATTCTATTCTTATGCTCCATGATTGCCGCAGCCTGCATATCAAAGGTCATTTCTTCACGGATACTTTTATAATTTTTTACGGTAAATTGGCATAACATAATCTTTTACCTCCATCTTATTTCTATATTATACATACTTATTACTATTTAAAAACAATATCTGACATTTTTTCTCGTATTCTTATCCAAAACAATCATTCTGGCTTGTCTACATTTGTCGATAAGTTGGCGTTTTTATTTTCCAATAACAAGTTATAATGATACCATAAACAGAAAAGGAGATTTCACATGACAACATCAGACTACAAGCAACTACAAGAAAATTTCAAATCTGCAAAGTTGGTTGATGAAGTTCTAAAGATACATAAAGACATTTCAGAAATCGCTTGGATATTATCCTCGATTCCTTTTAATATGGAAACTGCCCGCAAAAAAATAGCAGCTATTAACAGTGAACACCCAGAAAATCATTTATTTTTCTTTTTGATGAATCCTCCTGATGGTAATTCTACACCTATTTACAACGCTTCTTCAGAAAGTTTACGACAAGATTTGCTTTGGAAAAAGTCCTACTTGGAAATTAAATCCAAATCCAAAACCTTGGATGAAGTAATTCACCAAGTAGAATCCCAATACAACCATAATCTGTAAAAATGCGAGGTCGCTGAAATCCTGTGATTTCAACGACCTCTATCTAAATTTTATTCTCCTCAAAGTTCGTTTGATGGAACTAGCTTTAATAAGCTAAATTTCAGACATCTATGCCATCAACTACTTTCCAACGGCTTATTTTCCATTGCATTACCTACAAAACCATTCTATATTTTCCGTTCCGACAGGGGCCGGGGCAAGATTCGGCAATCCTGGAGTATTATTGTAGTGCGCTATGGCAAGATATTCTCCCATATCTCCTATCACATTGTTAGTCCTGATGATTTTTCTACGCTTTAACTCCTTGATGGATGCACTATATAATTTTATAACTTCTTTTGTGCTCAACTGCTCTATTTCCATAACATCATATCCCCCCGAAGCTAATACTACAGTAATTTTTTCAGACTTTCCATAAGCATCGGGATATCCTCCAGTAATGTATTCCAAACAATTTCCAAATCAACATTTTCATAATCATGTGCATGCAAATTTCTCATTCCCTTAATTGCGCGCCACGGAATATTTTTACCAGTTCCTTTTATTTCTTCTGATACTCTATTAGCAAGTTCTCCAATCTGAATAATACACATATTGCACGAGTATTGAAAAGAAATATCCGTTTTATATTTTTCAAAATCCATATCAAATTTTGTCATAAGAGTACCAATATCATCGCAGTATTTAATCATTTTCTTAATAAGCAGAATATCCTCATTCTTCATACAGAAGTACCCCCTCTTGCATAATCGCAGAAAGAAACTGCTTATCTTCAATCCCGGTAGTCACAACATCCACATGACAATTCAAAACATTTTCCAACTCATCAACAAATGAAAAATACTGCAGCAGGCTTTTCAACCTCCCGCGTTCAATATATAAATCAACATCACTATCGTCTTTTGCTTCACCCCTGGCATAAGAACCAAACAAACTCATTCGTCCAATCCCATATGCTTTAGCAATAGGAGTTGTTTTACTCTTAATTTCATTGATAGTATATCGCATACGCAATCACTCCCTTGACATCATTTCGTAAGCAGTTGAATTTATAATCATTTTACTTTAAATCCAAGTCCTATGCAATCAAAACCTTTCCAAAAATTTACCCTTCATATTAAGTTTTTTCTAAAACTATAATAGCTTTACGCTCCACACTGCTCTGTCCACATATATACAAAAACGCCACCTGCGGCACCTCTCCGCAAACAGCGTTTCTCCATTCCCCCTATTCGATTACCCAAATTACTCCATTTCTATACCGTCCTATTTTGTTACTACCATATGTACCGTACTCTTGCTAATCCCAAACTCCTTCGCCGTCTGCCTCACCGTGGCATTGTTTTCGATAATATAATTGGCAATGTTCATCGCACGCTCTTCGATATAATCCTTCAAGAGAAAACCCCTCAGAATACTTTTTTACATTGTATGAAGTATTTTGAGGGGGTATGACCATATATTGACCTATATCCTTATTTTCTGCCAAGCATCTCATTTCCAAGTTGTACTGTCCTTCTATCATTTATTCTTTCGTCATTCTCCTAATGAAATATGGTATTAAAGCTATAGTTCCAACAACCTCGTATACCGTTTTTGTTGCTTCTTCGTACGCATTATACTGAATAATGAAAAAAACACTCCCAAATACTGTTCTTATCGAATCATAAATTAACTTAGTAATATTCAGAGCCATCATCTGAACAAAATATTTTGCTAACAGATATGTTAAGCTAACTATATCGAATAGCAACAATGGAATAGTCATAAATATTTTACATACAACGCTCTTTTTATTATTCTCTTTCCATAACCTAAAACTTCACAATCCGCCATACTTCTCGCCACGCTGGCATAAATCAAATATATGATTCACAATAGTTTCTATTCTTTCCCATCTAAAATTAAATTTGACCATAACACTTTTTACCGCTTTGTATAAATAAACCAGTAAAATATATACGCTTCCAAACGCAAATAAAATATTAAAATAGTACCACGCAAAATGCATTCCAACCATTACTACTTCTCTATAAGTTGGCGGTATTTTATCTAATATACTACTCTCTATTCCTATAAAACTCTCCACAAGCACTATAAGCCACCATCCAATATATGTATTTATAAAATCATCAATATCAGAAGATGAAAATGCTTTTTTTACTGGAATAAATATCATTTTTATTATCTGCCTAACTGCTATACACGCATATACAATTCCCACCACTACAAAAGAACAAATAGCAACTGTCTGATTTTTCACTACAATATGCGAAAACCAACGTAAGCCAGCAAAGATAACAGCAAAAATTATGACCAACATCATAATTTCTTCTCCCAAATAAAACTTCCTTTTTACATTTGAAAGCTTTTCATCATTATAAATTTCTATTCCAGCTTTCGTAATCGCTTTAAACGTAGAAGCCGTAGCTAATAGGGAAAACATAATTGTATGAATCCATGTCCAAAATATCTTCATAGCTTTTCTTTTGCTCCCCTCCAATATTCTTCTGTTTATATTTTCATTACCGTTATCTCCATTGTCCTACCTTCTAGACAAATCATGTGAATTGAAATTAACTGTACTCCATTTTTGTTAATCCTTCTTGATATTATTATACAGTGCGACTACGCAACGTAGCAACACTGTATAAAAGTTTACCTTCTTTTTATCTTCCGTTTAAATAATTTTACCCCTATTCCCCATAATAACTACGGCTTATATATTAAAAGTCATCCCTCCACAGATGCTTTAATAAATTTAATGGAAACTCAAAACAAAAAAATGTTGACTGTATCTCTGCTCTTTGATATCTTTTTCTTAAGACATAATATTTTAAATTTGAAACATTGTTTCTATGTGTTTATTCCTATTTATGCAAGTAAACATTTATAAACACCCAAAAACAAAGAATCTAATTTAATCTATCATGTCTGACGGTATGACTGTGCCTAACAGTTTTATTTTGTCGGACATTTATTATGCCTTTTAGTGAGAATAATACTAGGAGGTATTTTTATGAACAAGAAGGATTTGCAATTCATTCAGGACCAAATCGGCTACAACTTTCGGAATACTGATTTGTTGCAGCAGGCATTTGTCAGGCGCTCCTATGCAAAAGAATATGGCGGAGAGGATAACGAGATACTAGAGTTTATCGGCGACAAGGTACTGGATCTCATTGTGGTAAAACTGCTGGCAGAAAAATACGGATGCTTTATCAGAGATTACGAAGATTTTGATCCAAACGGAGAATTTGACGAGTTTTCATGTGATAAAAATGAAGCCGAATTGACAGAGCTGAAGAAAAAACTGGTTCAAAAGAAAACATTAGCAGACAGAATTGCCATCTTAGATCTTGCAGATTATCTCATTATGGGAAATGGTGATGTACAAAAAAATATTAATCAGCAAATGTCCGTTAAGGAGGACCTGTTTGAGGCAATTCTCGGTGCAGTGGCATTGGATTCCAACTGGAATATGGAAGCACTTCAAGATGTTGTTGAAATTATGCTTAATCCCGACAGTTATTTTGATGAGGATCAGGAGGACAATTATGTCGGACTTATACAGGAATGGACGTTAAAGAGATATGGAATGGTTCCATGGTATCATTTTGAAAAAGTTTCACAGGCAGTATGGTATATTCCCTTTGATGGTATTTCATCCTCCTATAACGGCAGCCCCGAATTAAAACATACTTGTCTCCTAAAACTAGGTAATCTGAACACAATTTTCAGAAGTTTTGGTCCCTCAAAAAGCGCGGCCCGCAAGGCAGCGTGTGAATTAGCCTATAAAAAATTGGAACAGGATAATCTGTTATTCTCTATTCGTGACGAAATCCCGAATCCCAATAGAGATGATGCCATAAGCCAACTGGAGATACTCGCGAGAAGGGGCTATTTTTCAATACCTTTCTACGATTTCGCACAAGAATATGATAATAATGGCAACCCCGTCTGGCAATGCACCTGCCACATAAAAGAGATGGCTAAACACTTTTTTGCAGAATCATCTTCTAAAAAACAGGCAAAAAAGCAGGCTGCTTATCAGATGCTTAAGTATACCTTATTATCATAAGCCGGCACTACACAAGGAACCCCGTCAGACCACTTTTTACAATGTATCAAGTGGTCTGAATGCTTAAATCCTGTTTCCCAAACGTAATCTCCAACAACTCCGCGGCAATTTCCTTACTGCACACACGCATCAGATTATCTTCGCAGTCTTCCTTTCCGAGAAAATTCATGCTCCCATACCAGACCACCTCCCGATCTATAATACAGTAATGCTGGCAGTCATCCTCCACTAGATTCATTTCAACCCCATTGTTTTGCATCCTCTCCTGAAGCTCCATCCAGTATGCGCTGTCGCCAAATCCATATCTGTCCGGTTTCCACGTTACAATTCTTATCTGGACACCTTTTTCCTGCTGGCTCTTTAATGATTGCATCAATTCTTCGATCTTAGGCCCGCTGATTACTGGGCTTGCTACAATGATTTCCTTATTCGCAGTCAGCAAATCCTTTCTGTATACTTCCGCATAGGTATCAATATCATATATAGCGCCTGCATTCTGTTTTTCCACTGTATTTCCTGCGCAGATATCATAGCCGATCTGCTTATATGCCTTGAGACGCTTATGATACATCTTTTCAAACATGGAGATATGGCTGTCCACATAATCGTATATGATCACACTCTTCTTTCCCTCATAATCCCGGTTCAAACGTCCCGCATACTGCTCTACCACACTTTTCCATGAAACAGGCATTGCCATGATCAGTGTATCCAGTCTCGGATAATCGAATCCCTCCCCGATCAGTTTTCCAGTCGCAACCAAAATCATACTTTTATCAGCTTTCACCTGCTTCATCTGCTCCAAAACAGCATGGTGCTGTTTTTTCGTGTTTTCTCCGGAAAGCAAAAACACTTCGTCCGCGCAATTCCTTAGTCTGTCATACAGCTTTCGCGAATGGTCGATATATCGGGAAAGGATCACCGGCGTTCTGCCCTCCGCGATACATTTTATGACATCATTTATGATCAGAGCATCCCTGTCCTCATTCTCCCTGAGCATTTCATAAGCTTCATTCGGATGCATGTTATCCTGTTGAAACCTCGGTGCAACCGCTCTCGTAAATCTCGGATATACCAGATGCGCGATCCCCTGTTCTTTTGCCCGGTCTTTCGCCGTAAACTGGTATCTGACCGATCCAAGCAGCATATAATTAATCTTCTCTAATCCATCGCTGCGAAGCGGCGTTGCCGTCACGCCATACACATATTTTGCTCTCACCTCCTGCAATATTTCTGCAAAGGTATCAGACGCGGCATGATGGCACTCATCCACGATTACCATGCCATATTCTTTCAGTCTGCGGTGAAGCTCTCCCTTTTTACAAACAGATCCCACCATGGCTATATCAATGATTCCTGTCGTAGAATCATGCGCCCCCTGCAGTCTGCCTATAACGCTTTTTCTCCGTTTCCTCCTCCCGGTCGGCGTCTCATATTCGGGCAGTTCCTCATCTATGGTCAGGAAATTTTCCATGGCGCTTTCCCATTGTTCTATCAATGCCGAAGATTGCAGCAGGATCAGCGTATTGACCTTTTTCTCCGCAATGATATGACAGCAGACAACGGTCTTGCCAAACGCGGTAGCCGCATGAAGTATGCCTGTCTCCTGTTTCAGCATAGCCTCCACTGCCGGAATCTGGGATTCTTTCAATTGCCCTTGAAATGACACCCGGATCGCGTTTCCCCCGCATCGTACATCTTGCATATGATATGCAATCCCTGCCTTATCGCATTTTGCAGTCACATCTTCCAGCACCCCCCTTGGAATCCTGATATATCCTCCTTCATCCCTGCCGAGATAAATGTATCTGGAACAGGCAAAGTTTGACAGCCCCATCGCCTGATTCTTAAAAAATATCGGATTTGGAAATGCCGCCAGTTCCCTTATCTGGTTTTGGATTCTTGGCGCCAAATTTTCTCTCAAAATATAAACGCCATCTGCCAGGGTAATTTGAAGATCTCCATTTACATCACCCTTCCAAAAATCCTTTGTCCTATCCCACGGCTTTTCTCCGTCCTGCCCCCATATCTCATTTATCTCTACCGCTTTATTTGACGCAAAGATTTTCCATTCTTTTATCTTGTCTTCTATAAACTCCCTCGAAAGCTTGGGCTTACTTAACAATATTTTCCACTGATCCGGGTATGCGTTCCAGTTCTCATCCACAAATGCACTGTTCCCCTCTTTGAGAGCCTGTCCCTGCAATGGCAGTGCGATCAGGTTGCCGATACCGCCCTGCGAAAGATGGTCCTGCATCGGCAGCATTCTGTCATAGAAGCGAAAGGATTTCAAATTGACAGATTCTGCCCCTTTTCTTAACAGGGCATTCCCAAATTTTCTTGCCAGAGAAGCTTCTATTTTCTTCTGAAAAAAGATCCAGAGGTGAGCGCCGCGTCCCGACCGTGATCGTTCTACCAGAGAATCTATTCCATTGATGACGCATATTTCGCGCAGGGCATCTACTTCTTCCTTCCAGATATCGTCCGTATTGGCAAAGTCAATCTTTTCCGCGTTTTTTTCATGGTTGTCAAAATCAAATACAAGAAATCTACAGGTATCATCCTCCAGCAACGGATAGATGCCTATTACATCAGTTCCATCCCCAGATGCTCCCTTTAAATGTGCCATGATCTGCTGCTTCTCCAACTTTTTATATGCCTGTCTTTTGCAATCACGGCACCTGATCTTACTGCCGCTAACCCTTGGACAGCCTGTCTTGTAAAAATTATAGCATTGCGTGTAATAATTGACCTCTCCCGTAGATTTTTTGACGGTCCGTTTGGCATATACATCCGTGCGTCCCCAGAACATACCGAAAAACAGATTGGCGTCATGCTCGGTAATCTCTCTGGGTATGATACGCGCCCCTTGATTTGAATCGAATAAATCCCGGTTCTTTATTTCGTCAAACGCATTCTCCTTAAATATTTCACACTGTCGCAATTTCTCCTTTGAGTAAGAAATCCCCGCTTGATCAAGCAGGGATTTTAGATACTGATTTTCTTTTTCCAAACATATAATTTTATTTTTCAAGGACAAAATTTCATCTGTCATGTCAATGATTCTCCTCGATAAGCAAATTTCGCTGTATCTTCGTCTGCCGCATTTAAATGATACTCTCACAGCTTATCCCGCACCATCATCAAGGCATATCCCAGCAGATTTTGCCCCTTCCATTTTGTCCGTTCAAACCTGTCTGAATCGTTCATCGACAATCCAATACCCCAAATGCGGTCTTTTACGGCACACTCTGCCAAAACAGCATCCTCCGTAGCTTTAAGCAGTTTTCTCAGCTCAATATTTTGCGAAAACTTTGCTAGTAATCCCTCATAAACAATAATCTGCCGCACGCCGCTCCAATAGTGGTCGTCATATCCTGAAACACGCCGTCCAAGTTCCTTGATACAGGCAGCATCGTCTGTTTCAAGAATTTGCGCTGCTATCCCGTTGTCACAAAAGCAAACTGCCTTGCGGTACATCATAAACTGCTCCATAGATGAAAAAGAATCCCCTTCAAACGTGAAACAGGATAAATACCAATTACTCAGGTATCCGTTTTCTTCATCCGGGTTATGAAAGCAAATAACGGGCTTCATACGATCCCCACTTTCTTTACAGCAAGTTCCAATTCCAGATCATGTAGTCCGGCATACGCCCTTTTCAAATAGACAAGCGGTACTTTTTCGATAACTGCACAACTCGGAATATTGTACTGCCATTGGTAGTAAGCATAAAATTCACCAATCCAGTCGGGAAGAAATCCGCTCAATGCGCTGCCTTTTTTCAACTCATATCGGTCTGTATGCAGAAAATACTTCCATAAAGCCTGTACATCCATCGTGCAGATAAATGCCTGTGCTTCGTCTATATATTTTCTTGTATTGCTTTTCATATAGGAGTAAATGAAGTCCTCCGTATCCATATCGGGATAGGTTATCGCCACATAATCAAACAGCTTTCCCTGATTTTCAATTATCTCATCCAAATACGCTTTAGAATAGGCTTCCATATTGTTCACCTCACCTTTCAGACTAATGTGCTGAACACTTTGGTTACACGGTTTCGGTCTGAATCAATCAGTTTTCGCATATTCTCACGCGCCAACATGTCCCGTCTGTTGTACTTCTTATTAAACTCCGTAAAATCAACAGACCGCAATGCATCGGAATGTTCAGACAATTTTTTGTACGCCCGCTCTGTTTTGACACAATACTGAATGCCTAATCCGCCGAGAGCCAGTAATTCCTCCAAAATATCTATATCTACTTCATCGCGGACAAAGGCCTTGGCAATATAGAAATATGAGGCATTAGCTCTCCACCCCTTGATCACATCATACTCTTCCGTCGATATACCAAACTTGTCAATAAATTGTTTTGATAATATACGATAACGTTTAGAATCTGCCGCGTCGCGATGTTTCATCAGTTCAGCAAGCCATGTCAGAGCGCTGTATTCCTGAAAATCCAATATTTTCAGCTCATCTGTGTCCAATTCAAATTCATGCACCCATCCATTTAGTGCATTCGGCTGGTAAACCGCCCATTCTTTTGCGAGCTCCAATCTTTCCGTAAGGTAAAACCCTTTTCCGTAATCATGCCTTTCTTCACCCAATCCAAACTTTGGCATTACCGTTTCGCTCGAACTGCCGTGATATAAAATGATTTTTCCCACAACACTCTCCTCTGACTTTTGCCACCACTTTCCTGTATTCATTATACCCTCCCCCCTTTAATTTCACAATTAAATATTATAAAAGGACATTCAGAAGCCCTATCACAATTCTTCCAAATGCCCTACACATGTTTATCGCTATTTCACCCGCCACACGAACCATTCTATTTTGTTACTACCATATGTACCGTACTCTTGCTAATCCCAAACTCCTTCGCCGTCTGCCTCACCGTGGCATTGTTTTCGATAATATAATTGGCAATGTTCATCGCACGCTCTTCGATATAATCCTTCAAGAGAAAACCCCTCAGAATACTTTTTTACATTGTATGAAGTATTTTGAGGGGGTATGACTGATACTGGCTTTTTCATTCAATCAACGTCAACTTCCCGTTTCCCAAACATAATCTCCAGCAATTCCGCAGCTAACCCCTTACTGCAAACGCGCATCAGATTGTCAGCACTGAATTGAATCAGCTCCTCTATCTTAGGCCCGCTGATCACCGGGCTTGCTATAATAATCTCCTCATCCGCTTCCAGCAAAGCTTTATGTGCAATCCCTTGTTCCTTTGCCCGCACTTCCTGTAGCACTTCTACGAAGGTATCAGATGCGGCATGATGACATTCATCAACAATCACCATACCAAACTCTTTCAATCGATGGTGGAACTCTCCCTTTTTACAAAGGGAACCGATCATAGCTATATCAATGGTTCCTGTCGTAGAGTCATGCGCTCCCTGCAGTCTGCCTATAACACTTTTCCTCCGTTTTATTCTCCCTGCCGGTGTCTCATATCCGGGTGGTTCTTCGTCTATGATCAAAAAAGTTTCCATAGCACTTTCCCACTGTTCTATCAATGCCGAGGATTGCAGTAAAATCAGCGTATTCACCTTTTTCCTCGCAATCATTACAGCAGACAACCGTCTTTCCAAACGCGGTGGCAACATGGAGCATCCCTGTCTCATGCTTTAGCATGGCTTCCACTGCCAAAAGCTGGGATTCTTTCAATTGCCCCTGAAAGCATTGTTTTCAACAATATAGATGGAATGTTTGAGCTGTTTTCTTTGGTTTCATCCGATAATCTATTGGCAGGCTCTCCAAGCTGTATAATACACATGTTACACGAATACTGAGAAGTATCCCTTCCTGCATAATTCTGAAAAAAAAACGTTTTCTCTTCTATCCCTGTCGTGACAACACGGAAATCAAAAACATTTTCAAGTTCGTCAATAAACGCAAAATACTGTATTAAACTTTTTAAGCCGCCCCGCTCAATATATAAATCAACGTCACTATCATCTATTAAATACTCAAAATATTTCTTCCGCACATACCTCTCCTTAAGTTGTTAATCTCTACATCCCCTATACTAATGTCTTTATTGATTATTCCCGTCATTTCCCTAATTTCAACAATCCCTCCACAATTTCCAATGTTTCATTAACCGTTCTGTTATCGTCACGCAGCAAAACCCGAAAACCCGAATGGAGAAATCTGTCATATTTTTCTTTGGAGTTAACTCTCGTAAGCATCTCTCTGAAATTTGCCATTGCCGCATCCGGATCCGGTTCCCGCATCAAAAGCTGATAAAGAAACTGCTTTTCCCTGTCGGGACGCTCGAAGAACCTGTTTACAGAAACCGTCTGGTCTGACAGCATTACAAGGACATGGTCGGTATCCGAGATTTTCTTAAGCGTTTGTATCGAGATATTGGTATCAACAAAAATCTTGCGTTCCTGCTTCTTTAATTCCTCCAGTATTTTCAGTTCCAACACTTCACATTCTCTGGCAACGCCATCTATCCATGTCTCATACTCATCCGGCGTTCTGCGAATAAACTCGCGCCAGTCCTGAAGGTCTCTGGTATAACAGAGGCATGGGAACTCTTCTTTATCAAGTTTTTCATCCACCATGCTGTCATGGTAGTTTTCCTCACATGCAATACCATCATACTTTTGGGCAAGAAGTTTCACCATTGTGGATTTTCCGGCATAAGCCGTTCCGATTATGTAATATATGTCATCCATCTACATAATCCTCTCACATCCCAAACTCAGCACACAGCTTATCGAAACGCGCCTGCTCCTTTCCCTTGACAGGTTTCGACAAATCGTTCATACAGTGATGAATGACATCCGCGTCTTTCAAAACTTCATCCATCGGGCTGTCCACCGCCAGCTTGTCACCGTGATGGTAGATCGCGGAACAGATAAGCTCCGTTTCAGCCTCATCCGTCAGCTTCAGTTCTCTGAGAATATTCCCCGCAAGTTCCGCTCCTTTGTGCTCATGGTCCTCATAAGACCCGGTCTTATACGCATACAGATCATGGAGCATTGCCGCCATCGAAGAAAGCTCCGGGTCAAGCCCCCGCTTCTTCGCAATCATCGCAGCCGCAAGCGATACGCCGTAAAGGTGTGCAACTGCGCTGTTTCGTTTGCCGGCATCCTCCATCTTATTTAATTCATCATCCACATATTTCCGAAGATCCTTTAATCTGCCCATCTGCCCCTCCTCCAGTTTCTTTCCTGTCGCTTTCCGATATTCATTATACCTTCTCTGCGGCATTGTTTTCAATCATAATCAGCCATATTCACCCCACGCTTTTTATAAACTGCAAGTACGTCAACCCAAAATAGCAGATATATATCCCGAGAAAACCCGTCAGAGAAACACAGAAATATGAAATCCCCTCTGTTTGTATTCCCGTATAGGAAACAAATTGCTGTCCCACATATAAGATAACCGCCGCGCTAATAACAGCCGAAAGCAAAACGGGGCACAGGTAATAGAAAAACAACTGTTTCGCCACTGTCCTTTTGATTCTCCTCTTTCCCATGCCAAGTTTATTTAAAATCTGATACCGAAATCTATATTTATTGGAATCGCTCAGTTGCTGGACGGAAAGGACAGTGAACGACACGCACAGAAACACCAGACCGATATAAAACAGCGGAAAGGACAGCGTGCTCATCAAAAACTTTAGTTCAAAAACCTCCCGGCTTTTCACCTGTATTGTGGCAGGCATCAGAAAAAGTGCCTCGCTTCCGATTTTTATATAGTCGGCAAGTTCATCATAGCCCCTTATTTTGCCCGCCAGATCATACATTCTTTCCGATAAATTTTCCGGCACATTTCCGTCCGCCATAACCGCCATAAGCGAAAAATACGGTTTCATTTCCGCCAGTTTCTGGTCCGGCACGACCAGTAAATAATCGGTCCCGTTATGCCCGTTCTGCGCAAATCCCTCCGTATGGAAACCGGCAAATTCAAGCCCTGTATGCAGACTATTCTGCATCTGCGCACTCTTATCCTTTATTTCCTGATAGACTCGGTTCGGTATATGAAGGCAGTATTGATTGTCATGCAAAGTCGCAGGCGCAAGCCCCAGCATTTCCCGCAGCCTGTTATAATCGGATGCACCCATATACACATCGTAATCGTAGTAGGCAACGGCACGTTTTCCCTCTGCCATTCCCGGATCGGTGTCTCTTTCCGAAAACAACCGTAAATTCTGATACAGCCAGTCGCCCATGTCGCTTGTTCCATTTTGATAGACGCAGTATTTCCATATATCGCGCGGCGTTATATTGTCCTCTATCAATGCTTCCTCCTTGGAAAAGTCATTGCCCGTATCGTCGCTGATGATAATCATGTCAAAAGGATATTCTACATCCAACTGTTTATTCTGATAGTCGCTCAGCATAAATGCCAGCGAGCTTCCGACTAACGCAAACATAAATAAGAGGCTCAATGTTCCGAGAACAAAACAGGTATTGCGCGTCTTTGAGGAAAACTGCCTCAATAGAAACAAATATTCCTTCTTATAGATAAATCTGCCTTTCCTGTCTATGTATTTCATCAGAAAAGCGGAAAGCCCCAAATAGAAAAGGTAAAACGTAAAAGTCAGCCCGATCATTTCAACCATCGCTGACCATTTTGTGATCTTGCCCGTAAAAATTAAGAAGTAGAGAATCAGTATGTTCCCGATAAAGAGGAAAAACAGTCTTTCCCAGACAGCGTTTTGCTTTTCATTCACTACCTCATTCTGCTTATCCATGTTGAGCAAATGGATGATTTCCATATGGGAAAACATGCTCCTGTTCCGAAGCATGGCAGCCACAAAACAGGTGGCATACAAAGCTGCCGTAAGCAAAATGCTGCCCGCGGATATTTCTGTATTTACCTTGTAATTTTTCCCGATACTTTTATAGAAAATGAAAAACAACGCCTGCCGTAACCAGCTTCCGAAAAGGAATCCCATGACCAGCGCGCACACGCCAAGAAAAAGATTTTCTTTCATGTAAAGACTTGCAATTTGTCCTTTCTTCATTCCCGATAACAAATAAACCGCAAACTCCCGGCTCCTCTTTTCCAGAATAAAGCGCGTCATATAATTGATCAGCCATGCCGCTATGATAAAAATGACCGCGGTGGACACAGACATAAAGGTGATTAACATGGTTCCTGCCGTAGATAATTCATCACCATCTCCATAATAAATCATTGCTCGGATATCCTCTGAAAAAAGCAGGGAATGGAAGGAAAAGGTGAGAGCCGCTATCATACACAGGGTCAGAAAATAATGCAGATAGTCTTTCCACAATCTCCCCGCATTTCGCAGCGCCAGTTTATTCAGCATAAATATCCTCACCTCCGATCTGAGACTGTATATCAAGAATGCGGTTCAGATACTCTCTTTTTTCCATACTTCCCCTGTTCAATTCCGCACATATTTTCCCATCGCACAAAAATAAAATTCTCTCACAATAACATGCTGAAAACACATCATGCGTTACCATCAAAATAGTTGCGCCCAGTTCTCTGTTCATAACCTGCAAAGCGCGCAGCAGCACCGCGGATGATTTAGAGTCCAAAGCCCCGGTCGGTTCATCGGCGAGAATCAGCTTCGGCTTGTTGACAAGCGCCCTTGCACATGCCGCCCGCTGTTTCTGCCCGCCGGAAACCTCATACGGAAACTTTCTCAGAATATCTCTGATATGTAATGCTTCGGCTATATCCTTTATTCTGCTTTCCGTTCTTTCTTCCCCATTTAAAATCATTGGCAGCATAATGTTTTCTTCTACCGTCAGTGTATCTAAAAGATTATAGTCCTGAAAGACAAACCCCAGATTTTTCTGCCGGAAGTCTGATAACTCTTCTTCATTCATTCCAGAAATATCCACCCCGTCATAGAGAACTTGTCCTTCGGACATGGTATCTATGGTAGACAGAATATTTAACAGCGTGGTTTTGCCGGAGCCGGAAGCTCCCATAATACCGATAAACTCACCTTGATCCACATAAAAACTGACATGATCAACGGCGCTTACTTTCACCTTCCCGGTATCGTAAACTTTGACAAGCTGATTCACTTCTATATAACGATGCGATTCCATGGGCGTTATCTTCCTTTCTTTTACAGATTGGTGTATCAAAACATGCTTCGGCAAACCTACTACGGCATATTGCAAAGAGCACCTTTTGACACCCTAATCTTTTACACAAAAGTCTTGAGTTACTAGTTTCTGAGCAATACCGAGTAAGACCAGTACACACCCGCGCAGAAAACCATGACAAAGACGCAGACGCCTGCCAGCATCATATAGATCACATTGTCGCGCAGTATCTGTGCTTCGCTTATAAGCTGTAATGCCTCCGCTGTGATACTGAGATCACGCGCAGAATACATTTCGTTTACCCCCACAGCCGCCAGACATACCACAATGCCCGCCAGCAATACTTTTTTCATTTTGGAAAACTCATCCTGCAATTCTCTTCTCACATCCTCCGCAAAGAGCAGTTCCTTATTTCTGAGATTTCTGTAAGGATTCTGCTTCAAGATAACGTAAAGCACAACAGACAGCAGCGTGATGCCTGACACCACAGCCAGAAGCGGCTGCACCGTCAGTTCATAAAATCCGGGTTCCGTCGAACCATAGGAAACCGCGTTGCAGCCCGCAATAAGACCACATGCCGCCGCTATCCATAAAAACTTCTTTTTATAATAGAGCAGAAACCCGTTTGCCGTTTCCCGGTTTATATAATAGCCATTCTTTTCTTTTCCTTTTTCAATGCGCCGATTTTCCGTATCTTCGCCTGCGCTGTCATACGCGGCGCCCATCTCCCTCTCTTCCATCAGCAAATCATCCAGAGATACTTGAAACAGCTTACTGATCAGAATAATTTTTTCCGTTTCGGGATAGCCGTTGTCATTTTCCCACTTGCTGACTGCCTGTCTGCTCGTATGCAGTTTTTCAGCCAGCGCCTCTTGGGAAAATCCCTGTGCCTTCCTCAGTTTATAAAGCTTTTCTCCAAATGTCATGTTTTTCCTCCCTTCCGAAACATCACAGACTTATTTTTCCATCTTCCGTCTCCTGCTTCCGATTTATCATAGCAAACCTGCAAAAAATGTCTATCATTTTGTTGTGGCGTTTCCGCAACTTTGCGTTGCAACGGCATATTTTAGTGGGTTATCATCGTCCGAATCGGATCATAATAATAGCATTGATCAAACAATACGAAAAATTCATTTTCAAAAAGGAGGCACCCCATGAACAGAAAAATAAAAATCGCCCAATACGGCTGCGGAAAAATGAGCGTATACCTGATGCGCTATGTGTTGGAGAAAGGCGCAGAACTGGTGGCGGCATTTGACATGAATCCCGCCGTAATCGGCAAAGATATCGGAGAAATTATGGGTTCAGACCATGTCGGCATCAAAGTTTCCGACGCAAAGGAAGCCGACAGAATTTTAGGCGAACAAAAGCCCGATGTCTGCATTATTGCCACCCGCTCCACCATGATCGACGTGAAGGACGCCTTTACCGTCTGTGCCAAAAACGGCGTAAACGCCATTTCCACCTGCGAGGAATCCCTATATCCGTGGAACTCATCGTACCAGATTACCAAAGATCTGGATGCGCTGGCAAAGGCGAACAACTGCACGCTCTGCGGCAGCGGCTACCCGGATATGTACTGGGGCTCGCTGGTCACGACGCTTGCCGGTTCGATCCATCATTTAAAAAGAATCGTCGGCAGCAGCAGCTACAATGTGGAGGACTACGGAATTGCGCTTGCGGAGGGACATGGCGCAGGACTTTCGGTTGAGGAGTTTGAAAAGCAGATTGGCAAATACAATGGGTTGTCCTACAAGGAAACCGAAAAACTGATCGTTGACGGGGTGATCGAACCTTCCTATATGTGGAACCAGAACGGCTGGCTCTGCAGTCACCTCGGACTGCACATTGTCTCCCAGACGCAGGAGTGCATCCCGATCACACACGAGGAGGACTTGAAATCCAGTACCCTTGGCATGACGATCAAAGCCGGATACGCCACGGGCATGTCCGCCGTTGTAACGACTGAAACCAAGGAGGGCATCACGCTGGAAACCCGGTGCCTTGGCTATGTGTACGGTCCGAAAGATATGGACAGGAACGAGTGGACGTTAGAGGGCGAGCCGGATACGACAATCGTGGTAAACCGTCCGGCAACGGTGGAACTGACCTGCGCTACGCTGACCAACCGCATACCGATGTTGATCGACGCGCCCTCCGGCTATATCACCACCGAAAAAATGCCGGTCAATCATTATCTTGTAAAATCGATGCAGGAATATGTCACAAGCAGGTAACGCCCCGCAAAGAAATGCCTGACAGACAAAAAACATGTAACCTTACACAAATGTAAGTTACGATTCCGAAATGTAAGCTACATCAATGGATGCCTTTTCCCATATTTGATATCCTTAATCCAGAAAGCAAAACACCTCAAAATACGACAACAAAAGGAGATATCAAACTATGAAAAAGGCATTTATTGCAGTAGCAGCTATGGCAGGAATTATCGCGGTGCGCATGATCCTGTCCCTCACTCTGGGCGAACAGGTCTCGGAAGTGTTTACCAGAGTATCCGTCGGCGCTTTGTTCTTCTTTTTTCTCATAACATTCGCAAAGAACCGGCGGAACCAGAAAAAACAGTAAACGGCAAATAATGAAATCTCTCAGACGACAATCTGATTTCTGCCGCTGTTTTTCCCCCGATACAGCTTTTCATCCGCATCCCGGACAATGTGCTCGATTTTGTCCCCGTTTCCTTCGGTGAGACCAAAGGTCATTGTGATGTTCAGTTTCACATCCCCATATACAATGGGTTTTTCGCGGATCGCCTCCAGCAGTTCCTGCATGTATGCGGCCGCCTTGTCCAGATGCACGCCGTCATACACGAGCAGCATTTCCTCTCCACCCCATCTCGCCACAAAGCCATGCCCGCGCATGTGCTCTTTCATCCGGGAGGAAAGTTCTGTGAGCGCCACATCCCCGCATTCATGTCCGTATGTGTCGTTGACATTTTTAAAGTGATCCACATCACCGATGGCGACACAGAACGGCGTCCCGTCTTTCGCATAATTCTCGCACACCCGCTTCAGGATTTTTTCCCCGCTTCTGCGATTGTATAAGCCGGTAAGGATATCCTGCTCCACCAGTTTCTGCAGCGATTTCTGCATCTGAATCAGATAGCGGCTCATCTCCCCCAGTTCGTCTTTGCGCTCCAGCACATTCTGGTCAAACCCCTCGTGAAGATCGCCCCTTGTGATGGCAACGAGAAACAGCTCCATTTTGCGGATCGCCGTGACGAGTTCTCTGGAATAGCGGATGATCACCAGACACGCGATCAACAGCGTCAACAGTCCGACAATAATGTTCGGGCTGAGCGATCCGAGCACCAGTCTCTCCACCTCCGCGGAAGGCTTTCCGAGGAAAATCATGCCAATACATGTCCCATCAGCGCCATAAAGCGGTTCATAGTAGGAAAAATACCGCACGCCCTCCACCATGGTGCTGGAATAAAACTGGGCATGTCCGCCTTTGAGCACGTCGTTTACAACGGTTTCGTTTGCCTTTGTTCCTGTTACGCGTTTTCCGCCATCCATACGGATCGTGGTAATAATACGGATATCCTGATAAAAAACGGTAATGTCTACCCCTGTCTTTTCTTTGATGGCATCAATAATGTCAAAATTGTCATTCAGCGTATGATCGCCTTTCATCAGATACACGTCACCGTCTTTTTCTACTGCGTAATAATCGCCCTCATATACCGTGTCATACAAGGTAACTACGGTGCGGCTCAAATTTACAAGACCATTCTTCGCTTCTATTTTCATGGATGCGGCAAACTGTACCGCGCTGAAAATTGTGATTACCATTGTAAGCAGTATAATCGGTAACACATTCATCTTAAACAGGACACGGAAAAACCCGCTTCCTTTTAATTCCTTCATGTTATCCTCCATTCCGAAGCAGTTCTTTCAAGCATGTTTCGGACACACTTAACTATATTAACACAAACTACGCGTTAAAACCAGCAGCAATTACATCTTTCACCGTAAATTTGCAGGCACGTAAAAAAGCGGCGCCCTTTTCGGACGCCGCCGTTTTGCGTATACCCTTTATTACGCGTGATATTTAAACCTGTCAACCAGTTCTTTGAGCAGATCCGCCTGTGACGACAGCTCCTGCGATGCCGCCGCGCTCTCCTCGGAGGTGGCAGAATTGGATTCCACAACCTGCGCGATCTGATTGACGCCCTCCGTGATCTGTGCCGTGGCATCCGCCTGCTCCTCAGACGCTAACGCAATCTCATCGATCGCATCCCCCACCGTCTTTGCGTTCTCAACCACAAGCAGCAGCGATTCCGCCGTGGAATTTGCCAGTCTGGTTCCATCCTCTACTGCCTGAATGGCATTCTGGATCAACTGCTTTGTATTTTTCGCCGCTTCGCTGCTCTGCTCGGAAAGCGTACCGACCTGCGTGGCAACCACCGCAAAGCCTTTCCCTGCCTCGCCCGCTCTCGCCGCCTCGATAGAGGCGTTCAGTGCGAGTAGGTTGGTCTGGGACGCGATCTCTTCAATACTGCTAATGATCTCAGCGATCTTATCGGAAGCCTCCCTGATTCTCTCCATGGCTTCCGTACTCTGTTTCATCTGGGCATTGCTCTCGCTCACCTGATCGTTCATGCCGGTCACAACTTTTTTGGCTTTCGCCGCATTCTCGGCATTGGTATGAATCTTTTCCGATATATCCGTCATCGTCGCCGTCAGCTCTTCAATCGCGCTCGCCTGATCCGTTGCGCCCTCCGCCAGAAGCTGGGATGCGCCTGCCAGATCCGTTGCGCCCTTTCTGACACTTTCCGCATTGGTGTCAATCTCTCCCAGCGCAGCGCTGAGCGATCCGACAATATCCCGGAAGGAGTCGCTGATCCGGGCAAAGTCTCCTTTGTATGTCTCATCCACATTGATCATAAAGTTGCCATCCGCCAGCTCCGCCAGATCGCTGCTGATATCCGTAATGATCTTATTCAGATCCTGCATCGTCTCTGACAGGCAGTCCAGCAGAATCTTTGTCTCATCGTTTTCCGTCGGCTCCGGCACTTCGGAATGGATGTCTCCCTCCGCCAGAAGCTTCAGTCTGTCTACCGCCCTGCCAAGCGGTGCGGCAACTGCCCTGCCCAGTTTCACGCCGACTTTAATGCCGTACACCGTAAACGCCACTACGAGAAGAACCGTAAGCACAAGAGAAATAAAAAACATTTTTAAAAATTCATTTCTCACCGCCGCCACGCCGATACTCCAGCCGTCCGTATCGGGAACCGGGGAATAGGCGACTACTTTTGTCTTTCCATTATAACTATATGTACCCGTTCCGTTTGCTCCCGTAATCATCTTTTTACAGATCGCGCTGTATTTCTTAAGCTTGGGATTCGTATCTCCGAGGGCAATGCTGTCCTCCACACCGACCAGCGAGGAATCCAGATCCGCGATCGTGATGCCGTTTTTATCCAGCATAAAAGCGGTGCCGCCCTCCCCGACCTTAATGGAACGCATGATATCATTCAAAAACTCGCCGTTCGGCACGTAGGCGATGACACCCACCGGCGTCGTTCCGGGAATACCGCCTTCCCACAGAGGCGCCGACACCACATAGGATACTTTGCCTGTCACTTCACTGTAAGCCGGCGTGGAAATATAGGTATTTCCTTTCATACTTTCCTTATAGTATACCCTGTCAGAAAGATTCTGCCCTGTGATGACGTCCACACCGTTGCTGTCAATCAGATAGCCGCCGTCAAAATCATGGTCCTTAATCCTCTGGTCTAAAATAGCTTTCTTTTCCTCAACCGTCTTCTCCGGATCAGCAAGCCGCGCAATACTGCCCGTCTCGTAGGCAATCGCCACAAATTCCTGCAGCGCAGAAGACACATAATTTGCCGCCACATCAGACGTATTATTGATCGTCTCCGACACAGCGCTGATCGAAGAAATATAGCTCAAAACCGATGTGATCACTCCCAGAACAATACAGCAGATCATAATAACCCTGCCAAAACGCTTTGAAATTTTCTCTCCTATGCCGACAAACCGACCGTCGTTTTTCGCGCGCGAAACCTTTTCCGCGCCGTCTCCCTTTTTTTCCCGCATGAAGTTTTCCCCCGTTCACATGTTGGATTAATAAGATAGATAAACAGACCAGAATAGAACAAAATCGAATAGACAACTGTATCATAGGACTAGCAGGAAACGATTTGCAATAAAGCAGTATATTCATCTAAGTTATTAAAGATAGTAGTTACAGTATTATTATACCACATCTTTTGACATTTTTTATAATAAATTTATAATTGTTTCATATTTTTTTTATGATTCTTTTCACATCCCAGATTGCTGTGCCTTCTGTTCGCATTACCCCTCATATAATTGCCCAGATTTGTCAGACAGAGCAAGGTTCCCACCAAAAAAGCGCCGGGAATCAATATAATCCACCACGAGCGGGAGAGAAGCGCGTTTTCCGACAAGGACAGTATGCTGCCCCATGAAACTTCCTCCACCGGAAGCCCCAGTCCCATGAAGCTCAAAGTGGACTCCGCAATTATCGCATTTCTCACATTCATAACTGCCATAAACAGGACAGACGGGAAAAAATTGGGCGCCAGATGCCGGAACAGCACATGAAAAAAACCGCCGCCAAGACACTTTGCCGCCAGCACATAATCCGTATGTCTCAGCTGTAGGACTTCCGTCCGCACCACCTTCGCCATACTCATCCAGCCCGTCAGCCCGATCACAA
>ERZ778518.933-NODE-933-length-23774-cov-5.840845_pt1 | contig 23774 bp, 15 predicted proteins | sample MGYA00510340_ERZ778518 | MGnify/ENA primary metagenome ERZ778518 (study PRJEB29527, sample SAMN07138967) | mouse gut metagenome | material: feces | host: mouse | place: China:Nanjing | collected 2016-01-25 ...
GCACATTATTATAAGCGCTTCAACCTTTTCCATATCGGAATTTTCGGAACCGAGCAGCCGATTTATTTCATTGGTCATCCGCTGAATTTCGTCGGTCGGCTGATATTCCGTTATTGAGATTTCTGCTCGCTGCGGTTTGTCTTGCGTAGCGGGTTTGCGGTATGTATTGCGCTCCGCTTTTATTTCGGCGGCGCGAATAAAATCCTCATCGGAAATTATTTTCGGGAGCCCGTCCTCGCCGATATATTTTGTGTTCTCAATTACTCGGCAAACCATGTTCTTATTCCAAACCGCCTTACCCATATTGTATGGTATCTGCATTTCTGCAGCTATGGTTTTCAGCGATTTTCCGCCGATGTAATCGGCAAATATTTTCCTCACTGCTTCCGCTTCGGGAGCGTTCAGAGCATATTTGCCGTTCACCATGCAGTATCCGAACGGTATACTCCTGTTTTTTAACATCTTATCACCTCACGATCCGCTCTGTAAAGCCTATCCCGCCAATCAAGTCGAAGCGGATTTCCGATTCCGACAGCACCGTGATTTTTTCAACGATCAGCCCGAACTTAATCTCGTCGAATTCGTCTATCTGTTCGGCTCTTTCGAATATTCCAATCAGTTTCCGCAGCTCGTCGAGCCTTTCGCCGTCCTTATCGTCAAGGTTGGCATGGAGCTGCTTTTGGGCAATCAGCAGTTTTCGGTCAAGCTCTTGGGTACGAACTGTGAAGTATGCGCCGTCGAGAGTTCCTTGCGAGTTCAGCATGGTCAGCAAGTAGGCTTGCTGCTTGATTTCAGCAATCTCTTTGCGGAGTTCTGCAAGCTGTGTATTGCCCGATTTTTCTCTTTCGGATAGTGCTTCAAGCTGCTTTGCCATCGGTACAAGAATCGCTTTATAATGCGCTTGGAGCTTGTTCCATAATCTTACGAATGCTATGCGGAACTCATCCTCCCGAATTTGTCGGATATTGCAGTTTGCGGCGGAGCGGTCGTGATTTCTGCAAACCCAGCGCACACAATCTTTGCGCGATTTAAGTCTGAACGCATTTCTGCAGTTCCCACAATAAATCTTTCTTCTGAACGGACTGCTGCCTACCTCGTATCCGCTTGGCTTTTCCCGTGAGGAAAATATCTTTTGAGCCGTTTCGAAAACCGATTTTTCAATGATCGGCTCGTGCGTTCCGCAGATGTAATATTGCTCTTTTTCACCAAGATTTCTGGCGGTTCTGAACGGCAGCGTATCGGTGGTGAACCGCTTTTGCAGCAGCTTGTCGCCGATGTATCGCTCGTTTGTCAGTATGCAGCGGATCGTGCCGTGCCGCCAGACCTCGTCGCGAACGCCCTGCGCGTTCAGCCGCATCGCGATCTCATTCATGCCGATCCCGCTCACATACCAGTTGAATATTTGTTTTACGATTTCGGCTTTTTGGGGATTGATCCGCAACTCGCCGTCAACATAATCATATCCGAACGGGGCAGAGGGATTTTTATAGGTGCCGTCCGCCATACGCTTTTTTATTCCCAATCGGCAGTTGCGCGAGATCGACATGGATTCCTCTTGGGCGAACTGACTGTATATCGCCAACATCATTTCCGAGCTGATTTCGCCCGTATCGATATTTTCTTTTTCAAAGTATACCGATATGCCGAGCGTTTTCAGCTCTCGTACCGCCTCGAGGCTGTCCTTTGTGTTCCTCGCAAACCTCGATATCGATTTTGTCAGTATCCGATCGATTTTTCCTTTGCGACAGTCACTCATCAGCCTTTGGAATTCGGTTCGCTTTGCCGCCGACGTTCCGGTGATACCCTGATCGGCGTACATATCGACGAATACCGCGTCAGTGCTGTTTCGGAGCAGCTCGGTGTAATATCGGATCTGTGCCGCGAAGGAGTTTAGCTGATCCTCGCTGTCGCTCGATACTCGGGCGTAGGCAGCGATTCTGGCGATCTCGTCGGCATGGTTTTTAGCGGGTATTATCGTAATTTCCGCCATGTCATCACTCCTTTCACAACACATCATACCGAAAAAATTCGGTTTTATCTATTACCAATGTCACCGAAATATCCGCGGCGGTTTGCATCATAACCGACAAAAGCGGACAGGGGTTCAAACCTCCGCGAGCCGCTTTATGACCGCGTTTTCGATTTTTCTCCGCTGTGCCTCGTTTATAAGATTTTCGCTCAGCAGCTTGTCCAGAAAATTCCGGCACAAGTAGAATTTGTATCGAATGATTGCTTCTTGTTCCATATTTCCCCCTTAATTATATTTTAAATTTAAACCAACGCTTATTTTCAGAGCGCGGTCGACCTCGTCCATTGTGAAATCGTTGATCCTGCCGACATAATCGGTCAGCCGCGATTTGTCCAGCACGCGGATTTGTTCAAGCATAACGCTCGAGTTCTGCGGCAGACCGGAGCTTCCCGCGAACGTATACACATGAACGGGAAGTCGGTTCGGAATGCGCTTTGTGGTAATCGGCGCGGCAATTGTCGTGCCGCTGTGCTTGTTGCCCTTGTTATTCTGAATGATGAGGACGGGACGGATTCCGCCCTGTTCGCTGCCGATGATCGGCTCTAAGTTTGCGAGGTATATCTCGCCCCGCCTTATGTTTTTCTTGTTCATTTTATTTCCTCGCTATGTAAAATCTCGGCTCCGCGCAAAATTACACAGAGCCGAAACTTTATATATTAAAGCGGATTTCTCCGCTGTTTGCCTGTAAAAACCTGTCGTATTTGCCCCGCGCCCCCGACTAAAAAAGGGAATATTTCAGACCGCCGCTTAGCATTGCAGCGTCATGGGACTCTCACCCCAACATGGTTCTCATGAAGCCGCCCTCACTACGATGAGTTATGACCGGACGGAAGTATCATTATCCCCCTGTGCAGGTCATTGCGCACCGACTGCCACATCGATTTCGGGAGCTGCTATTTATCGCTCGGTTACGGATCATCTTTCGGAATAATGTTGAGCCGAAGCTCGTTCGGCAAAGTGCCGTGCTTGTCCGATCTGTGATTCGGGGAACGTCTTGGCGTAGCGCTCCTTTCGCTTTCTCCTTGTCAGGCTGCGCAGGGGAAGGTATCTGAAATACTGTTATTCAATTGTCAAGGAACTCGAGAGCGGAATTTACCCTCTCATAATATTCGGAAATGAACAGGGGGTCTTGACCGGAGTTTTTTGCAAAAAAATTTTGATTTTCTTCGTTTTCGTATCATTTGCACAAAAAACAGCAAGGTAATTTGTTGATTTTGCTCATAAAAATCCCCCGCCGTGGGTCAGCGGGGGAAAGGTTGTGATTATTTTTCTATGATTTTACGCAGCTTGAGCAGGATTTTTTGCTTGCGGCTGTTTATCGTGCTTTGCGAGAGGTGCATTTCTTTCGCGAGCTCACGCTCAGTGTTGCCCTCAAAATAAATCCTGACAATAATAAAGCGCTCGTCAGCCGTGAGCTGTTCGAGCGCTTTTTGTACCGTTATTTTCCGTATCGCCGCCTCCGCGATCGGCTCGGAATCGTTTGCGAACTCCGTACCGATCGCCATTAGTCTGTCGAGCGAGTCCTCTCTGCTCGGTATGAATTTTACCGTTTCCTTTTTGGAGTTGATCCTGATCCTCTCGCGTTTCCGCTTGATCTCGGCGTAGTAGTTGTTCCAATCGGAACGCATGATGTAGGTGTAGATTTCCTCGGAAACCTCTACGGGTTTTCCGTCAATTCTGATAATATGTTTTTTGGACATTGCTTGTCCCTCCTGTGTAAATTGATTTTTTGTTCTTCAATTTACACGGGGAGGAGACCTGCACCGAGGCGCTACCCGATTTTGGACAAAAAAATATCCGAGGCGGGATTTCGCCTCGGATTTGAAATTATCTAAAAGAGCCGATTGTTTTGTCGGTGGTCTGCCGATGCTGCCAAACAGCCTTTTGATTCCACAGGCTGTTCCGGCTTCACCGACTATGATAATCAACTCCTGATTCCAATTTCATAAAGCAATACTTTATGAAATATTATTTTATTTGTATTTGCCGTTGTGTTTTATAACAAATTACCATTTAAACGGCATCTTGATCCAACGCCTCATACGACGCATTGTCTGTTTCGAAAAACGTTGCATCTTCATTCTCAATGAACGACTCAGGCGTAGAATTCTCATCACGAACATCATCTTCATCAGCTGCAACAGGTTGTTCTTCGGCAAGAGAATCGGAAACATCCTTATTTTCATCATCTGTGTTATCGGGAGTATTTTCCTCATTCTCGGTCTTAGCCGCCTCAATAGCCGCCAGTTCCTCCTCGGAGAGAATTCTCTCAAATTCGCCTGTTTCAACATTGAACGTTCCGGATACCTCATCGGCAAACTCAAACGTAAAGCGCTCGCTGTCAAAATTGCGGATTGTCAGAACGTCGCCGCTCTCGGTAATTGTAATTACCAGTTCTCCGCCGTCCGTCATCTCAAACGACACCGCGTCGGAGCTGATGCCGAGGAGTTCTACCTTGTTATCGCCGTCGTTGTCCTCTATAATATCCGAGCCATAGCCGATACCGAACCTGTAAGTATCATTGCCCAAGCCGCCGTAAAGGAAGTCATTGCCTTCGCCGCCGTCAAGGATATCGTCGCCGTCGTTTCCGTTAAGCGTATCGTTTCCGATGCCGCCGAACAGCATATCATCTCCCGCGCCGCCTGTAAGATTGTCGTTGCCGCCGTCGCCGTGCAGCGCAATTCCGTTGTCGCTCCATGCGGTCATCCAATCGTCGTACTCGGTCGCGTGAACCTGCTTGATTGGGTTTTCCGCGTCGTCGTAAGCATAGCGTGTGCCATCCGCAAATCTTACCTCAAAATTGCGGTTGCTTTCAGAGCCGAAGTAGCCCTGAATTATCAGCTTGTCCTCAACGCCCTCGAACGTGATCATAAGGTCGTTCCAGTTGTGTCTGTAAGCGGTCATAGCGTCCTCCGTCAGACCCACGCCGAACGAGATCGTGTTTATACCCTCGCTGTCGATAATCGTATCGGTGCCGCTGCCGACATTGAAGATATAGGTATCGTTTCCTGCGCCGCCGTCAAGAGTATCGTTGCCGCCATTTCCGTACAGCTGATCGTTACCGATACCGCCGTACAATCTGTCAGCGCCGCCTCCGCCGTTGAGGTTGTCCGCACCGCTTTCGCCGTAAAGTGTCACTCCTCTGTCGTCCATAGCTGCCATATAGTCGTCGCCGTCCGTACCGTAGATAGTTCTGAGCGGACTGTTGGAAGCGGTTGCGTGTACTTTTCCGCCGCCGTTAAAGGTGAGGTAGAAGTTTCTGTTCGCCTCGGAGGTAAAGAAGCCTTCGATAACGATCTTATCCTCGGAATCCGCAAACGTGATCGTGATATCGTTCCAGTTGGTACGATGCGCCTTGATCTGACTTGCCGAATATCCGTAGATGTTGATAGTATTCGTACCCTCGCCGTCGCTGATGGTATCAACACCGTAACCCTTATTGAAGATGTAGGTGTCATTGCCCGCGCCGCCGCTGAGATAATCGTTGCCCTTGCCGCCGTCAAGAATATCATCGCCCGTCTTGCCGGTAATACGCTCGTCGCCGTCACCGCCGTAAAGCATATCGTTGCCGTCGCTTCCGACTATCTGATCATCGGATTCTTGAGCGTCATTTATAATGCCATCATCATAGATGGATTCCATGTACTCGCTTCCGTCCGTACCGTAGATCTTTCTGAGCGGACTATCCTTCGCCGCCGCTTCAACTACTGTGCCGTCCGCGAATACAAGTGTAAAGTTTCTTGCGTTCTTGTCAATGCAATAGTTCTTGATCGTCAAGGTGTCGTCGAAACCGTCAAAGGTTATGAGCAGATCGTTCCAATTGGAGCGGTACGCTTTAATGCCCGAAGCCGTAAAGCCATCGCCGAACATAATGGTATTCGCGCCATAGCTGTCCTTGATCGAATCATTTCCGTAGCCGGGGTTGAAGAAGTAGGTGTCGTCACCCAAGCCTCCGTCGATGAAGTCGTTGCCCGAACCGCCGTCGATCATATCGTTTCCGTCGCCGCCGTTGATGTAATCATCACCGCTGCCACCGAAAATAACGTCGTTTCCGCCGTCCGCGAGAATCTGATCGTTTCCGCTGTCGTCGAATATGATCTCATCCTCGTCATTGCCGATTATGCGGTCATCTCCGCTGCCGCCAGCTATTACGGAGCTGCTCTCGTTGACAATATAATCGCTTTCTTCCGAACCGGAAAGGAACTCGCTTTCGTCCGAGGTTATGCTGTCCTTAAGCGAAACGCTTTCACCGTCCACTTCAAGAATGTAGTTATCGGGATTTTCCGCGAAGCCGTTTATAATAAGCTTGTCCTCGCTGTCCTTGAGCGCGATCACAACGTCCTCTCCTACGGAGATGATATCAAGTTCATCGAGAGATATTCCTTCAGCGATTTTTATCGTGGAGACGCCCTCGCTGTCGCTGATAATATCCGTGCCGTAATTTCTGCCAAAGATATATGTATCGTTCCCCAAGCCGCCATAGAGGAAATCATTACCCTCTCCGCCGTCGAGAATATCGTCGCCGTCGCCGCCGTAAGCCAGGTCGTCGCCGCTGCCCGCATAGATAGCGTCATCGCCCTCGTTGCCGTAAATTATGTCGTTTCCGTCGCTGCCGTAAACGGTATCATTGCCGCCGAAAGCGTGCATAATCGAATCATCAACGACCGCCTTCAGAACGTCGTCGCCGTTTCCTCCATAAATGTGCTTGAACGGGCTGCCCTTGTCGGTAACGTGCATTTTTACGCCGTCGAATTCGAGGTCGTAATTTGCGTATTCTTCGCCCTTGCGGAAATCCTTGATGACGAGTGTATCGTTCGTGCCTTTGATCGTAATGGTCGCGTCGTATTCGCCCGTGCCGTTTACAAGGATATCGTTGGGATTGAGCCCCTTAAGGCGCAGCGTGTTCAAACCGTCGGTGTCTATGATTGTGTCGTTGCCGTAGCCTTTTGCGAAAACGTATGTGTCATTGCCATAGCCGCCATACAGCGTATCATCGCCAATACCGCCGTCGAGGACATCGTCGCCATTCTCTCCGTAGATCAAATCATTGCCCGATCCACCAAGAAGTGTGTCGTTGCCATCATTTCCGTAGAGCGTGTCATTTCCGGCATCTCCGTACAAAGTATCGCTGCCCTCGCCGCCGAAGATATTATCCATTCCGTTGCCGCCGCGCAGAGTATCGTTACCGTTTTCGCCGAAGATGAAATCGTTGTTGTTTGTGCCGTTGTAACTATCAGCCGAAAGGGTACCCAAATATGTGCTTCCCGTTTTGGCAAGCTCCATAATCTCCGCAAAATAGTCGCTAAGTGACGAATAATACTCACTGAACACATCAAAGGTTGAAGTTCCGTTTGCCGAATCATATGTTCTAAGATACGTTGCCGCGCCATACAGCATCAATTCGACATCCTTGCCCTCATACAACATATTGAAAATGTAAAGGTTGAATAGTACCACATTGACGGTTTTGCGTCCGCTTTTATGAGTATATACAAAAATATTATCCATATAACTTCCAGATTCGGTTTTATGGTTGATAATATTGAAGTATAGATTTTCAATTCTGACATACATAGATTTCAAAATATTTGCAGCATTGACATTGGGACAGTTTCCGCCATCAATACCAACAAATTCAGTGCCCATAAAGCATTCGATAACCCGAAGATCGCGTGCATCAATATTTCCACCACGTGAGTTAACAGAAATATCGGCAGCGTCTGTAATAAAGTACAGAATTTTCTTTAAATAATAGCGCTTGTCAGTAATGCTCTGCGCATTATCGAACGAATCATATAACGCTGCCAATTCTCCGGTTTTATCCTCAGATATAGCTTTCATAATATCCGGTACATTACCTATTGTTGCAACAATATCATCGCCATTACCTTGAGTGGTATCTGATGTATCAACGGGAAACCAGAATTCGCTTATATCTGTTGTTTTATCGGTTCCATCGGCATTTTTGCCAACCAATGTCACAATTGCGGTTTCTGCAATTAACGTTCCCGTTTCATCATCGGTTCTGTTGGTTTCCGAGAAATCTAATCTGATAGAAACGATGCCAAGCTCGGAAAGCGTTTTAAGTTCGCTGATTTCAGAAAGACCATTATGGTTTTCATCGATCCATACTTTTAGGTTTACGAATTCCAAGTCGTCGGCATCTATTATTCCATCCCCGTTCTCATCAAGATCTGCAAGCGCTTCAAATCCCGAAGACGACTTACTGCCATTCTTCAACATAACTTGATCACCAAAAAGTTCACTTCCGTTGTCAATTGTACCGTTGTTATCGCGGTCAAGAGCAAGGAAACCATCTTCAGTGCCAATCCATGAAGTCTGTTCAGCGAAATTATTGTTGTCAAGATCAAAATGCACACCGTTTTGCACAGAAGTAAGTTCAATGCCGGGTTTTCCTAGATCAATTACCAACGGATCGCGGGGAGCCGGAGCGTTTCCAGCATTGACAAAGTCATCCTTCGCTTTATCCATTTCATCATCTGCCATTTCATCATAACCGTGTTCCTCGGCATATGCCTTTCCGCCGGCAATCAGGTCATCATAACTAAATCCCGGTAAAAACATACCACAGGCAAATTTAAATTCATCCGCGCTCATTGTACCATTTAAAAAATTGATACAGGTTTGCCTTATGGCTTGTGCAAGATCTGGCGCATATCTATCCAACGCCACCATGGTTCCCGCTGCCAAGATACCGCCGCCTAATATGCCTGCTGCAATATATGTAGCGTTTCTAATATCCTCACTGCTGTTAGCGATAGCATTATTCGTTATAGCAGCGGCTGGAAGTTCTACTCCAGGATTAGGGATTCCGGGTTTATTACCAGGAATAGGAACCCATACTGGAGGCACAGGCGGGACAGGAATTGGCTTTGTAGGTCCTGGATCGGGATCGGGTTCGGGTTCGGGGACTGGATCGGGTTCGGGTTCGGGGACTGGATCGGGTTCGGGTTCGGGAACTGGATCGGGTTCGGGTTCGGGAACTGGATCCGGACTGGGAACCGGAACGGGATTTGGTTCAGGAATAGGTGCAGGAACAGGGAATACCTCAATCTCATTGTGTTCCTCATCTGGAACAGATATGGGTATAGGTTCCTTTGCCGCTTCTTTTTCCTCGTCATCGTCGTCATCATCGTCAACACGATCGAATCTGTAAAAAATTAATCCATTATGTGCATTTTGATACGTTATTATATATAGTACACCCAAAGGAGTATATGTATAACAAAAACCATCTGAGATATCATTTGAATAGTTATTGCCAGTATCGCATTGTTTGTTTGTGTTTGTTTGGTATTGTGTGACATAGTTGTTAAGTTGTTTAATCGCTTGATTTCGCTCGTATGATTTATACCAAGTTGAAGATGGCTTAATGTCCCATATATAAGTTGTAGGTGGCACTCCCACATCAGGCAACAATAAATCCGCTCTCCCATCATTTCCAGTTAGAGAACCATTCTTTATTTCTACCTCCATTAACATATCAATTCCCACAGTCTTATAGATACTAATTATATGGTTTTGAAGTGCTCTATGGAAGTAGGTTTTATCATTAGCGGGTACGCCATCTGCAAATGCTTGATTCCAATCTGCCTGAGTAACACGTGGTATTGTTATCACACCAACATTAGTTGCAGCTGAAACAGGCATCTGTATAATCAGTTGCAGTAATATCGCTATCACCAGTATACATGAAACAAACCTTAGTATTCTTGGTTTAATCTTTGTTATCATAATTCTATCCTACCTTTCAATTACTTAATATTAAATCCGTACGATATAAGCTTTTCCGTATTAATCGATTTACGTCTCTTCAATTCCTCGTGTGCTTTTGTTAGCCACTCTTTGTCGGAAAAAACCTTGTCGTAAAACGAAAGACTATCAGAAACGATCTGCGGAATACTAGCCAGATAGTTGGATTGTGATGTATGTGTCTTTTCTTCAAAAAACTTGGCTTTTTTAATCTCGCATTGAGCCCATTGTTCACATTGCTGTTTATAGTGATTGCGGTCATTGAGTATCAGCCAAAGCAGTCCCTCACACTCATTGTCCTTTGGATATTTTAAAACGAACCCATTGTTCTCATATATATCCTGTAGCGAAAGAAGTGAAAAGAAATGATTATTAAATAAATAATACTCTGTACACGCTTTTATATCAGTCACATTGTTCAGCAATGGGAGAACGACTTTTTTTGTCATCTTCAAAGCATATTCAAGCGTGCTCATTAATGTATTCTCACTATATGAAAATGTTATGACATCACTAAATTCTTCTGCGTCCTGTTCCAGTTTATCATTAAATGAGAGAGCTCCAAACACACCATATATAACATCAAACCAGTTCTCGCCATAAGGATTTATTGAAAAATCAATAGACCCCCGATATACCGTTGCAACACCGCACTTAATACAAAATTCATTATGGCGTGAGGGTACTTTTCCCAGAGTAATTGCATGAATAATTTCATCATTCACAACCCTCACATAATATGGATATTTGCTCTTTATCCTCTTGAAACCAATCGGTTCAAGCGCTTCACCGAACACCTTTACAAAGGTGGCGTTCAATGACATAGTCTTAGCGTTTGCGACAACTTTTGTGAAGTGAAGTGCCGTGATGTTCTTGTTTTCGTCAGTCTTGCTCAAGACCTCGTCAAAATCCGCGTCTATGTAGCAAGAGGTAATTCCAAAGACTGTTGCGAGTTTACACAATGTGTCCTCAACAAAAACGTTTTCTTGTTTAACAATTTCAGTGAACTGCTCCCAAGTTTTACCGTTCGCAATAAGCGGTTCCCAATATTTTCGGTGTCCACGCATGGGTTCTTCGATACCATAGCAAGAACCGTCGCCGACAGTTACACAATCTCCGTTGTTAAGCGTTAATGTTGCGAAATCGCTGTCCACAACTTCAACAGAAAACACGCTTGTTTTCATTGCTTCAGCAATTTGTCGAGAATCCTCATACGCCTTTTGTGGATTTCCTTTATAATCCTCGCTCGCAAGCGTTACCCAACTGCCCTTACTAAAAGCAAGCATATACGAAACAGCCGCCTCATCCTCCGAGCACGGCAAAAAGCCGCGACTTTTCATTACATCACAAAATGAATTTACAAATATCATTCTGTCAGCATCGTTCTTGATTTGTACAGTTGTGGAAAATCTGCCCATACTTCTCTCCTTTTCCGTCTTTTGCAGTTACACTCGCCTCAAATGCACCAGATTATTTTCAGTATTTTACGGCTTTTATTCGGATAGCCATGGCAACGTATCGCTCTGATGTTAACAATTGCATTTTACCGATTTTCATCATGTATATACACTATTAACTCAATAACGATTTTTGACTTTTCCGGCAACAAGCATAAGGCTCAATACAGCAAACGAGTACACGACGGCAACAAACAGAGTATCAAATTTCGTTAGCTTTAACATAATCCCAAACAAAAGTTCTGCTGCCGCTATGAGTATTGTCCGCCTTTTATATACCTTGTGCTCGATTTCATCCAACGGCCTGTTCCTATCCTCGATGGGAGAGAGTACAAAAACAACAAGCATTGCTACCGCCAGAATGACATAGTACATCCATTCCATAACGGAAAGATATTTCATGCCAATCGAAACAACAATTAACATTATTACCGAAAAAATATAACACCTTAAGGGGGTTCGCGAATGCCATCCACCCGCGTAGCTCCTAAGGGGAATGTAGGCAAGCATAAAAAGTATAATCTGAAAGGTTTCTCCAAACAGAATTCCTATGAAAAGAGCGGTAAGTATATTTAACAGCATATTCAAGAACTGATTTACACCGAATATGTACAGCTCGTTTTCATCGGAACCTTCTCCTTTACAGCAATGCCTAACTATCCGTTTTGACAAACGGATAAACATTAGAACTTGCGGAGCTTCTTGGCACCTTCGGGCATCTCTGCCTGATGAGCGATAAACGCACAGGTTGAGTTTGCCAGCAGAGTTACAACTACCATTGCGATGGCTGCAACGAGACCGTTGTTTTTGATTTTTGCCATAACGTTCATGATGCTCGTCCTCCTTTTTTACATTTTGAGAGTAACTTTTGGATATAATTACCTCTTTTAGCATTGTAGCACAAAAGGCGACTCTATGCGAGAAGTTGCAGTGAAAGGTCAAGTTTTTGCGGTAAAAGGGAAGGCGTCCAAATTTGTGTTATTAATTTCACATAATTTGGTGAATTTTGACGAATGCTATTTGCGGCATAAATTAAAGATGCTTTAAGCAAAAATAACCGAGGCGGTGGTTCGCCTCGGTTTTGAAATTATCTAAAAGAGCTGATTGTTTTGTCAGTGGTATGCCTATGCTGCCAAACAGCCTTTTGATTCCACAGGCTGCTTGGACTATAATAATCAACTCCTGATTAGAAATTCATAAAGCAATATGATAATCAATTTCCACTTTTTCTAATTGATATGATTCATGATATTTGTTTAACGTTTTACGTCCTCTTCAACCACACATCAAAGCATCCATCCTCGCATTTAACCCGAATGTAGGCAATACCTAAAAATTTGATTCGGTAAATCTCACCTGTGTGTATAAAATCGCCCGCGTGTATTCCTGTAGTACTTTCAGGTAGGGGATAATACATAGCAAAATCTGTCCCAGGGGTATAAGCGACAAACAATGTTTCTGAGCTGTCATTGGTTTTTATTGTTGCAGAAAAAGTATCGGTATCCAGAATAAAGCTCCCTTCCTCGTTTGCCCATATTCCGTCAAAAAGTGGGGCTTCTTGCTTAATAAAACACCATAATATCAAAAAGGCACCAAGAACACTGCATAAAACGATAAAGGCTATCTTGCTTTTTTTATTAAATAAGATCACGATGTTTCTCCTATTACATACCAAGCCCATAATTGGTATTTAGACTCCCAGAACGATGTTCCTTCTCCAGAAATCAAACTATCATAGTAATAGACTGTTTCTGCGTTGCTATAATGATTGTAAACAAGATATTGAGACGAAGATTCATCCCAGTTCAAGGCAACATAATGTGCGCCAGCACCATGCCAGTACATTAAAATAACAGCAGGATATTTCTTGATTGAATCTTGATTTAGCATATTAAGTGAAATTAAAGATGAAATACCCGAGCAGAAGGTTCCGTTAACTTGCACATCACATGCCGAAAAGAAATCTCCGATACCATTTGGTAAACATCCAAATTTGCCATTTAAAACCATGTATTTATTGACTTCAAGGAACCAGATTATGTCTTTGGGGTGGACAGACATACCATTCAATAGACAAGCGTTATATATGGAAATCCATCCGCAGGCGTTATCTCCGTCTGTGTACCCGCCAAATTTCATTGCTTTGCTTGATTTGTGAATAGATTGACCATTTATAAGTCCTTCAAAGATATAGTTCATATTATGAAGATAATTCGAAAGCGATTCCCTGTGATGCAAAGCCAAAACGCCGTTATCAATCCAGTTTAAGTATGACATGTATACATAACCAAATGGCAATGCACTTGAACAGCATATCGGCATAAGTCTTGCCTCATCAATTGAATTTGACGTTGCAATCGCTTCGCCGTTATAGCATAGATATTGAGGATAATATTTACCATCGGAAAGCAGATAAACCTTGCTTTTAATAACTATACCTGTGTTATCAGTCCTGTATTGTACAACCTCCCATAATTGATTTTTGGTTATAGTTTCGACCTCTCTCAACGAGATTTTTCCGCCAGCATCAATCGTTAATTTTTTCGAAGTGGGTACATGTATAATCACATACGCGTTTTCGGTCCATAAAAACTTAAACTCATCTCCCGAAACCTCAACGGTACTAAGAATCCCAAATTCGTTCTGTGCAATTTTATATTTTGGATATGGGTTCTTATTCATACAAGCAAATGAATAGCTTTCGTTATCCAAGAAACTATAAAAATCTTTGAATAAGGGGTTGGAATCCGCAATATCATCATATCCATCCCCATCACTATCCGTATTTGTCGGATCAGATATGATAGGCAACACATACACGTCACGATTCACAAAGTCAAACAATGAATCACCTGTTGACGGGTAAGGCAGATTTGAATAGAAACGACTCAAGCCATCAGTTATATAAGGTCTGTCAGGCAAACTTGTGCATTCACCAAATTTGAGTAATTGCGGAGAACCGTCTGCATTAAATGAGATAAGTTCATTGTTTACTTCATCCCAGTCAACTAATCCATCTTCGTCGGTGTCTGTATCACTATCGGGATCGAGAATCCCCTTTAATTTGATTTTTTTCCAAGAGTTAGCTATTGTTACCATATATTCGGTTATAGGCGGCGCGGCACAGCTGCAAATGTGATTATGCACATCCCGTGTTGTCGGACCAAAATCAAATGTCAGAGTAACACCTCCGGTTTTGTCTATCGCTTGTTGCACCCTTCGACCATATTCGGGATCATCATAACGCCAACCATCCGGCATTATTTCAGAATAATTGATTGAAAGCTTAGCACAGGCAACAAGTTGGCTGAAGTAACCCGAACCAACGCTGGTCGCTCCGTTCATAATTTGGAAAACAAACTTAGCAGCGTTTTTTTTAAACGCCACATTTTTAATCAATATGTCAAACGCTCTACCCCTATTGACATAAGAATCCGTATACTTGTATCTTATTTTGTAAAGGGCATTATGTATATCATCGGAATTTGTAAACCATGTTTTGGGACTGAGGATCGTTGCTCTGGAACGGTCATATGTAATAACACATATTCTTACGTTATCCTTTCCATGACTATTCTGCAACTTGTGCATTACATCTTCAATCATATCTATCTGACCATCAAAATAATATCCGGCATCACCCTCCGTTTGCAGCAAAAACACAACATCAACAGGAGTACCTTTTTCAACCGGAGTAAATCCCAGCGCATACGGAGCAGCATACATTGCCGCCGCATAGCTCATGGTCAGCGTTTCTTCAGCAGTGATCTCATCGCTTATTATATCCGCTTCAGTCGCATCCGAGCGATTGGAAATGCGTGTTTCTTCTTCGGAGTAATCGGGGGTTTCTTCCACTTCAATATAAAATTCGTCATCATCGGACATGAAATTAACAGCTTCGGGCATATCCGCACCCAAAAGATTGCTAAGCCACTTTTCCATATCCACTACGCAATATGTACCGAGTTCGTCAACTGTTGCGGAAATGGTGTTGGTTTCTTCATCAATAACGGTTTCTATAGGCAGCAGCATATTGATATCCTCAAAATATTTGAAGACATTCAGCCGTTTTATGCCCTGAAGTTCTTCTTCATCGGGAAACAGACCGAGCTCGTTGTCAAGATAAGCGTCGCCGATTGTAAAGCTCAGTTTAACTGCATCAACATCTCCGCCGATATAGTTAAGATCGATGGTTTCGCCAAGCTGTATATCGCTGTTGATTGCCGTAGAATAGCTGCTTCTGTCCGCATTTAAATTGCCGTTCACGTTTCCGGAAGCGGTAACCTCCAGCGAGAGTTTGTAAGGACTTTCGTCGGTATTTACTTTTTTCAGTGCATCGCTGTCGGCTGCAACTATCTGCTCTACCTTGTATTCCGCATCGGGTATGCCAAAGGTTTCGGGATTGTTAGGATCAAGCCCGATTGCAAGTTCATCGCCGTCGTTCAAGGTATCGCCGTCATTGTCCGCTTTCAGCGGATCGGTATTGTATTTGTTGAGTTCATCATAATCGGACAATCCGTCGCCGTCCGTATCGGCATTGCGGGGATCAGTTCCGAGTTCGATTTCCTCTCTGTTGGACAAACCGTCGCCGTCGGAGTCATCGTCCGCGTCATTGATTCCGTTTTCATCGGTGTCGTACTTCAGCGGATCGGTTCCCGTAATATAAACTTCTTCATAATCGGTCAGCCCGTCGCCGTCTGTGTCGGGATTTTCAGGGTCTGTTCCGTATATTTCCTCTATGATATTGAAAAGACCGTCGTTATCATCATCGGGCAGGGTGCAGATATATTCACCATCGGAAAATGTAACGGTAAACGGTTCGGACTCAATCGTACCGTCCTTCGTTTCCTGTACCGCTTTTATCTGCTTTGTTTGGAAATCCTCAGCAATTGCATACTTATAGGAGTTCTCATCGGATACTTCCGTGATTTTTGTCCACTCGCCTTCGGTTTCTCTCTCATAAAGAGACACTGTACCTTCGTCGGTTGAATTCCAGTATATTACAATCGCATTTTCATCTTTAATGTATTCGCCGAAGCACAGAATTATGTGTTCGTGAGGTTCGTCCGGTATTTCCGGCGTATCTGATGCCCCGTCGATGATGACGCTCGTTAAGCTGACATTTGTTATTTCGGGAACAAGGGCCGGATCGATCGCCGCAGTGAAACCGATCACCTTTGAATCGCCGGAGTAAATCGGATTAGTCCACATTTCACTTGCGATTGTATAGTGATTGTCCGCGCTGTCAAGAATGCGACCGTCCCAGAGATTGTCGATTGTGAAATTCGCATCAAAAGACAACTCCCAAGCCTCTATCGGTTCATCGGAGGTGTTGGTAACAGAAAGCTCGGCTTTCATTCCCGTGTCCCAACGATCGACAACATTGAGGCTTGTTTCGTAACCGGATGCGACTTCAACTCTTTTTGAGCACAGCTCAAATTTCTCCGGAACTGCCAAATCATCACCGAAGAGCGTGTATCCGAAGTTAACGGTCTGACCGGGAGCAATCTCGTAATTCCAACCGCCGTTTTTGATAATGTAATCTTCGCCCTGATTGTTATAAACCGAAGCGTTCCACAAACCGCTGATCTCGCCTTCGGCGTCATACTTGAATGCCCAGTTCAGAATAGAATCGTCACCCGTGTTTGTTACCTTTACTTCCACAGACCGACCGTTATCCCATTCGTTCAGAACGGAATATTCCACATCATATCCGTCGTAAGAATATGTGATTGCGCCCGTTTCGGCAAATGCGGGCATTTGCGGCAGCATGGTTGTCGCCGTTGCCGCGGCTGCTAAGCCGGATATAAGCCTTTTTAACCTTTGGTTGACCTTGACTTTCATACCTTCTTCGCTTTCTGCATATATAGTGGATCCAACACAATAGCAGCACTGCATATGCGTATCGTTTGATTTAAGTGTTATCTTCGACATTATAACACAAAAAACAACACTATGCGAGAAGTTGCAGTGAAAGGTCAAGTTTTTGCAGAAAAAGGGAACCCTTCCAAAATTCAGCTTAATAATTTGTGCAATATAACTAAAACATGTGGTAAGTCAGTCCTTATTCATTATCCAATTCCGGTTTAACAAATAGGATTATATCAACTGAAAAAGTGTTATTGGCATGATCATCTTCGATATATCCATCGTATTTTTCTACCGTTTTTTTAATATTTTTTAAACCATAGCCGTGGTTTTCACTATCTTCTTTTGTGCTTACAATTTCACCGTTGACATATTTCACGGGAATGGCATAAGTGTTTTTTACGGATATGATCACCCGACCTCTGTCATAAACGACCTTTATATATAGATTTTTGTTTTCCGATACTGACTCCAATGCAGTCAGCGAGTTATCCAACAAATTGCCAAGAATGGTCACTAAATCTCTTACTTCAATATTTATCTTTGACGGAACGGAGATTTCCGTTTCAACGTTTATACCATCAACATCGGCATTTTTCAGCTTATAATTTACCAGGCTATCTATGACCATATTTCCGCTGTTGCTGTAATATGTTTTAATTTCGATTTCCTCGGCGTATTTTCCAAGCTGAACACTTGCCTCGCCGCACAGGTTCTTATCACACATTTCCTTGATAACAAATAGCTGATTCTTCATATCGTGCCGGAAAGCCCTGAGCTGCTCCGTAGACTCTTTCATCAGCTCGCACTGATTCAGATAATAGCTTTTTTCTTGCTTTAGCAGTACTTCGTTCATTCTGATCTGATACATTGATGACAGGGAATTATACATATAAATGCAGATGAAATTCAACATCAATACTATTATAATTGACAGGCAGGCCTGCAGTTTATCGACCGTTCCCGACGTGATAAAATTAAATTCCATATACATAGTCGCTATCGGCACGAAGAACGTTACAAGCCACGAGGATATGCTGATAGGCATATCTTTCTTTAAATCCTTGAAATATGAAATTATCAAGGCGATAACATAAGTCGTGACTTTTATCATTACCTGTCCGAAAACGCTGTTATAGCTTCCCTTATCAAAAATATCTATTTCATAATATCCGGTCGCGGCACAAATAAGTATCTCACCCGCAAAAATAATTATATATGAAAATGTAACACTTAAAAATTTTTTGTTTGGATCGGATTTGTAGTTTAAAGTTATTATTAACAGTGTTATAATATTTACACATAAGGTGATCCACGCTATATCGACAAAAATATATATCAATCCGGTGGCAAGATAATATAATAAATATGACAATGCCGCAAATGCCTTTGATTTCGGTTTGGACCCAAGAAAAACGCCAAACAGCTTATACATGATCACAATGTCAAAAGCATGAATAATCATATACATGGCGTTATAAAAATCATTCATGATTGTTTTTCCCTCCCGTTTCCATTTTTAATTGCCACTTAAGCACTTCATTTTTCCTGTGCTTGGATATGGGCAATGCTTTTCCGTTGTCCATAATTATTTCACTTGAGTGAAACTCACAAACATAGCGGTAATTTATAATGTATGATTTATGTATCATCATAAAACCGCTTGATTTTATCTGATCAAATACGTTGTCCATAGTGCCATAAAATTCATGCGTTTTATTTTCGCTGTCAACAATTACGATTTTTCTGTCCAGACTTTCAAAATACATGATATCCTTCAGATGAATCCAATGATTATCATGCCCCGATTTAAACGAAAAGATTTCATTTTCATCCCCGAACATCTTTAAATATTTTTTCAGTACTTTGTTTAATTTATCGTAGGATACGGGCTTTTCAATAAAACCGAGAGGGTGAAATTCAAAAAGCTGCCGATCATACCCGTTTTTTCCGGATACATATACGATTTGTGTGGTATCATCCTGCAGCTCGTCACGCAGATATTTTCCGGCACTTATACCATCCCCGTTATCCATCTCAATATCAAGTAAGATCAAATTAAAACATTCATGCGACTTTAACGCGCTGCACAATTCGTTTCCGGAGAGATAGACTTCTGTTTCCAGTTCAATATCGTTGTCTTTGCTCAATTGAAAAACAATGGTTTCAATGCCGCCGCACACCATATTCTCATCATCTACGATTGCTATCCTTATCATACCCTCACCCCCATATCTTACATTATACCATATATTTCTTATAAATTCAACGCATATATCCGAGGAACGCGGTATAATAGAAAATACTTAGTAAGGATTTGCTTTCGCAAAATCTTCAAATACGGGTAAAAACACAATAATTCGGCTATAAAATACGGTTTGAGGCGGCGTACATTTTGCAAAATGACGGCTGACAGGCTTACGCCACAAGGTTAAGCCTGTCAACGCATTTCTTCTTCATCTCCATAGAGGAATGAACATAACGGTTGAGCGTGATGTTGACATTTGAATGACCAAGCAGCTCGCTCACGGTCTTAGCGTCAAATCCGCTCTCGATGCAGACGGTAGCATAAGTGTGGCGGATCAGATGAAAATTGGCGCTGCGAACGCCGCATTCTTTCAAAACCGCCTTAAAGCGGTTCTGCATGGTGCGCGGCTCTACGGGCTTATTAGTTCCCGAAAGAATATAACCGGAGCGTTCGTTTTGTTTCAGAATATCCAGGACAAATGCAGGAAGCGGAATATCTCGCACTGAGGTTTTGCTCTTGGGAGAGGTAACGATGATCGCCGTTCTGCCTTTGCCGGATTTATCGGAAACACGCTGGAGCGCTTTAGAAACGCGGACAACGCCGTTTTTAAAATCAATATCGTTCCATGTCAGCGCACACAGTTCCCCAATGCGAAGCCCCGAATACATTGTCAGTAGTATTCCCAGATTGCTTTCAGTGAGATTGCTTTGGAGATAATTCTGTAACCTGCCGCGCTCGTCCTTGTTGAACACCTCGGCTTCCTTGCTTTCGGACTTTGGCATGGAAATATTCCGCATAGGATTCCGATAACCGTATTCCCGCTCCGCGTACTTCGCAACGGAGCGCATTACCACAAGGATATCGTGAACGCTTTTTGCCGACAGACCGCCGAAGCCGTTCGCCTTGCCGAATTTCAGCTTGTACTTGGAAAACTCATTTATAATAGGTGTACCGAGTTCGCCGTACTTTATATCTTCAAAATAGGGAATAACGTGCTTATTGATCAGCTTTTCATAGCAGCAATAACTGGAATGCTTGACCCGCAGCTTTGCGGAAGCAAGCCATTCCTCGCACAGCTCCTTAAAGGTTTTGTCACAGGCTATGCGCTCAGAACTTCCCATGTCAGCATATGCGCAAAGCATTTTTTCTTTTATCTCGGTAAGATTTTTCGCATACAGATATCTATATTTGATCTTGCCGTTATCGTCATATCCGAGTGGAATTCTCCCCTCAAGCCGACCGTCCTTTCTCTTGTAAATGTTCATTGCGTTTCTCATTTTTGTTCCCTTTCCGACGTTTGGTCTGACGGCTGAAATATTAATTCAGCCGCAAAATAGATTAGATTTTTTACAAATTTGGACTTTACAAATAGTGTTTTATGTGATATAATAAAGCAGGTAGGCTGTGCTTAAATTATAGCGCATATCACGAAACCGCAGTATGACTGCGTTCACATATTTGAAGATTTTGCGAAACAAAAAAGCAAGTACGGGCATTTCACACCGTACTTGCTTTTCATTTCAAAAAATATCCGATATGCGATTTTTCATGCGCTACGTCGCGCTTTTTCTAGTCCTGGGCGGACGCTTTTGGGATATGGTTTCCTCGTCCATTGCCTCAAAGTCATCCATGAACTCCATTGGAACAGGTTTTGGCGGACGGATGGCTTCCTTTTTCGGTGGAAACCTTTCCAGTACCGCCGCCTCGATCTCTCGGCTGTCGGCATACTGCACCTTGCGCTCGGACTTTTCCTCAATGGAATAAGCGTTCTCAAACTGAATACCCCACTTAAAGAACAGCTTGAGCCGTGTTTTCATTGGGTGGCAGCCCGTTTTCATCACGATGAAGTGACCTTTTGGCATGGACTTCAGCTCATCGACGGTCATCAGCGGACGCTCGATCATCTGAAGCTGACGGTTGCCACCGTCCCTGCCGCTCGAGCGCGTCACGGTTCCGCTGAGAACGGTCTGCTTACCGAGGTTTTGAGACATTGCCTCGGCGGTCTTGGAGTTCGGCGCAAACGCTCCGAACAAGGTGCATTGGCAGTTATCAACGATAATCTCCGCGCCCTCTTTGCCGTAGGTCTTTTCAAACTGCGCGAGGGATTGTATAATGGCGACGATAGATATTTTTCTTGAGCGCGATGCCGAGAACATCATTTCGATGCCCTCAATTTTCGGCAGCGTGCCTAATTCATCTGCGTAAATCATTACGCGCTTATCAAGCTGTCCGCCTTTTTCGTCCGCGACCGTAAGCATTTCCCTGTAAATCTGTTGCAAGAAAAGTGATACAAGGAAATGCTTCGTATTATCCTCCTCCGGGAGTACAAGATAGATTGCGGATTTGCGACTACAGAATTCTTCCGCATCTATACTTGTATCAAAACAGAGAATTTGTTCGAGCTCCGAGTCGATGAACGAGTTAAGCCTTGACAGCGCAGTTGACATAACGCTTGCCATTGCCTGATCAGACGAGTTGAGCGCCGCGCCCGCGAACCACCTCGCCTTATGCTCGCCGGGCAGCTTGTCAATCAGCATCTGAAACCGTGACACTCCCTTTGTTCCCGATGGCGCAAGCAAGTCCTGTATCAGCTTGAAAACGCTGATGATGTGCCGCTTTTCGGGAGGACAAAATTCCGCGATCAGCAGAATGGCCGCTGTCAGCAAGCCCTCCGCGGCCTCATAAAAGAACGCGTTCTTTTCCTTTACTTAAGGATACCATAAAGTTCTTTAATTGATCTTCCCTACGAAGCGGTAGAAAATCTCGATCTCCTGAGTTCTGCTGCCATTCTCATCGGTTTCCGCTTGGTGAATCACGATCTTGTCGATCAACTCGTTCAGCAGCGGCGCGGTGAGCTCCGTCAGCTCGGTGTACTTGCGGATAAGCGACAGCCATTTTTCCGCTCCGTCGGCATCCTGCGCCGATTTATCAAGCTTGGTTTGGAGTTCCTGTTTTTTGCTTTCAAGCTGCGTTTGTTCCTCTTGATATTTCGCTGAGAGCATTGAAAAGTTTCGCTCGGTTATTGCCTCTTTCGCCCTGTCCTCGTACATCCTGGCGAACAAGTTATCCAACTCCTGCAGACGCTTTTCGATTTTCAACAGCTCCTTTTTGGCGCTTGTGTTTTCTTTTTCGCGCTGCTTATCACCGCCTTTTAGAAGACGCTGAAGCAGTTCGCTGTCGTCCTTTTCATGGGCCTGTGCGATCCAATATTGCAGTCTGCCGAGTACAACGGCGTATATCACATCATACCGAATATAGTGGCTCGAGCATTTATCCTTGCCGTATTCGCTATAGTTCGTACACATATAATATTGTCTTTCCCTTGACCTTGCGGTTGCATTTCTGTGCATATATCGCAATACCCGACCGCAGTCAGCGCACTTCAGAAGTCCCGCGAAAATTTGCGTTTCACCGCTTTTTTTAGGACGTTTTCGGCTTTCAATATGAGCGTGAGCCTGATCCCAGACAATAGGCTCGTGAGTATTTTCTACGGTATACCACTCGTCTTTTGGTCTGAGAACCTTTTTCTTGTTCCTGAACGATATAGCGGTCTGCTTGTTGTGGACGCTGTTCCCGATGTACACCTCGCTGGAGAGGAGCGCTTTGACCATAGCCGTTGACCATTGATGCCGTTTGTTTTCCGGCTGTTTCTCGAAAACGTGAGCGAACGTTCCGTACTTTTGATAGTTCAGCCACGCGGGAGTCGGGATATGCTCATCGTCAAGCATATGGCGGATTTTGGATGCTCCAACCCCATGCGCGGCGAGATCAAATATCTTTTCAACTATCCACCGCGCGTCCTCATCGGGAATGATTTTTCCCTTGATTTCGGGATGCCATTTGTAGCCTATCGGAGCGCATGGACTATAATACGCTCCGTTCAAAAAACGTGTACGCATAGCCGCCTTAACTTTTTTGCTCGTCTGCCGTGCGTGCATTTCGTTGAGAATGTTGAGGAACGGCGCGATCTCGCTTTCGCCTTTCTCGCTGTCCACTCCGTCGCTGACCGCGATATATCTCACTCCTTTGGACGGGAAATAAATGTCGGTGTATTGACCCGTGAGAACATAATTTCTGCCGAGCCTTGACAGGTCTTTCGTGATGACGCAGTTGATTTTTCCGTCCTCGATATCGTTGATCATGCGCTGAAAACTCGGTCTGTCGAAGTTTGTTCCTGACCATCCATCGTCAACATACTCTCCGATAATGTTGAGATTTTGCTCCCTGCAATACTGAGTAAGCATATCGCGTTGGGTGGAAATGCTGCCGCTCTCGCCTTTCAATTCATCGTCACGGCTGAGCCTTAAATAGAGTGCGGTGTTATATTGTTGTTTCATTAAATTTACCTCCTCGTTCCGAAACAACCCGCATTACAACACATTGCTTTCAACAACACTAT
>ERZ778518.936-NODE-936-length-23607-cov-9.274287_pt1 | contig 23607 bp, 25 predicted proteins | sample MGYA00510340_ERZ778518 | MGnify/ENA primary metagenome ERZ778518 (study PRJEB29527, sample SAMN07138967) | mouse gut metagenome | material: feces | host: mouse | place: China:Nanjing | collected 2016-01-25 ...
AAAACATTTGTTGTCAAGGTTCAGTTCTTGGCTACGAGTTTTATTTTCGTAGCAAGGTTCAGCACACCAAAATGGTGTGGGTAGTTTGAGTACAGTACTTATTTACAATCGCAACCTATATCATTTACTTTTGGATTGTAAAAGAATATTTTTGTTGCTTTTCTCATCCCAGACAAATTTCTCCATTCCTGTCCGCCTGCGTCTGGGGCACTTTGTTCTGTGCCAACTTTTTTCTTTTTGAGAAAATTATCGGTCCATACCCGATGAATTTTGCACTGCAGTGATTATCCTTAATTATTGTTTGCTACCTTCTCTATGAAAGTACCTTGCCCAAAGTCTTGCTTCTTTCATGCATTGGAAATATCATAGCTGCTTTGGTTGAAATTATTACTTATATCTTTTTAGTGGCGTTGGATTTTCCTTCCATAACTTTTCCAATCGCAGGAAGCATACTTTCCAAATTGACCATGGTCATACTTATAGGATTAATTACCCAGAAGATGGAGCGTTACACTTTCTCAAATCTTCCCTTGTCTAACTGGCTCCCCTCAACCCTCATCCATTGACCAGCAGTATCATTATCTCCATTATTTTTCTGATTAGACACTCATGCTGACACAAATAATCCCTACCCCCTGCCTGACCTTGCCGTCCTTTTGCTGTTGTTTGTGAATATCTGCATTTTTACAGTTTATGAGCAACTGTCACGATATCTCTTATCTGAAAAGCAGCAGATTGTCTATGTACAGCAACTACAGAATATTACCAGCCAAATCCGCGAAAATGATCTCTTATTCCAGCGGTTGCAGCAAGAACAGCACGATTTTAAAAATATGTTCCTTTAAATACAGCACTTAATAAAAAAATTCAACTGTGCGGAAATTTCCAAATATATTAATGGATATTTCTCCATAAATGACACAGTTTTCCACCTTATTGATACCGGGAATCCGCTCATAGATTCCCTCATCAATTGCAAATACAATGTCATTTCCGACTCAGGCATTAATTCATCACACATTTTGAAATTCCCATCAATCTGCCCTTTGACAATCGGACACTATGTATTCTCCTCGGGAATTCGCTCGATAACGCTATTGAAGCTGTACAAAAAGTCCCAAACAAAAAATATATTGATCTGTCTATGATTTATAAAAAGGGCTGTTTGTGCATTATTATCAAAAATCCTTATGTCTATACGTTAAAATTTGGTCCAGAACACGCTTTGTATATAACCAAAGCTAATCCAAAACTTCATGGGATTGGCCTTGAATCCATGCGCTCTGCCCTCTCTTCTTCACATGGAAATCTGTCCATAAACACAAATGATAATGTATTTACAATCAAACTCCTGCTTTATACGGACAGCTAAACAATGGCCAACTGGCATATAGCATTTAAAATATGGATGATATCCTCTACTTTATCTTCAGGAAATCGGCCCATAATATGATCCAGCTCGGATCTCGACTTGCATTCCACACACCCATAAACAATATAATCACAGCTGACATCCAGACTTTCTGCCAGACCACTCAATGTTTTTATAGTAAACCCTTTATTCCCCATTTCTATGTCATAAAGAAACTTTGGAGATATGTCCGCTAATTCAGCAAGCTGCTCCCGCGTATATCCCCTGCTTTCACGTAAAATCCGAATTCTGTTCCCCACTTGTATATAAAGATCCTGTGCCACTTTCATTCCTCCTCATGCCTTGGTGCCACTACTATTGTAGTAATTTCATCTTCCCCCGCCTGCAAGAAGCCAAAACTCTCTTTGTTTACAGCATTTTTCAGCTGTCATCCGTCTTTATAAAATCCGAAGATTGAAATAATTATATAACATCTGAAATTTCCGACATATATGATATTCTAAATATCTGTTATCTGTCGCCTATTGGCACACAAGATTATCTTCTGCAATTTTTTCTGTCCATCTGATAAATTTAACGCACTATATTTCTGTTGGGTCTTATCCAATTCTTTCATTTTTTGCTGATACACAGAGTCTCCTGTTGTCCGACTCTTTTGGTTGATAAACGTCAGCTTATTCTTCCCCCTGTCCACCATCTTATCAATAATCTTTTTCATTTGTATTCCTCGATCCCAACATTATCGATCTTTTCTGTAATATTTTTTCTTATTTTTATCGTACCAACTATATTATCCCGTAAAAACCGACTATAGTAATATTTTTTATGCCAATAGAGGGATGTCATCATTCTTATAAAACTAAGAGAAGAACGGTTATCTTAAATACTCCATATGTTTTTTTCTAAATTCTATTCAGCATACCACAACTTTCCTTTTTCTATAGACTAAGTAAAGTGTGTTTTTTGCAACCAAAACGTTTATCGCCATATATAGGACATAGTAGTATTTAGACAATATTTTAAAAGCATAAGCATGACATAGATCAGCGCTTTGCTTCAATCAATATTCATTAAATGCCTCCAACACATAATGCCACCAACATTACCTGCCATATAGATATCTTTTTTGATGGTAGTACATTGTGGAACTGTTTTCAACATTCAAACGGATATGATATTATTTTTATGGATATTGAAATGATCACAGACGGTAATTCAACAGCACGTGAAATCTGCGCAAATAATTTTGACACTATTATTATTTATATTTCATCCTATACATCATATTTTCAAGAACTTTTTGACGTGGAACCTTTTCGGTTCATACAAAAACCGATAAAAAAAGATATTTTTTCTTCTTATCTTTCACTGGCAGTAAAAAGAGTTTTATCTGGAAGACAGGTTTATCCTTTCCATTTCTGTAAAGCTTTCTATGCCATTCCTATAAAAGAAATAGTTTATTTTGAAAGCCGATTGCATATAATCATTATACACTGTGAAAACAATAATTCTTACCAATATGGAAAACTTAATAATATTGAAAACACCCTTAATAAGAATTATCCGCCTTTTTTGATGATTCACCAGTCATTTTTAGTAAACCTGCACTATATACGCAGCATTAATTATACGAAAGTGACTTTGCACGATAATACGGTTTTAAATATTAGCGAAAATCGAAGAAAAAAGTTCAGAAACAATATACACAAATCATGTAAAACTTATAATATAAAAAGCCTCTCTCATAGTGAAACAGCTAACAGATACTATTTATATAAAGTAAACGTCTAATCGTACGCTTACCGATAAATTAACGCCGCTAGACTGTTAGCGGCGTGGTTTCTACATTCTTTCGGAAGTTCTGTTGACCAGAGCACCAGATAATCCCGTTTTGTAGAATGTATATTTCCTTCATTATCACAGGGCTTTGGAAGTTCTACGAGTAGGTGTTTCAGTTTCAGACGAACTGTAGATTACAGTACTTACCTGTGCTCCTTTTACAGAATCATGGAACATCCAGTTCTTCTTATTATGCTCTGTAGAACATAATAAGAAAAACTGGGAAATGATCGATACGGTCAATGGTGCATCCAACTCGGCGATTATCTACAGCATAGCAGAGACAGCAAAGGCCAATAACCTTAAACCTTTTGAGTATTTCGAGTATCTTCTCACAGAGATACCAAAACATGAAAATGATATAAGTAATGATTTCCTGAATGATCTTCTGCCATAGTCAAAAGCACTGCCCGAGCATATCCGGAAGTCCAATGCTTTAAGTGATAAATAATACAGCCACAAAAGCGACCTAATATTTATCAAAGAACCTGTGTTCTACCGTTAAGAATCGGATTAAAATTCAAGGCGGACGATTTGACGCACAAATATTCCCTTCTGATGACAGTCTGCTGAAAAATGCTGTATCTCTATTAATTACCCAAAGTTTAATCCTACTTCATAAGGAAACGGTATTGACAAATCCTTTGGTCTGTCTATAAATATTATTCTTTTTGCAATAGCTACCATAAACCCAAATTCAAATGTCGTACCAATCCCTACCAGACCACCAGGATTACATATAATAATAGCATCCGATTGCCTAAATTTATCCATATGTTCCAATTTGTGTTTCCACGCATCACGAGCATTTTTTAATGATTCCTGCCCTTCCAAAAGAATAAAATCCGTCCCTATTGTTTCTGGTACAACTTTTGTAGTCCAGGGACTTAACACCTTAATATCTCGTTTCTGTAAAATATGCATAATATTACCAATTTCATTCAAATGTTGTTGAAAACTTCCACATATAACAACTTTTCTAAATTCCTGCTGAATTAAACCATCCATCATATGTGATGACCCATATAAAGACCAGCTCTTTTTTAAATAAAACAATTCTAAGTCAGGCTGTATAATATTGAAATACACCCCATAATTCACATAAATATAAACAACTAATTTGGATTGTTCTATTTGATTAAAATTCTGGAATATTCCCGTAGCATAAATTCTAGTTATCTCATTATTGAACACTTTTACATACCGCTCTAGTCGTTCAAAAACCTCATCTATTCTTCTTAACAACATTTCATTCATAAGGTATTCATTAAAATTAACACTCTCCCTACATACCACTTCTAATTTTTCACTTTTCAACAGATACGTACTAACATGATCCGTATCAAAGTGAATTAATATTTTCTCTTTCACATCTATCATTTTTATCTTTTCCCCTTCCTTAATAATATGTATTAAAAATTTGTAGGTGTTACAATGAACACTCCAAAATAAAAAGACAATATATTAAGTATATTCTAAAACACTCGTTCAGATGATGCTTTAAATATCTATATTAATGTGGTATAATATCTTATGATATGGGTGTCAAAAGTACGCCATCATCAAGTTTTAGTTCTTTGATAACTGAATAAAGCTATGTTTCATTGTTGCTTTGTGGTAAAATATAAGTATAAAATATATTTTACGAGGTATGAGCAATGTCTTTTTTTGAATAATTACCAACAGATCTCTCTCTTTGATTCATTCGGATTCTTATCTGAACGTAAACAAAAAATACTGGATAAATCATGGGCAAACCCATTTTCAGACCACATTTTTTCTAACATCGATGAAATGCTGTTTGCCCCTCTTTACAGTGATAAGAGAAATTCTAGTCCGAATGCCCTGGTCAATTGTCGGAGCACTCATCCTCAAAGAATTTAATGGTCTTACAGGCGACGAAATACTTGAGGAATGCGAGTCCGATTTCAGATACCATTATGCCCTGCATACTATCAGTTATGAGAACCAGCCTCTGAGCGGCCGTACATTCAGCAGATTCCGTGAGAGGGTCGCCGCATACGAGCTGGTTACGATAAAGGACCTCATCCACAACTGTATCGTTTCCCTTGCAGAAAACATGCGGAACTATATGGATATTGCACCAACTGTCAGGCAGATGGACAGTATGATGATAGAGTTTAACATCCGCCAGATGGGGCGCCTGGAACTTTTATATACCTATCTTGCCAACCTCATCCGTGAAATAACACACGATGGACATACTGGACTGTTCGAAGGGCTGGACGGTTATGCGGATCCAAATGACAGGAACTATGTCATTCACCATGACCAGTCTACATCACAGAATGAAAAGATCCAAAAAGTCATCAACAATGCCATTTCCCTGCTTCCCAAATACAGGGATGGGTATGTATGGACAGACAGATGATTACCTGCTCCTGCAAAGAGCCATTGATGAGCAGACAAAGAAGGATGATAAAGGCGGCCGTGTTCCCAAAAACAAAGAGGACTGGATGGCTCCTGGTATCCTGCAAACCCATCTGACCCGGATGCAACCTACAGAAGAGAGGCGGGCAATATCCCGAAAAGTGGTTCCTATATAAAACAGACGGATTCCATATGGGTATCATTTCGTAGGCATCAATGCGAAGGCTAACCTTTCCAAAGCCAGTTTTTCCACTGATTTTTGACGCCCACATGATCTTATATATTTACGACACAATTATAATTACTACCCACACAAAGAAATTCATCTCATTTGCTTTCATAGCCACATAAAGAATCAATGTACTTCTTGATAAACATCTCTTTGTATTTTGAATTATATTGCATGATAAAACGTGGGTGTTCTAGCGGTACAATCGTACCAAAAAACTTATATTTTTTATTGATTTGAGATAAAAACTTATAATTTTCTCCGCTTCCAATACAGTAACATACCGAGTTATCCATACCAATATTTAGTTGATTTTTGAGGGCACGAATAATAAAGGGATACACTGCATCTTGTAACTCTTTATTTTCATAATAATTACAATTAACCTCATTCCCCTTGATGTTCTTCTTAGTTATACCAACAGGACATACAAAACTCATATAAAAGTCACCATAAAATTTTTCACGTCCCCCATACTTCTTGATAACATCGCTAAGGAAATCAGATGCAGAACGATTTATATAAAATTTTTCCAAAGCAACTCCTGTTTCTTTTTGTAAGTACTGCGCATCCTCAAAAGGCACTCCTGTTATAGCTGATCCACGACGCGCAGGCGAACTCCCCAGTATGATGCGACGAATACGTGTATCGTCATAATACTTATGATAAAATACATCTGTTATTTTCTTAACTAATGCTTTCTGATCTCCACTAAATGGATTAATAACACAAAATCCATCAGGTATCTCAATTTTCTCAAATGAAATCATATCATTAAAAAGCAATACCCGATCGGCAAAAGTCCCTTTTTCAGTCAACTTTTCTCCTCCCTAACTATTTTACCAGCATCTAAATGTAGAATAACCAGTAGTCACAACTATAAATTACAAATTAGTTTTATCATGCCTACAATGATAAATCAGCTGATATGCAATCTATACAGCATATTCATTATAAAACAATGCATACAATCATTTAAAAATCCATAAGTGATTGCTTATATGATTCTACTGTTTTCAAGTTCTATACAGCATACATCGATAGAGTTCGATTTACTGCGATTACACTTTTTCGAGAACCAAAATCTGATAATCTATAATTCTAAACAATACAAATATCTAAACCGCTTATTTTGTATGCTCTTTGGTTATTGTACCGCGAAATCACTATTTTTCATTTAATAATACAGTACCAAAAAACTACACGCATAATGTTCCGTCTTATTTGCACCCCGAAAATTTAACATAAAAAATATTTCAATATCAACTTTAAATGATTGAATATAAAAACAAAGTGATTATGTTTTTAATCCAAGGCGATACTTTTGTATCATGAGTCAGTAATTTTTAACATCCAAATTTATTAAATAAATTTAAAAATAATGGCAACTGTTCTTCTATGAGATTTCCTGTTGGATCCCATAAAAACTTCTATGCTTAGTTTACCATGGATGTTCACTCTCCACAACTAAATATTCTAAAAATTGTTATGGACCTCACGCAAATAATACCAAGTATCCAAGAAGTATAATATACAATATGTAATTATTTTTCACATTTGAATATATTATCAAATTTAATTTTTCCGATACATTATGTTTCCAACAAAATCTGATCTATTGATGGCTACGAAATATCCAAAGTTAAGAGAAACTCTGATATGTAACATACCATATAATTTAAGGAACAACTAATTTAACTTACGCTAGCTGATAAAAAAATTTCTGTGCTGGTGGGTAAAATTTCAATATTTTTAAACTTTAATTGAAACAGACACATCTGTATTATTTTTACTAAATCCATGCCTCGATAAATATCAACAAAGTCTGTTCCCGGAACGATTAAACCTGGAATAATTCTACGAGTTTCCAAATTTAAAAAGCCATTAGCTACCGAAATAACAATTATCGCATTGGTTTTCAATACTCTGTAGGCTTCCCCCAAAGCTTTCTGTACATCAAAAAACGAAGAATTATAGGTTCTTAAAGATACATATAAATCATAACTATTATCCGGTAACATCGACAAATCATCCGCACTCGCCATAAAAATCTTGGATAATGGAATTTTTTCTTTTATTTCCTTCAATCCATCCTGCGCAATATCAACAAAAGTAATGTGTGAACATTCAGAAAATAGTGCGATTGCTTCATACCCGCCCCCAACACCGACGTTTAATATATTATTTTCAGATAATTCACAATTGGACAGTCGTCTATAAACAGACAAAAAATAACTTCTCCACTTCGAATCTAAAGTTCGAGTATCCATCAAATAATTATATGATGAATACTTATCATTAAACGCTTCAGCAATTACATTGGTGACAATCCCATTGGCCGTTGCATAGTCCATACCATACTTATTACAAATTACAGTTGAAAGTGAACAACGATTTTTATTTGCATTAAATTCATCATCAGAAACAATAAATCCTTGTTTACTCAATTTCTTTTTAATTAAGTTACTAATTCTATTTTCAAAATAAAATGAACTATATCTAATATTTTGCTTGCAGTTTATAAAATATTCTCTATTCTGCTCCAATATGCTACGCTGTAACTCGTCCGGATATCGATATACATACTTAAACCTAATAATAGGGTCATCAACCAAATAAGACGCCAGGGCTGGATCTGGAAGCCCTAAATATATATTGTCAATACAAATTTTATTCAAACAATCAATTAAATCAAATGAACACTTTTCTGATAATGTATTGATTGTTATATAGATACTGTGAGCACTAAATATTCGAAGCTTTTGTACCTTATCCAAAAGCACAGTACACCATGACACATCGCATTTTTCGCCCATATAAGCAGAACAAAGTAATTCGTTATGATCTGACACAAGAACACTCCCAACCCTTAAGCCAGAATCTGACGATTGATCCGCAATATTAATAGAGTAATTCATCCACTGTAATTCATTCTTATTCACGTTTCTTCTCCCAATTAGATATAATATTACCAAAAGGCTTCTGTGTTAATCCTAATGCAATAGCCTTCCACAAATATAAAGAAACAATTGTGGCAAATTCCATCCATTCAGAAAAATATTCCGTTAACTCATCGGAAGAGGGTAGCTTCTCCAAATCATACATCCATTGGATAGTGCGTCTAATTGTTCCATCACCTTTTGAAAGCACATTCTCTCTTCCTAACGAAAAAATCAAATACATTTCTGCCGTCCATCGGCCAATACCTTTTAACGTAATCAAATTGGCTATTACTTCTTCATTCTGAAGGGTTTCAAGTTTTTTATAATTGATCTTCTTTTCGACAACACCTGTAGCCAAAATTTTAATGTATTCAACTTTACGATTAGATATTCCAGTATTTTCCAATTCACAGTCACTCAGAGACAGTATATTACTGGGGGTTATATTACCAATATTGATACGAACACGCTGCCAAATTGTTTCACGAGCCTTATCACTTATTTGTTGTCCTATAATATACTTCATAAGACATGAGAACCCATCCCTCTCTATACACAATTCAATATTACCAATATATTTGATTAGTGCCCCCAATCGTTTATCGGTTCGAATCAGGTATTGAACCCTTTTATCACTTACATCATATCTTTTAGAAGTCATACTAACCTTACCAATTAATGTAACACCTTCCATTTTTATATCCTAATTATTTTAGAATTTTTATTATACTACTAATTAATTTTCGCAAAAACTATCTTTCCAATGCTCTAATAATGTTGTCGCACGTTATATTTGCATCTTTATTACGAACAATAGATATCCAATCATTATCTTTAGCCAATTTGTCATATATTGCTTGCATCTTATTCTGATGCTTTACAAAATCATTTGGCATGCCCACAAACATGCCAGATTCAATCCGATTCGTAAACGAATCGGACCGTATACATTCATCCGGCGACGCCATCAGATAAAAAACAATATCTGGTTTATATAAAAAATCAAATTCCCTTTGTGTATCAAAAGTCCCGCTACTGTATATGGCTTTTACAATTTCTTTATAAATATAACCATCCATTATAATAGATACTCCGGTCTCTAAGACAGGTAATATCTCATACTGTTCGAATGCACTGTACCAAGCAAGCATTAAATATCGCCAATGTTCACGATTTAATCCATTATACGGAATATTGGGTGCTTTCGAAAACACATCGCCTTTGCCCCAGAATAAAGAATAAAAACAGTCCATATGTGCCTTTATATACTCATTAGACGAAGGGACGTTCTTTCGATTGACATATTTATATATCTTTTTATCAGAAGTTAATCTTTCACATAATATCGACGCACAAGTAGTCTTACCCACCCCATCAATTCCCTCCAAACTGATCAATTGACCTCGTTCCACTAATTTACCTCCTACTCAAATCGATTAATGTCGGCTTCCATGCTCCAACCAAAACTTTGCAATTGAATCAGAAGCCACGTGTAATTTCTCAACAGCAATTTCATTTACATTGATTCTTTACTCAATTGGATTCATAAAATAACGTTAAAACAATTGCAAATTTCCTGTTTTTCTACTCCTCTTTTCAGAAAAGTAAGAAATTATATTAGTTATTATCACTATAATCACTATAGACATAATCAACTTCCCAAGATTGTTTACAACTACAATAGGATTAAATGTTAACATCATTGCACGCATTGCCTTTAAACAATAATAGAGAGGAAAAACAGATGCTATCACTCTTCCTAAAATCGGAAATGCATTCACAGGTATTTTTACACCACTAAAAAAGTTCATTGGTTCATCACATATGGAAAACAGAAAACTTGAGTCTCTGCTCGTCATAAAAAGCACATTCATTAGTCCTCCCCAAACAACAGACGCAATAAACAAAACAACATAACTAGATATAAACATAACAATCTTTTTCATGGTCACATTTTGCACATAGAATAAAATAGCTATAAAAAAAGTTAAAAACAACCATGTACTTTGGAAAAATCCTCCCATAGCACGCCCATACAATAAGGCTAATCTATTAGCCGGTGTTAAATATATTATCTCTATTGTTCCATTTTCTCTCTCTTTTTGAATTTGAAATGCTCCTTGAACCATGGAAAAAAAACTATTATATCCTAACATTCCTATAATTAAAAAAATTAGCAATTCATATTCGGAACATATACCATATTTTTTTAAATTTGTTATATCAAAAGAGCTATATCCATAATATGTTGTAAAATATATCAATACAGGCCATAATAATAAACTTATAAAGTTTGTCCAAGAATTATAATAATTCTTTATTTGCTTTTGCATTTCCGCCAAACATACAATAGCAAAGTTTTTCACAAAATTTTCCTCCCACCGATAACTACAAATCTACAAACCATGATCATATTTCTAATACTATATATCTCATCACTTTGATAACTGTAAGAATTTATATACAATTTACTACCCGAATAGCAGTAACCCTTTCTGCCATATATTCTGCATAATTATCAATTAGTTATATGTTACATCCACATAATAAAAAACTCTAATTTATCTACACCTAGTAATTTACTTCAATTAATCGCATATCCCATTAGGAATCAGCTTCTTTTATAAAAGAATAAAGCACATCTTCTAGGCTAGAATGTAATGATACTATTTTTAAAATGGGATTTTGTTCCGCTTCCAGTAATTCGACAATATCACGAATGACATCCCGATTCGATAAGATTTCTATTTCATTAGTTGCATTTTCATCTTGATCCTGTAATATTTTTACGTTAACCACTCCCGCAACTTTGCTCAGCTGTTCAGGAAGTCTTAAACAATTATTTAATACACTAATTCTAATTTTATTTTGTGTATTACAATGTTTTTTTATCCCTTCTGGTGTTCCTTCTATAATAGTTTTCCCTTTATGTATTACATAAATGTAATCACAAAGTTCTTCCGCTTCTTTTATATAATGTGTAGTTAAAAGTATACCTTTATTTTCCACTTCAGCTAATTTTTGTATATACTTTTTCAAATCATGTGCTATAAAAATGTCTAAACCTAAAGTAGGTTCATCTAAAAAGATATATTCAGGATCATTTATTAAACCCCGTGCAATTTGAAGTCTTTGCTTCATCCCTTTAGAAAACTTCTCAACCGGAATATCTTTATTTTCTTTTAGTCCCACTGTTTCTAGTATATTACTAATTCTCTGCTCTAAGACAGATCCATGCAATCCATATAATGCCCCAAAATAGCGTAAATTTTCATTAGCAGACAACCTCCAATAAATATTTCTTTCCCCTCCTGTAATTAAATTCAAACGTTTTTTCGCTTCAATAGGAGCAGAAATTATGTCTAAATTATCAATATATATATTTCCACTTGAAGGTTGAAGCATTGCGCTAAGCATTTTTATAATTGTAGTCTTGCCCGCTCCATTAGTACCCAACAAACCAATTATTTTTCCTTGTGGAACAGTAATACTAAAATCCTTTACTGCCTCGACTTTTATTGTTGTTGCCTTTTTCCATAATTTAGTTTTTGTTTTTGTATAAAATATCTTTGATAGATTTTCAGCAATTATCATTATGTTCTCCAATCGTCAGTAATTCATTAACTCTTGTCAAGCCATATTAAACAACAACAAATATTTTACATTACTATGCATATATTTCCTCAACAAGTTTTTTTTCGATTTTCTTTAACAGGCATATGCCTATTAGAAAATAAGTTATACTCTCTAAAACAATAATAAGAAGAAGATGTATATTCTCCTTAAAAGAAATGTTGTTCAATACAATTTTTCTAAAATATTTTATGCCTATTGTAATAGGTATACTATTTCCTAAATATTGCAACCATTTTGGTAGTAACTCTGTTGGAAAAAAAATACCTGCAACAAATCCGATTAATGTAATAATTGTATTTTGTGTCAAATATGTATCGCGAGTTAAGACCATTATTACTGACAATAATGTAGCCATAGAAAAACAGCTCACTGAAATTATCAGCAATACAACTATGAATCCAATACATTTCGAAATTGGTATTCGGGCACCCAAACTACTTCCACATATAAAAACAATTGCGAATTCCATTAATGAACGCATAAATTGCTCTACATAACAGCCTATAAAATAGCCGATTCTAGATGCTGGTGAAATCAGAAATGTATCCCAAGTTCCTTCGCGTATTTCCTGAATCATACATCTCCCTACATTCATTAGTGTAGAAAAACACAAAATGTAAATACTATTGCCTAGAATAATATATGTGACGTAATCCTTTGTTTGCGTAATATTTTGAAAATTTAATGATACTTTTCCGCCAAATACGAAATAATACATAAATAGAGGAAAAAATAAAGCAAATATTCCCGCAACTACACGTTGAACTATAAATGACCATGGATATGCCCTATTATTTATAATTCTATTCTTTTTATATACTGCTACAATTATATTCTTCATTATTGTAATCCTTCATAAAAGCATTATGACTTAATAATCATCAAAAACCACATGGTCATTTTGATAATTTTTTTTCAATCTAATTGTCAAATTACAGATAGTCGAACTATTAAACAGCAAATGACAGATAGTCGTTATAAACAATGAACCACTCAGATAGTATGCACTTCCCAAAATCAACCCTAATATAAATTGACTTAAATATATATGAACATTAAACATGACATTAGCCCATCTATTTAGGTAATGTGTATAAGTAAATAATAAGGCACTTCCCAAAATTGTAATTTCTCCAAATTCCAGCATCAACCACCCTACGAAAAACCTTCTAAAGCAAATTTCTTCACACAATGCCCAAAATATTATTTTTATAATTTCTAAAATATATGACTTTAATTTCAAAGGAATACACACACTAATTGCATTAATATTTTTTAAATACTGCTTTTTACTAATAATTAGTAATAAAAAAGTTGCTAACAATGAAAAGACAAGCATATATAGATAATAATCAATGTCATGTCTGACAGTATTGGCCGGGAAAAAAATAGTCATAATAAAAGGAAGTTCATATATTATTACATGAAGCCATCTCGGATACCTTAATACTCGTCGAATAGAAGGGATAAAAGTCAAGCCCAATACTACTATTTCATATACCAAAATAGCAACAACAATTTTAAAATGCAATTCAAGCAATAGGGAAATTATATTGCATAAAATTAATACTCCCAATGTAATAATCTGTTTTCTAAAAATGTATGCTTGTTCTTTCAAAATATCATTCCTCCACAATATAAATTCCTATTCATAAGTCAAATTTTTATAATGTTATTCTTTTATACTTTTTTGACAATATCCAATTCTAATAATACATTAATATAGCTACTTACATCGTCATAAGCCTTTCCATAATCGATAGTAAATTTTGTGGAAATTTTTTCTGCAATTTGCTCAATTGTTATCTTTCCATTGCATAATTCGAACACTCTTGCTCCTACTTCGTTCACTTTGAATACCCTTCTTTCCTTACAAATGTAATATTCCTCCCCATGCTTTACTAACATTGCCCCCAAATCCTTTTTTAAAAACATCCTGAATCCTCCATATTATCTTATGAGTAATCTCAGAAACTCAAAATGTCTGAATTTCCGCTCTTTTTATGATTACTTCTCCCTTACCAACAATAATGAATCTTTAAACAACTATTGACCCTGTGTCTGTGATGCGCAGCATCATCCTCGTTAATACTGACCGCTTCCAACGATAGTTCTTCATAACATGTATCATCCCGCACAACTATCACACCGATTTACTTATTTCCCTCCACGCCATTATTCGAACAGCGCTATTTTCTTCCAACCCATACATTTATATCATAATTACTTGATTCTTTTATTATTTCATTATAACTTTCATCATACACTCGTTAATAAATTCCAAAAAATTTTCTACATATTTATCCACTGTCTCATTATAGGGTGTCATATCAAAACCTTGGAATTTATAATATTTTTTTAAAAGTTCACTATCACCATACCCCTCATTCATTATAAATATTTTGGAAACCCACTTTTCTTTTAAATTGGGGTTACCATTCATTGCATTTATGGCCACAACAATATTCCACAAAGCATATCTACAACAATCTAAAGAACTAACATACTCTTTTGCTTTAAATAATTTTATTGCATCATCATAAAACGATCTTGTTAATGTTATATAAAAATGTTCAATATATTTATTAATATCTATGCCTTCTAGCATGTCTAATAATTTTTTAGTATAACTATTTTCAATAACAACACAATTAAATTTCAACCTCAAAAGAATCTTTATTAGGCTTTTATCCACATAGCAATCATTTTTACATTTAGATATGATATCCTCAATATTGGTGCCTAACCAATATTCAATATCAAACTCCTTTCCATCTACAATAAGATTACTTACTCCTAAACATTCTAAATACTTTCGTTTAAAATCCTTTTTTGGAATGTGATCTGATATCACATAGATATCTATATCCGAATCTTTCGTTCCGAGACTTTCAAATGTAGACATATAAGCAAAAACTGCAGTTGTACCATCTAAAGGAACAACTATCCTATCCAGTAAGTGCTCTACGCATATGTTATGAGCATCAAAATAGTGCATCATAATCTTCGTATATTGATTATTCATTTTTTACTCTTCATCCTCATCTCTATTTAAAAATAGCCTGGTGTAAAATATAACAGTAAAACCAGCATCCATTTCTTTTTCCTCAAAATTTTTTACGATATAAATACAAAATCAAGGAAGCGGAAAAGTTTATCCGCTTCCCCATCCTTATTTTTATATTGCAAACAGACCAATTAACTCTTCATTGGTTTCTTCAGCAATAGTCGGAGCTTCATACATATCATTCACCTCCTCTTATAAAATATTTTATATACAATTATGTCGCCAATGAATATAAACAACAGAATTTAATTTACCGTCTCTTTCATTACAACCCATTGACTTTGACAAAATTGTCATCATTCATTTCTAAATATGTCTATATTATGATCCTTCATAAATATCCAACAGTCGTAATTACATAATCATTTAATATTTGCTTAAATATTACACTAATATCATTTTAAATTAAACTAACTATCGTTCTATTCAATAGGTACCATAATATGAATTAAACACCAAAGGAATACAAATGGATGACAAAACATATATTTGCAGTGATTTTTATTATCAGACCATTCCTACACATGGAGTTTCCGATAAAACTTGTTCTATCTTCTTAAAAAATATTTTGTTTTTAGTAATGACAGACGAACTTCTATAAATCAGTATGCATAGCCAAATTCCACCAATTTCATACGAAATTTGAAAAGAGCGGGAGTTCGACACTTATATGTTGTATTTTTATGGTAAAATAGTAAAGGGTAATGTTGATATGAAGCTATTTTATAGTAAACGCACAAAAGTTCCTACCTACTATGCCCAACAGGGCATCCGGAATGGGAAAAAACAACTACCAGAAATGTCAAGAACTTTGGCAAGCATTCTGAACTCCTGAAAATAACTGACGATCCACTTGCATATGTAAAAGAAGAAATCAAAAAGATGAATGAAAAATACCGCGTTGGCAAAGTAACTTTTAACCTGACTGCTGATTTTAACGAAAAAGTCCGCCTCTCCGGTGATGCACCCTCCCCTTCCACATGGGTCAATATCGGCTATTTCTTCCTCCAATACATCATGAAAGATTTAAAACTGAAAGAATTCTTCCAGCAAAAAACCAGTGACAGAAAAATTACTCTTGACTGCTATACGATCTCCCGTTTCCTGACATACGCCAGGATTCTGGCCCCCTCTTCCAAACATGCTTAAAGGAAAATTTTAAGCTACTGCTGATGAACAAGGCATATGCAGCGATTGAAAAAGTATATCAGGAGTTGGATACAAAAGAGCAAAGTATGCAGCGATTAAAGCTTTATCATGTATTGGCATTGTATCAACTTGGACAGTATGAAAAGGCAGCAATGCTACTGACAGATGGTGAAAAAATCCTTCCTGAGGATATTCGGGAAAGCGAGATGTCTATTGAAAAGCTGTGGACAGAGCTGGACGAAAAGCTGTCTGGACGGTTGGGCGAGGTTCCGTACCAGTATCTATTCCGTACTTATTGAGAAAACTTTTCAAAGCTGTGGGAAAGCAAAAAATTTCTACAGCATATGGTACAAGTATCTGTTTTACTGTAGCCATATGTTGTAGAATTCTTGTTGGATTATGCCCGTAGCTTGCTGCGAGGTATTTGGCCCCTTTGTCCCCTTTCCAGTTATGTGGTCTGCAACATACTTGGGATTCCCTTAATTCCTCCGCAACGCTTCTATCGGACTTAATTTTGCCGCCTTTCTAGCTGGATAAATTCCAAAAAACATACCTATTCCGCAAGAAAACAGCGTCGCCCCAAGAATCGTACTGATTCTGATACCCGGATGAATTGTACTTTCCATGGAAGCGCTCATCAGGCTGCAAACGCCTGCCGCCCCCAATAGACCAAACAGAATTCCGATAATTCCACCCACAATTGTAAGAATTGCCGCTTCTGCTAAAAACTGCATAAGAATAGAGGATGTTTTTGCCCCCAGAGACTTGCGGATTCCAATTTCTCGAGTACGTTCCGTCACAGACACCAGCATAATATTCATCACGCCAATTCCGCCTACGATCAAAGAGATTGCGGCTACACAGGAAATGAACGCTGTTATAATTGCCAGCATACCATTCAGTTCTGTTAGGAAATCTTCAAAACTCTGAACCTGGTAATAGTCCGCCCCAGCACATTGATGTCTGCTTTCCAGTAAATGTATTATATTTTTTACTACTTCCTCCCTACTGGTTTTATCATTGACAAACACTGTGGCAGAAGAAAAAGAATGACTTTTCCATCCAAAGCTTTCAAAGGAAGTATAAGGCGCCTCCAAAGTGATCGGCATTCCTTCATAGGTATAGCTGACAAAACTACTGTCTTCTTTCTGTTGCATTACACCCACAATTCGGTAACTGTCCGTCATATTGGATATGGTTACTTCAATATCCATACCCACCACATCTTCAGAACCAAATAGACGCTTGGCATCGCTGTCTGTCAGCACACAGACACGATTCCCCTGTTCCACATCCGCTGAATTGAAATAAGACCCATATTTCATGTGGAAGTTCATGGTTCTTTGCATATCTTCCGTTCCACCATTCAACTGCACAGGAAACTCCCCTTTTTCTGTCACCGCATTTCCTGTAGAACCTTCATTTGGAGTTACTCCATCTACTCCTTCCACATTTTCTTGAACCGCCTGCAAATCTTCTGGCGTAATCCATGCCCCTTCATGCGCTGCATTCTCACTGCAAGACACGCTGATTTGACCAGTATCGAGCTCTGCCACTTGTGAATTCATAGCATCGGCAACACCATCTCCTACAGACATTATCATGATCACAGATGCAATCCCAATAATAATGCCCAGCATAGTCAGAAATGAACGTCCCTTATTAGCAGTAATATTTTTTAATGCCATTTTTATATATTCCATGATATTTCCCATTGCGATACCTCATAATTTAATCTTGATTATTTCTTACAGTAATCTTCCACTATTTTTCCGTCCAAAATCCGCACCACTCGCTTTGTCTGATCTGCAATCTCATTGTCATGGGTAATGAGAATCACGCTTCTACCTGCATGATGTAAGCCTTTCAAAATATCCATAATTTCCTGAGTAGATGCAGAATCCAAATTTCCGGTAGGCTCATCTGCCAAAATCACCGGAGGCTTTGCTGCAATCGCCCTTGCAATAGCAACCCTCTGTTGCTGTCCGCCGGACATTTCTGTGGGCTTATGTTCCATTCTTCTTTCTAGCCCTACCTTTTTTAACGCCTCTTCTGCCAGCTTATGCCTTTCTCCTTTTCCAAGTCCCCGATAAATCAAAGGCAATTCCACATTTTCTATGGCATTTAAGTTTGCAATCAGGTTAAATCCCTGAAAGATAAACCCAATTTTCTGGTTGCGTATTGCTGACAACTGACTGTCTTTCAGCAGAGAGACGTCCTTCCCATTGAGATAATAAGAACCAGAGCTAGGAATGTCTAAACACCCAAGCATATTCATTAACGTCGATTTCCCAGAACCGGAATGGCCAATAATAGACACAAATTCCCCTTGATTGATTTCCAAATTGACATGATTAAGCGCCCATACTTCATTTTCACCGGGATTATAGATTTTGCACATGTCCTGAACCCTAATTAGCTTTTCCAATCTGCTTCCTTCCCTTCCTCTGTGTTTGTTTTTTATAGTCTAACAGTCATTTCTTAAAGAAAATATCATTTAACCTTACAGCTATCTTACTTTTCATCTCCCCCAACCACTGAAATATCTGGAAAATACTTCAAACAGGCTCTAGGAAACCACCAATTTTCATAGTATACTATAAAAAAGGAGGCAATTACTTATGACTATTATAGATATGCATTGTGATACTATCTCCCGTATTTATGAGGAACGAAAGCAAGGTAAACCTGTAAAGCTCCGCAGCAACCATTTTCAACTGGATTTGGAAAAAATGAGACACGCTGGATATCTGGTCCAGAATTTTGCCATGTTTGTTGATCTAAAGGGAACTTCCTTTCCTTATCAAGAATGTAAGAAACAAATGCAGATTTTCCAGGAAGAAATGGAAAAGAATCAAGATATTATAACAATGGTTACTACTTATTCTGAAATTCTCGACAATCGGCAACAAGGAAAAATGTCTGCTCTCATGACCATAGAAGAAGGAGACGCCTGCGAGGGGAGCTTGGAAAAATTAGAAGAATTTTATCAGCTTGGGATGCGAATGATGACCTTTACCTGGAACTACCCCAACCGCCTGGGATTCCCTGGTGAGCCTGCCGCCACCCATCTATCACAGGGGTTGACTTCCAAGGGCATAGAATTTTTAGAGCAGATGGAATATTTAGGTATCATCCCAGATGTTTCCCACTTATCGGACGCTGGAATCCGTGATGTATGCCGACTGGCCAAAAAACCTTTTTGTGCAAGCCATTCCAATGCCCGCTCCCTCTGTCATCGGGGCCGCAATCTGCCAGATGAGCTAATCCGCGGCATTGCAAAACATGGCGGAGTCATTGGCGCGAATTATTATGGACCTTTCCTTTCTCAAACTCCCAACGTTCTGGGATGCTATTATAGCTATGTCAGCGATATCGTATTACATATCCGGCATATTATCAATGTAGGCGGCATAGATTGTATCGGACTTGGTTCTGATTTTGATGGAATTGACAACAATCTGGAATTAAAAAACTGTAGTTCTATGGAACTATTGGCGCAAGAATTAAGAAAAAATGGATTTCACGAAAGAGAAATTGATAAAATCTTTTACCAGAATGTATTGGCATTGTATCAAGAATTATTGTAAAAGCAGGAAATAATTGCACATGATATTTTTGTAATATGTGAATTTTGCAACCACCTAAAAGTATTTATTGTACATATTCCCAGGAGGTAACTTATGTATACAGCTATTATCACCGCTCCCAGCGCCTTTCTCTATGAAAACCTTATAGAAAAACATATCTCCGATGAGCTTTTATCCGGCTGGCTTGTACGCATACACCAGCAGCAGGATGAATTTCTAAAGGTTACGACACATTATGGCTACAGCGGATGGCTGAATGCGTCAGAGATACGAAATATTTCACCAGAAGAATATGCCTGCTGGAATCCCTGGGAGCATACCACAAGCCGTCTTGCCATCCTTCACAAAGGAATCACAGATATTTTAAAAGAGCCTCTTGTTCAGGCCGAAATTTTAACCACACTCTTTATGGGAAGTACCGTGATTCCCATTGGGACACCTGAAAATGGCTGGCAAAAAATAAAAACAGCAGGGGACGTCTGCGGCTATGTCCCCACAATTTCCCTTCTGTTTCCTGAAAACAAAGCCTTGTGCAATGAACAAAAACAGCAACAGCTTCGTTCTGCTATCATTGCGTATGCCAAATCTTACTTGGGGGTTCAATACCGCTGGGGCGGAAAAACCCATGCAGGCATTGACTGCTCTGGCCTTACTTTTATGAGTTATTATATGTGCGGATTCCTGATTTATCGGGACGCCGCCATTGTAGAAGGATACCCTGTACGGAAAATTCCCTTTTCCCAAATCCAGCCTGCAGACCTTCTCTACTTTCCAGGCCATATTGCTCTCTACCTGGGGAATGACAAATACATCCACTCCACTGGAAATCCTGCCAGCTTTGGCTGTGTCATAAACAGCTTAAACCCACAAGACTGGGATTATCGTCAAGACCTGGCTGACAGTCTGTATGCGGTAGGAAGTGTATTTGAATAATTTTTGATTCCCGATATGTTGATTCTCTCCCAAAATACAGAGATGGCAAAACCTGAACAAGCTTTTATTAATAATTATTCAAATAGTGGTGTAGAAAAATACCGTTCTGCTGTATCTGGCAGTATGGTAACTACGGTTTTTCCTTTCCCAAGCTTTTTGGCTAATTTTAATGCGGCTGCTACATTCGTTCCGCTGGAAATTCCACACATAATCCCCTCTTTTGCTGCCAGCCTTTTGGAAGTGGAGAGAGCTTCCTCATCTGTAATAATACAAACCTCATTGTAAATTTCCTGATTCAAAATTTCTGGAATCAGCCCATCTCCGATTCCCATCTGCAAATGTGTTCCTATAGAACCGCCAGATAAAATTGCCGCATGTTCCGGCTCTACTGCCCAAATTTCCATTTCAGAATTTTTCTCCTTTATGGTTTCCCCTACGCCAGTGATTGTGCCTCCTGTGCCAATACCAGAACAGAATCCATGGATTGGTCCATCCACTTGCTCTAAAATCTCCAGCCCCGTCTGGGAACGGTGGACCGCCGGATTCGCCGGATTTTCAAACTGCTGAGGTACAAAAACATGAGAATCCTTTTGAGCCATAGAAAGAGCCGTCTGCAAGCATTCCTCAATACATGCTCCAATGTTCCCAGCATCATGAATCAATATCACCTCTGCGCCATAATGCTCCACCAATTTGCGCCGTTCTTCACTGACAGAATCCGGCATAATAATCTTCGTCTGATATCCCCGCACAGCTCCTACCAGCGCAAGGCCAATTCCCTGATTGCCGCTGGTAGGCTCCACAATAATCGTATCTTCCTGAATCAAACCTTTTTCTTCCGCATCTTTTATCATATTGTAAGCAGTTCTTGTCTTAATGGAACCACCTACATTTAACCCTTCAAATTTTACCAGTACCTGGGCCTCATTTGGCCCTGTCATGTGGTTCAGACGTATCAAGGGCGTATTACCCATTGCTTCTAATATATTGTTATAAATCATAATCCTAAATCCTTTCTATATCCCCATACATGCTTATGAAACTACCAATGTTTCATGAAAAACGGAAATACCCTTCAAATTATAATATGTATTTTCTGGAAATACAACAATCATTTTTGAGTTTCCCCATTTTACAATCCATAGAACCAAAAAGGGGGGGGCTGTCGCACTAACATAAATTACAATATATAAATTTGTTCAAAAGGTTTACATTGCAAAGCAATGCAAACAAAATGCACAAAAAATATCTTGGGAAGCTAGCTTCCCAAGATATTTTTTGTGCATTCTGTCTTTGCCGCATAAGCGGCAAGACCTTTTGAACAAGTAACTATATTAGTGCGACAGCCCCACTTTGGTTCTATCATATCAACTATTATAAAAAATGGGGAAACCCAAAAACAATCATTCTATTGATTTTTCATATTATTTTCCTTACACTGATTACAAGAAATATGGAAAGGAAGGCTGTAATTGCTATGAACGATAAATTTATTCAAAGTCTCCACATTGACTGGAAGAAAATTGACAAAAATTCTTATCTACGGGATATTCCTGCATTACAACAGACAGATTTTTTAGAATTTCAGAAAAATATTACAATTTTTGTAGGAGAAAATGGAACGGGCAAATCCACTTTATTGGAGGCCATTGCCACCGCTTATGGATTCAATCCTGAAGGCGGAAATTTAAACTACCGTTTCAGCACTTTCGATGATGTTTCAGAATTAAATGAAGGCATCCGTTTAATCAAAGGATACCGAAGACCAGTTTCTAATTACTTTTTTCGGGCAGAAAGTTTTTTCAATGTAGCAAGCAAAGCGGAAGACTACCGAGATTTTACCCCAAAGGAAATTTATTATGCTCGGTATGGTGGAAAATCTCTCCATGAACAGTCCCATGGTGAAAGTTTTCTAGCCTATTTCCAGTCTTTTGATGAAACTGGGCTGTACTTAATGGATGAACCGGAAGCAGCGCTCTCCCCGCAACGGCAGCTCAGCCTATTTTTACAGATAAGCAAAATGGCGAAGGCTGGCTCCCAGTTCATCCTGGCTTCCCACTCTCCAATTCTCCTTGGTATACCAGAAGCCGACATCATTTCTTTTGATGATGGCGAATTAAAACGCTGTGATTATAAAGATACCGAAAGCTATCAGATAATGGAGATGTTTATCAATCATCGGGATATCTTAGTAGGACGGCTGTTGGATGAACCTTGACTTTATGAAGATATGCTCTTTGCTGAAAGAAAAATTAATAGATTAATTGCGGGGGCAGGATTTGAACCTGCGACCTTCGGGTTATGAGCCCGACGAGCTTCCAGACTGCTCCACCCCGCGTTGACAAGTTCTATTATATTCCATAATGTAGCAAATGTCAATTTTTTTCTGATACTTATTTCCCATTTTGTAACAGTTCAGCCCTGTCAGCTTTCTACATTGCTTTATTCAAAGGATTCTT
>ERZ778518.937-NODE-937-length-23596-cov-6.440381_pt1 | contig 23596 bp, 23 predicted proteins | sample MGYA00510340_ERZ778518 | MGnify/ENA primary metagenome ERZ778518 (study PRJEB29527, sample SAMN07138967) | mouse gut metagenome | material: feces | host: mouse | place: China:Nanjing | collected 2016-01-25 ...
AGTGCCGCGCTTGCGCGAGCATAAAGCAGAATGTTGACTTGCGAATGCCGCGAGGGTCAAATACCCCGCAGCTTGCTGCGGGGTATTTGACTGTGGTACTGTAAATGCTGTTTCAAAAAATATAGTTCATGTCTGCGATTATTATCTCCTTCGCAGGGAGTAGTTAAAGACTGATTCCCAAACACAGCAAGAGAATGTTCCGCAAGAGCCAGTTCGCTCCCAGGACAACTATCGCCCCATAGAGATACCAGTTATGGAATCGCAATCCGCGGAAATAGCGGTAACGGGTGATCCGGGCCGCCCCGTGGGAGATCATGAAAGTCCCGTATAGCACGGCGGAATAGGGCACCAGAGGATGATACCACAGGGACCGCAGAATGCGGCCGTGGAGCAGGCTGATAAGCGCCCGGGTACCGCCGCATCCGGGGCAGTAGAGACCAAGGTATTTGTACATCACACAGGGAGGCATGGAAATATGTGGCAGGAGTACGTAGTAAAACAGTACCCCTGCCACAATGCTCATTCCCAGGAAAACGCATCCCAGATAGAATAAATTGTCCTCTAATGACCGTTCTTTTCTCATGGATGAATTACTTAGTAGTAGTAGTTAAGAAGATCGTTGATATCAAGGCCCTGGGATGCCAGTATGCCCATGAACACCGCACTGAAGATAAGCAGGAGCACTGTCAGCACAAGGCCGATGATGGAACATACCAGGCCGGCGGTGGCCAGGCCGCTTTTCCGCTTTTTGATGGACATTACGGAGCAGATGATGCCGCCGATGCCCAGAGGGATGCCCAAATAGGTGTAGCAGCAGCTCATCACGATAGTAGCAATTCCCAGAACCAGAGCCACAATAGCCAAAGTATCGGTTTTCTCGGGCCCATTAGGGGGAACCGGCTGCTGATAAGGGTTGTTTTGGAAATTTTGACCGTCCATTTATAGTCCTCCTCATAATAACTGAATTGTTTTGAGTGCCGCGCCTAGCGTGTCACTCAGTCAACGGTACGCCGTTACCGTCTACATTTATTTTACCAACCAGGATCATGATGCCTTCTATCAATCCCCAGATGGATGTGGCCATAACAAAAAAGACACCGATTACTATACAGGAGAGCAACAGGCCGACAATGGTCAGCACCAGCTGGATAATCGCTTTCTGCGTATAGCCCAGATAGAAATTATGTATGCCAAAACTTCCCAGAAATATGCCAAGCAGACCGGCGGCAATCTTGGATTTCGCGTTGGCATTGTTGTTCACCGGCTGATAACAGGGAACGCCGCAGTTTAAGCAGACCGACATATCCGGGGTCACAGGTTTGCCACAGTTGTGGCAGTAGTTGGTGCCCAGTCCCTTGCCAGCGCCGCACTTTACGCACAGCACGGCCTCGTCGGACATATAAGGTTCACCACAGTTTTTACAATAATACATTTCGATACCTCCTGCACATCGCAAGTCTTGCCTGCGGTATGCTTTTACTCTCAAACAATTTTCCTTCCACAAAAGGAGCGCATCATGAAGCATCATGAAATGCGCTCCCCATTGCTGATCCAGTAATGAAAGATTACTTTAAGATCTTGATGCCGCCGATCAGCGGAATCTCTTTCTCCTCACCCTTGCAGGCTGCGATCAGGCCGATGAACCAGCATACAACCAGGAAAAGGCCAAGGATGCCGGCCACATACTTTACGATGGGAACCACACCCAGAATGCCGACAACAACGTTGCCGATAATCAGTACCAGCGACTGATTCAAATGGAATTTTGCCCCCTCCTTGTCACCAGCAAAAAAAGCAATCAGCCAACCAATTAAGGAAATGTAGGCTACAATACCAGTTGCTTTCTTGTCCATAATGTATAACCTCCTATGTATTTTATATAAACCTCATTATAATAGAAAAAAGATGCTATTGCAACAGGTTTTAAAAAATATTTTGGATAATTTATTCGGAGTTCCCAATATCCTCCCCCCGCAGCAGGGCCAGGATCACCTGTATTCGTTTACAGGCCCGGGAATAATTTTCTCGGGCATATTCCTCCATCTCCCGATGATAGCCGTCTTCATAAGCCTTGTGGTAGGAGGCTGCGGCCTCTGTCATGTACTGGCCGGCCTCTTGGGCCAACTCTTCCAGATAGTCAAATTCTTCCGGAAAATCAATGTTGGAGAATTTCATAAACTCTACCTCCAGCTCGTCCAGATAGGAGAGCAGGTCGGAGGTGGCATAGCGGATGCTGCTTTCTTCGGCATCCACCTGTATGGCGTCTATTCTGGCGCCTATGGCGGACACGTTCTCACAGAAGGCATTGATCTCGCCGTCAAATTTCGCGTTTACGGGGTTCTCGCCGCAGCCGGACAGCAGAAGCAGGCAGACCGCGGCCAACAATATTTTTTTTCTCACAAAGGCTTTCCTCCAGGTGGCAGTTTTACAATTGTCTATTTCACTCTAGCATAAAAGAGAAGAATCTACAACCATCTGCGGCAGGGTTTTATAAAAAATGGATATACCGTTCTGACGCAGGAGGAATAAAAACTTTCCTATCTGGCACAATATACCATGATTACATGCGCTTCAGCGCATATTCTGTTCAGAAGAGCAAAACGCAAGGCGTTTTGCTCAATATACCATGATTACATGCGCTTCAGCGCATATTCCATTCAGAAGAGCTACGCTCATTATAGCTTAATCTGCGCGCTTTAGCGCGTGTTCTGTTTAGGAGACTTATCCAGGAAGGGAGTTTTTATGTCTAGCAGCAAGGAAAACCAATACAGCGGACAATTGTCCGCCGGGACACGGGGCCAGGGAGGGCAGGCATTTGGGGCGACTATCAGCGGCCGTCTGGAGCAGGATGGGGACTGGCTGGATCAAAAGCTGGCAGCGGACCGTAATTTTGACGTGGTGACACGCACTATAGAGGTGGGGGGCCGGGAGGCGGCCTTATATTTTATTGACGGTTTCTGCAAGGATGATATGCTGCAGAAACTGCTGCAGTATTTTATGGATATGAAGGCGGAGGACATGCCCGGGGACGCGGCCCAGCTGCTGAAAAAAAATATTCCTTATATTGAGGTGGACCAGGAGAAGGAGTGGGAGAAGATCACTTCCAGCGTACTCTCAGGCATCTTTGTGCTGCTTATTGACGGCTACCGGGAGGCGGTGCTCATCGACGCCCGCTCCTACCCGTCAAGGAGCGTGGAAGAGCCGGAGAAGGACAAGGTGCTGCGGGGATCCAAGGACGGTTTTGTGGAGACCGTGGTGTTCAACACGGCGCTGATCCGGCGCAGGATCCGGGACACGGATCTGCGCATGGAGATGATGAGCGCCGGTAAAAGTTCCAAGACGGACATTGTGCTCTGCTATATGGACTCACGGGTGGATCACGGTTTCCTGGAGAAGATCAAGGAAAAAATCCGGAATATCCAGGTGGATTCCCTGACCATGAACCAGGAATCCCTGGCGGAATGCCTGGTACCGGGGCGATGGTGGAATCCTTTTCCAAAGTTTAAATATACCGAGAGGCCGGACACGGCGGCGGCCCAGGTGCTGGAGGGAAACGTGATTTTGCTGGTGGACAATTCCCCCTCGGCCATGGTGCTGCCTACCACCATATTTGACGTGGTGGAGGAGGCGGACGATTACTATTTTCCGCCTATAACGGGCACTTATCTTCGGATCACCCGGTTTATTATTTCATTGTTGACGTATCTGATGACGCCCACTTTTCTGCTTTTGATGGACAATCCCCATTGGATCCCGGAGGGATTTGCCTTTATCTTGCTGCAGGAGCCGCCCAATATACCGATTGTCTGGCAGTTTCTGATTCTGGAACTGGCCATAGACGGCCTGCGGCTGGCGGCGGTCAACACCCCCAATATGCTGAGTACGCCCCTCAGCGTCATGGCGGCGCTGGTGCTGGGGGAATTTTCGGTCAACAGTGGCTGGTTTTCCTCGGAAGTCATGTTGTACATGGCTTTCGTGGCCATAGCCAACTACACCCAGGCCAATTATGAACTTAGCTACGCGCTGAAGTTCATGCGGATTATCACGCTGATCCTGACGGCCATCTTCGGCATCTGGGGCTACGGCGCGGGGCTGGCGGTATCAGGGCTGTGCATGTGCTGCAATAAGACCTTGTCCCACCGCAGTTACCTCTACCCACTGATTCCCCTGGACTGGAAAAAGCTGAAAAATCGTCTCATCCGCAGGCGCCTGCCCGGAGCCAGGCAGGAGTAGTCCGCAGCGGCGGGCCCTGCGGACTTGTGTCCGGAAATTGATTTTATGCAGAATACCCTATTTCCTTTTTGGAGGGAGTAGGGTATACTTTTTCTGTATTGTTTTTCTGGAAAAAGAGGATGGACGGGGAGAGACATATGGCGCACAGGATAAAGACAACGATACAGGAGATTGCGGCAAAGCCGGGACAGCGCTTGCTGGTGATCAGCGATGTCCACGGGCATCCGGACCGGCTTATACAGCTGCTGCGGCAGATGGATTACGGCGGGGAGGACATTCTGGTCCTGGTGGGGGATTTGATCGAGAAAGGGCCCGAGAGTCTGCGGGTGGTGCAGTATGTGATGGATCTGGCCCGCAGACACCCTGTGTATGTGTCCATGGGCAATGTGGATCTGTGGCGGCTTCTCAAAGTGGATGATGACTCGCCGGAGGGTTTGGAAGACTGGGCGGGGTACTTAAACTGGACAAAGCGGGTCTGGGGCGGCAGTATTTTTCATGAGATGCTGGCGGACATGGGCATTTCTGCAAAGCAGGCGGCGGGAGAAAAGGCGGCCTGTTACCGCAGCCGTATGCTGGAGCAGTTTCACGAGGAACTGGAATTTCTCTGGAGCAGGCCCACGATTCTGACGGCGGGAAAATATCTGTTTGTCCACGGCGGCATTCCCACGGAGGATCTGCGGGCCCTGGAGGGCACGGATCCGACGCCCTATCTGAAAAATGACAATTTTTTGAACCAGGGCTATGCTTTCCGGGAACATATCGTGGTCACCGGGCATTGGCCCACCTGCCTGTACCGGACGGACAGGGAGGATGTAAGCCCGGTCTTTGACAGCGAGAGGCAGATTCTGTGTATAGACGGGGGAAACGGACTGAAACGTTCCGGGCAGCTGAACGGGATTATCATTCCGGACTGTCAGGCAAAGATTGACCAAATCAGCTGGATGGGATATGACGGCTTTCCGGTGGTGGAGGCCCTGGAGAGGCAGAAGGGCCGGGCGGCGGCTGTCCACGTCCAATATTTTGAGAGCCTGGTGGAGCTTTTGGAGCAGAAGGGGGATATGGCCCTCTTGAGACAGGTCTCCACGGGAAAAACCTTCGAGGCGCCTGCGGAGTGGACCTATTATGACGGTGAAGGCAGACTCCATTACAACGATTATGCGGATACCCTGCTGGATGTGGAGCCGGGAGAGCGGCTGTCGGTGATCCTGCAAACCAGCGGGGGATACTATTGTAAAAAGGACGGATTGATCGGCTGGTACAAGGGGACGGGACAGCCTCTGGATCGGAAACTGACGCTGCGGCCGGAACTGGATCCGGGCAGGAGAGAGTGCCACCGCCGGGAGAGGGAACTGGCGGTGTATGACCTGCTCAGAAAACTGGGGATTGAATATCAGAGGATTGACCATGTACAGGCGGACACCATGGAGGCGTGCCAGGCGGTGGAGCAGGCGTTGGCCGGGGCCCTAATCTGCAAGAACCTGTTTTTGCGCAACCGGCAGCGGACCAGGTTTTATCTGCTGATGATGCCTGGGGATAAGGTGTTCAAGACCAGGGAATTATCCGCCCAGATTGGTAGTTCCCGGCTGTCCTTCGGGGAGGCGGTCCACATGGAAAAGTATCTGCATATCAGCCCCGGCAGTGTCAGTGTCATGGGTTTGATGCATGATACGGATCATCAGGTGCAGCTGCTGATGGATCGGGACATTTTGCAGGGGGAGTATTTCGGCTGTCATCCCTGCGTGAATACCTCCAGTATCCGCCTGCGGATAAAGGATCTGCTGGAGAAATTCCTGCCCGTGGTGGGACATGCGCCGATGTATGTGGAACTGACCGGGACAGATTAGTTTTTATGGATATGCTGTTTTACAGGAGAAATCTATGATATACACCACAACGTATGAATCCCCCATAGGGAAATTGTTTCTGGCGGCGGAGAATGAGGCATTACTCGGCCTGTGGATACAGGGGCAGAAATATTTTCCGGCGAGACTGTTTCCGGAGGGGGCGGGGGAGCGGAATCCTGCGGAAAAGGACTGCGGGATTCTGGCCCGGGCCAGAATATGGCTGGATCAATATTTTGCCGGGGCCAGACCAAAGCCGGAACAGTTGAAGCTGGCCCCGGGGCGGGCTTCTGAAATTCTGCCTGCCGGCAGTGAATTTCGGCGGCAGGTGTGGAAGCTGCTGTTGGAAATTCCCTATGGGGAGGTTCTCACTTATGGGGAACTGGCCCGGCGTCTGGCAGGGCGCAGGGGATCGAGCAGCATGTCTGCCCAGGCGGTGGGCGGCGCGGTGGGACACAATCCCCTGTCCATTATAATTCCCTGTCACCGGGTGGTGGGGGCGGACGGGAGTCTGACCGGTTATGCGGGAGGGCTGGAGAAGAAGCGGTGGCTGCTGCAATTGGAGGGATATATACCGGGTAATAAATAATAAGAGATGGCGGGAAGACGGGGATGAAACTGGTCATATGTGATGACAATCCGGCGGATATAGACTATATCACAGGATTGGTTGGTGAGTGGAGGAGGCAGACAGGGGCAGGGGTGGAGATCCTTTCTTTTCCCTCGGCGGAGGCTCTGCTTTTTGCCTGGGAGGAGAACCGGGATATGGATATCCTGCTGCTGGATATCGAAATGGGGGAGATAAGCGGCATGAAGCTGGCCAGGCATCTGCGCCGGGCCGGGGCTGCAATGCAGATTGTCTTTATCACGGGCTATATGGACTATATCGCAGAGGGCTATGATGTGGAGGCGCTGCATTATCTGTTAAAGCCTGTGACCGGGGAGCGTCTGGGGCAGGTGCTTGATCGGGCCTTGGAGAGGATCAGGACCAGAGAGCATATGCTTTGGCTTACGCTGCAGGACGGCGTGGTGCGGCTGTCGGTGTATGAGATCCGCTATCTGGAGGTCATGCGCAATTACACCACCGTCCACGGGGCGGAGGATTACAGTGTCAAGCGCAGTCTGAACGATCTGGAGAGGGAACTGGACGGGGGCTTTTACCGGATTCATCGCTCTTTTATCGTGAATCTGCGCTTTGTGAAACGCATCACCCGGACGGAGGTGATCCTTAAGGACGGCACGGCGCTGCCTCTGTCACGAAAGCACTATGAGGGGCTGAACCAGGCGTTGATTGCCTATTTCTGATAGTGTGTATACCGCGGGAAAACGGGTATCTGGTGGCTTCTCTGAAAGGGAAGACAACACGAAATATTTCCCGGCGGTTAAAAAAACTTCTTTATAGTTTACTTTCCCTCTATTGCGGAGGGGAGATTTTTTCCGTTATACTGTATTTACCAGCTGGACCGAACCTAATGTATCGCGGATGTAAAGACTTGCCGTGAAATAAAATTTGCATATTATTTTATGACGAGTCCTAAGTGGTGAGATTTTTGGAAAGGAAAGGTAAATAGGATGGAATTAAACATGGGAACGAAGATCGCCTCGCTGCGCAGGGAAAGAGGCATGACCCAGGAGCAGCTGGCGGCTGCGCTGGGGGTATCCGCTCCGGCGGTGAGCAAGTGGGAGACGGACAATTCTTATCCGGATATCACGCTGCTCTGTCCCCTGGCCAGAGCGCTGGGGACGGATGTGGATAATCTGCTGACGTTTGAGGAGGAATTGTCCCAGGAGAAGCTGGGACAATATATGGTGGAGATTATTGAGATGATCCGACAGGGAGAGATGTCTCAGGCGGAGCAAAAGGTAAACTCTCTGCTGCACAGATATCCCTCCGACATGCCCCTGAAGTTCAGCGCCATTGGGGCATTATCCTTTTTGGAGATGAATTTGGAACTGGGGGGCAGCGGAGAGGACGGGACAGAAACAAGCCGGGAGGTGTGTGACAAAAAAGACACCAAGACAAAGGAAGAGGATCGGCAGCGCTGGTCCAGGCGGAAAAAGGAACTGGCCCGGGCGCTGCACGACGACGGAAATCCCGCATACTATCTGTCCTCTGTGTCCATGCTGGTGTCTCTGGCTCTGGAGGAGGGAGAACTGGAGGAGGCCGAGAGGCTGCTGAAAGAAAATCTGGCTAACACGGCGGATTTCACCGCTCTATGGGTGCGGCTGCATCTGAAAAAGGGGGATCGGGATCAGGCCCTTGGAACCCTGCAGAGGCAGACCTACAAGCTGGTGGCGGATCTGCGAACCTGCCTTATGTACCTGATGAGTGAAGATATGGGCCTGGAGAGGGACAGAGTGATAGGGATCTGCGGGATACTGGAGCAGATAGACGGCCTGTTTTCCGTGGGCGGCAACACGGGCGCAGGTCTGTCTGCTGAGGTCTATCTGCGGATAGGAGAGCAGGAAAGGGCTCTGGAATATCTGGAGCAGCTGGCGGACCAGATAGCCGGACAGATGGCTCCGCCCAATCCGCTGGTATTTGCCCCGGCCATCACACCAGAGGAGCTTACCTGGAGCCGGGAGATGAAGCTGGCCATTCTGCGTGGGCTGGAGAAAGATGCTTGCTTTGAGCCGCTCCGCAGTCTGGAACGGTTCCAGGCGCTTGTGCAAAAAGTAAAGAATAGTCTGAACGATTCCGCGCAATAAAACCATAAAGCAATAAAGAATATTTTTCACATTTCTCTTGTGTTTTTTCCGTAAAGATGATATTGTAAATATACATTCGCATATCGAACGTTCTAAGTACGGTATCTGTTCCCCGGCTCTGCCGGGGATAAATGGGACATTTCGCCCCAGATTTACCTTTAAAACATGAATTGGCAGACGGGCAGGTTTACACTGTTGTTCTTGGTATATTGGCGTTTTCCTGTGGTTCTGCAATCTTTACGACAGGAGGGAGTCATTATGATCGAAAAGACACAAACCGTTTTTAACAGTACCCAACTCAGCAATCCTAAGCTTCGGGACGGCAGCAGTAAAATTATTTTTGCTGACAATATTCTCAGTTCGCAGTTTCTCCGCGATTATGCAGACATGGAGATCCTGCGCCATATCAGGCCCGAGGATATTGAAGATGTATCCGAGCGATATGTTCCTCTCTACAGCACGGAGAGAAACAGCGATACCGTCAAACGTGTTGATATTTCGAAATACCTGCCGACACAGGATTGCGAAGAGACAAAGGCGCCGGGTGGTCTGCTGGCGGTGGATTCCACCAAGGTAAAACCATTAAAATTACCCCTTTACATTATTTCGCTGGTTGAACATAAGTCGCAGGTGGAGTATAATATAGTTATGCAGCTGCTCCGGTATATGGTACATTAGGCGATTGCGAAACTATTTCCGCAAGTGACGGGACTGGTCAATATATACAAAAACGGGCTCCGATGCAGTGGCAAGTCGCCCTTATTTTGTATATATTGCCCATTCCCTGTTCCAGAAAAGAGGCGTTCCGCAAGCGCCTAATATGGTACATATATGGGAGGATTACGAGAAAGAGATGGACAAGATGCAGCCTGGCAGCAGCAGGCGGAAAGAGTTTCAGTATCCGCCGATTCTGCCCATCGTGTACTATGAGGGCACAGACAGATGGACTGCTTCCACTGATCTGGCGGATAGAATCCTCTGCGGAAAGCAGTTGGGCAAATATTTGCCCCACTTCCAATACCAGCTGGTAACACTGCATGGTTTTAGTAACGAGGAACTGCTGGCGAAAGGCGATGAGATTTCGCTGGCCATGCTGATCAATAAGATTCAGTCCTTTGAAGACATGTCGGCGTTTACCTGTCTGCCTGAAGAACAGTTGCAGAGCATATTGAGGGATACGCCGGAGTACCTTCTGGGGACGCTGGCGGATGTGCTGCGGGCCTTGCTTTATCATATGAACTTGCCCGAGAACCAGGTGGAGAGTGCAGTCGCCAAGATAAAGGAGCGTAAAATGGGATTGCTATTTGAGAACGCGAAACTGGATATTCTGGAGGAGAGAAGAAAAGTGGAAATCGAGCGCCAGAAGGCGGAGGCGGCCCAGAAGGAGGCGGAGGCGGCCCAGAAGGAGGCAGCAGAAGCCCGGCAAAAAGTGACAGAAGTGAGGCGTGAACAGGTGTTATCTCTGCATATTCTTCGCATGTTAAGGCAAGGCGCCTCTGATGAAGAGATTGTGCGGTCCATAATGCGGCATTTTTCTCTGGACGAAAAGCAAGCGGCGGAGAAATTGGCATTGGCATTTGGAGATTCTGATGCAAAGGAGTAAAGTATGTCTTTTCTGGACAAGATTATAGACAAGCGGATTGTACGCTACCAGAGCGATCTGCTGGCCACCCATTATGCGGAGGTTGAGAATATGTACCGGCAGACCAGAGGCTGGCGGCATGACTATCGCAATCATATTCAGGTGCTGAAAAACTATGCGCAGATGGGAGATCTGGAGGCGGTCAAGGCATATCTGGACGAATTGGCGGAGGACTTAAATACTGTAGATATGGCTTTGAAAACCGGCAATAAGATGACGGATGTAATCCTGAACAGTAAGATTTCCCTGGCCAGATCCAAGGAAATCCAGGTGCGGGCGGATGCCCATGTACCAGTGACACTGACCACAGCCCAGATCGATCTATGCATCATTCTGGGGAATCTGTTTGACAATGCTATCGAGGCGTGTTTGAAACTGCCCAGTAAGGAGCGGATGATCCGCGTCTATATGGAGATGAAAAACACCCAACTCTACATTTCCTTTACCAACACCACAGCCCAAAAGAAGCAGAAAAGGGAAAACGGGCGTTTTGCCAGTACCAAGGGCGGCGGCCACGGCTATGGACTGGTGCGCGTTGACACCATTATCGAGAGATATCAGGGCTATATCCGGCGCGGCAGCGAGGATGGGGCCTTTACCACGGAAATTCTGCTGCCGCAGTAAGGATCTGTCACGTTCGTCCCCAAGGGCATACATTTCGTCCCCGAAATGTGGTGCCCTTATTTTTTGTGGTAACATGAGGAAAATGTATTCCATTTAAACATTGACTACTAAGTAAAGGAATGTTGTGTATGAGTAAAAAAGAAGAAAAAAGGGGTGGGGCTTTGAATGGAGCCCAGAGCGGAGTTCAAAGTGGAACTCATAGTCCCCAGTATGGCATGTGCAGCAATGTATTATACATGCTGCGGCTGGGGCGGGAGGTGCCGGGACTGCTGCCGCAGAGGATTTGTCTGGTGATGGTGAGTGTGGTGATCAGCGTCACCGGCCTGTATATGTCCCCCACGCTGCTGCGTATTTTGGAAAAAGGACAGTCCCTGGAGCAGCTTCTTGGGGCGCTGGGGGGCTTTGTGCTGGTATTGCTGCTGGCAAGCGGTATCAAGGGCTATATGGAACAGCAGGGTACTCTTTTAATCTCGGCCAGGCAGGTCATATTGGATCGAATGAATGCCAAAGCGGGAACTTGCTCCTATCCGCTTTTGCAGGATGACGCTTTCCTGAGCAAGTGGGAGAAAGGCCGGCGTGCCACCAGTAATAACGGCGCGGCGGCGGAAGACATCTGGAGAACTTTGTCCCGCATCCTGGAAAACGGAATCTGCTTTCTGATCTATCTGGCGCTGCTTACACAGGTGAAGCCTTTTCTGATACTGATCACCCTGGCAACCACCAGTCTGGGCTATGGGATCACTTATTGCTTTGTCCAGAGGGATTATCGTCTCCAGGAGGAGGCATCCAGGCCCACCAGGGGAGCTTTTTGGGTATTCAATGCCACCCGCAATCCCAAGCTTGCCAAGGACGTGCGGATTTTCGGCATGAGGCAGTGGCTGGAGGGGATGTACGCCAAGTATCGCAAGCTGGCGGAGGATATACAGAAGCGTCGTACAAAAAACAATATTGTGGCAGACCTGGCCAGTCTGGCTTTGGATATTCTGCGCAATGGCATTGCCTACGTTTACCTGCTCGCCGTCACTTTACAGGGCAATCTCTCCTCAGGGGAATTTCTATTGTATTTTACGGCAGTGACGGGCTTTACCGCCTGGATCACGGGAATCCTTGGCGGTTTTACTGCTCTGCACCGGCAGAGTATCGAAATCTCCATGATACGGGAGTTCTGCGAGTTCCCGGAACCTTTCAGAATGGAGGGAGGAAGAGAACCGGCCCTGGATGCCGGGGCAAAGTATCAGTTGGAACTGCGGGATGTGACTTATCGGTATCCCACGGGCGAAAAACCGGTGCTGGAACATTTCAACTTAAAGATCAGGCCGGGGGAGAAGCTGGCGGTGGTGGGCGTAAACGGCGCAGGCAAGACTACGCTGATCAAACTGCTCTGCGGTTTTCTGGATCCTGACCAGGGAACCGTACTGCTTAATGGGGCGGATATCCGGGAGTATAACCGCCGGGAGTATTACAGGCTGTTTGCCGCCGTGTTTCAGGATTTTTCCATTCTGGGAGGCTCCATTGCGGACAATGTGGCTCAGTGTACTTCGCCGGACCTCGAAAAGGTATGGTCCTGCCTGGAGCGGGCAGGGATCAAAGAGCGCATAGAGCGCCTGCCCGGGGGACTGGATGCCAAGCTGGAGAAAAAGGTATATCCGGAGGCGGTGGAACTTTCCGGCGGAGAGTCCCAGCGGCTGATGATGGCCCGGATGCTGTATAAGGAGGCGCCGATACTGATTCTGGACGAGCCCACGGCGGCGCTGGACGCCCTGGCGGAGCAGGATGTGTATGAACGCTACAATGAACTGGCCCAGGGGCGCACCAGCGTGTATATTTCCCACCGGCTGGCCAGCACCCGCTTTTGCGATCGGGTGATCCTGTTGGAGGACGGGGGTATCCGGGAGGAGGGTACCCATGAGCAGCTGATGTCGCTGGGGGGCAGATACGCGCAGTTGTTTCGGATACAGAGCAAATATTACAGAGAAGAGGAGGCCGGAGAGGATGCGTAAAAAGAAAGACCAGTTTTCCTGGAAACAGACCTGGCAGATCAATAAGAGAGTTTTTAAGATGTGTACCAAGGCAAAACCGGGATTTTTCGCGGTTCGGTTTGCAACGCAGATTCTGTGGGCCATATCCCCATATGTGACGTTATACTGCTCCGCAAGATTCCTAAATGAACTGACTGCGGCCCGCAGGCCGGAGGTTCTGGCCTGGTGGGTGCTGCTGATTCTGGGCCTGACGGCGGCGCTGGGGGTGATCGGTTCGCTTCTTCGGCGTTTGGAGGAGGCAGGGGACGGGATGAGGAGTTTCTGGCTGAACTGGATCTATGGGCAGAAAGCTCTGGATATGGACTTTTCCAAAGCGGACGACACCAGGTATTCCGACCGGCTGGTGCAGATTTTACAGACATCGAATTTCAGCGGACATGGCATCCCTAATTTCACCAGTCTGCTGCCCAGGCTGGCCGGGGCTTTCTTTAAGGTGGCAGGCGGCGTGGCTCTGTCGGTATCTCTGTTTGTTCTGCCGGTTAAGCCCCAGGCACAGAATCTCCCCCTGCTAAAGGCGGGGCTGGTTCTGGCCGTGGGCGGAATCTTGGCGGTGCTGGTGATTTCACCCCTGCTGGCGGACAAAAGTATACGGGCCTGGAACGCTGCGGCGGAAGCGGGCAGATCGGGGAATCGCTTTTTTAACTTTTACGGGAATCTGCTGTACACGGAGGAAAAGCGGGCTCTGGATGTGAGGATGTACAGGCAGGATCTCTATGGCCAGGAGGTAGATGCAGCTAATAACAGTTGGACCGGGGACGGTGTATTTGTAAAACTGAACAGAGGGATATTGGGAATTATTAACGGTATCACGGAGATGCTGTCCCAGATGATGATGGGCCTGGTCTATCTGTATGTGTGCCTGAAAGCCTGGTATGGCGCTTTCGGCGTGGGCAGCGTGACCCAGTATGTGGGAGCGCTGTCGTCCCTGGCAGGCGGTTTTTCCGAACTGATGTCAATAGGCGCGGAGATTCGGGGAAATACCGCGTTTTTAAAGCAGGTGCTGGACTATCTGGATATCCCTAACGAGATGTATCAGGGAAGCCTGACGGTGGAGAAGAGAAGCGACCGGCAGTATGAGGTGGAGTTCAGAGATGTGAGTTTCCGGTATCCGGGCAGCCAGGAGTATGCGCTTAGCCATGTAAATATGAAATTCAAGGTGGGGGAGAAGCTGGCCGTGGTGGGGCAGAACGGCTCCGGCAAGACCACTTTTATCAAGCTGCTGTGCAGGCTTTATGATCCCACAAAAGGGGAGATCCTGCTGAACGGTATTGATATCAGAAAATATGATTATCAGGAGTACATGTCCGTGTTTTCCGTGGTGTTCCAGGATTTCCAGCTGCTGGATGCGCCTCTGGGGGAAAATATAGGGGCCAGTCTGCATTATGATAAAGCCCGGGGGCTGGAGTGTCTGGAGAAAGCGGGGCTGGAAGAGTGGTTTCGGACCAAGGCGGTCAAGGGACTGGAGACGCGTTTGTATCAGCACGAAGATGCCAATGAGGGCATTCAAATCTCCGGCGGTGAGGAACAGAAGCTGGCCATCGCCAGAAGCCTTTACCGGGACGCGCCTTTTCTTGTACTGGATGAGCCTACAGCGGCGCTGGACCCCATGTCGGAGTATGAGGTATATACCCGTCTGAATGACATTGTGGAAGACAAGACGGCCATCTATATCAGCCACAGGCTTTCCTCCTGCCGGTTCTGCGACGAGATCGCTGTGTTCCATCAGGGACAGGTGATCGAGAAGGGCAGCCATGATGAGCTGCTGGCCCGGGGCGGCAAGTACAGTGAACTTTGGAATGCCCAGGCCCAGTATTATGTGTAATATTGTCGCAATCCCCGCCAAATCCGGGGGCGGGGATGTTTTGAGAAAAATTCGGGTGGCATCATATGCCCCGGATTTTTTTCGAGTGCGGACAATTGTAGGAGTATATTTCCATTCCTGTTGATTTTTGGCCAGAAATGTGGTATATAATAATTATGGAGATACACTTTCCCGGATATGTCCGGTATCCGATTGTGGCGCGTTAAATCTGTATAGACGCATATCGCTAAGTAAGTACTTCTGGTACGGCAGCAACAAGCCGTCTATATAAGCAAAACAGGCTCATAGTCCTTATCTTTCCCTTGTAAATATAGATAAAAGATGCTGCTGTAGCAGGGAAAGGGAGGAAAAGGATGACATTTGAAGAAAAGAAAGAAAGGGTGGAGGGCTTTCGCCCCATTGACGATGTATTTTTTGAGGTACTCGCCGATGACAAAGAGGTGTGCCAGGAGATTCTGAGGACGATACTGGAAGACAAGGCGTTGATCGTTGAGGAAGTGATTGTCCAGCGGAGTCTGAAAAATATCTATGGGCGGTCGGTAAGGCTGGATGCTTTATGCATTCTTGGTGATGGCGCAAAGTGCAATATCGAGGTACAGCGCGCTCATTCTGATGACCATTTAAAGAGGGCCAGGTATAATGCCGCGAGCATTGTTACCAAAAGCACGGAACCCGGCGAGCGCTTTGAGAATGTGCCCCGGGTGATCATTGTGTATATTTCGGAGAGGGATTTTCTTGGCTATGGAAGGACGATCTATCATATTGATAAGGTAATCCGGGAGAATGGGGAACCGGTTGATGATGGTCTACAGGAGGTATTTGTCAACACATGTATTGATGACGGGACAGAAATAGCGGATCTCATGCGGTGCTTTATGCAGCAGGAGGTGCATGACCCGCGTTTTCCCAAATTATCCTCCCGCGTGTATTATTTGAAAGAGGAAGAAGGAGGTGTAGCCGCAATGTGTGAGATCATGGAGAAATATATGAGCGAGGCAAAGGCAGCGGGAATAAAAGAGGGCAAGGAAGTCGGCATGAAGGAAGGCAAGGCAGCGGGAATAAAAGAGGGCAAGGAAGTCGGCATGAAGGAAGGCAAAGCAGCGGGAATAAAAGAGGGCAAGGAAGTCGGCATGAAGGAAGGCAAGGCAGCGGGAATAAAAGAGGGCAAGGAAGTCGGCATGAAGGAAGGCAAAGCAGCGGGAATAAAGGAAGGAAAAAGGCAGGCAATTTGCAGAATGATTAAAAAAGAGTTTGATAAGCAGACGATTTTGGATCTGGGCTATACGGAGTTTGAATATGAGGAAGCCAAGGAGTCCATATCTGCGTCTGTATGAAAAGGTAATATCAGAGACAGAGTTAGAGTGTGTCAGTATAGGAATGATTACCTGCCTAGAGCGTTCCTGCGGGCTGCTCTGTGAAACGTGACCATTCAAGAGTTAAACGGGGCAGTTCCGCGTGAACTGCCCCTTGCCAATTCCAAAAATCTATGATATGATTTATCCGTTGCCAAAAAGAAAACCATTGACGAGAGGAGGAACCGCCATGCAGAAGAACAGAGGAATGCAGGATAGAACAGAGAAACCGACAATCAAAGGCATGGCAGTCCTGACTGCACCTTTGAGGGTGCTTTTTTTGTACCCATTTTTAAGGAGATTTGAGGAGACAGAGCAACATGAAAACAGTAAAGGGTATTTATGCCGAGGCGAAGATATTTGCCGAGGATGTGGAGCCTTACGCGGAGGCTCAGGTTAAGATGATATGTGACAACGAGGTGGCCCGGGGGAGCAGGATCTGCTTGATGCCGGACATCCATCCCGGCATGGTGGGACCTATCGGCCTTGCCATGACAGTGACGGAAAAGGTGATTCCTCAGCTTTTGGGGGTGGATATAGGCTGCGGAATGACCTGCGTAAAGTTGAATAAGGGCGGCGCGGAGTTTCAAAAGCTGGACAGAGTTATCCGGGAGAATGTGCCCGCAGGCTTTGCCATTCGTAGGGAACCTCATCATCTGGCAGAGGAATTTTCCTATGAAGGGCTCCACTGCATCAGACATATTTCCAGGGAGAGAGCCTTAAGAAGCCTGGGCACACTGGGCGGCGGCAATCACTTCATAGAACTGGACAGGGGGGAGGACGGCGGCCTGTACTTGGTGGTGCATACGGGCAGCAGGCACCTGGGCGAAGAAGTGGCGGAATATTACACGAAGCTGGCCGGCAGCCGCCTGAAGGAGCAGGGCAGGAATGTTCCCTATTATATGAGTTACCTGGAGGGGGAAGACCGGGAGGCATATATGGAGGACGTGCAGCTAATTCAGGGATATGCCGAGTGGAACAGGCATATTATTGTCAGGGAGATACTTAAGGGGATGAAATGGAAGGCGGTGGAGCAGTTTTCGGTGGCGCACAATTATATGGATGGCGCAGGCATACTTCACAAGGGCTCCATATCCGCCGGGAGCGGCGAAAGGGTGATAATCCCTGTCAATATGAAGGAAGGGGTCATTCTGGGAACCGGAAAAGGCAATCCGGAGTGGAATAGCAGCGCTCCCCATGGATCCGGCAGGAGATTGAAGCGGGAGGAGGTAAAGAATCGGTATACGGTATCGGAATTTAAGAAGGAGATGAAGGGTGTATACAGCAGCTGTGTGGGGGCGGATACCCTGGATGAGGCTCCCTTTGCCTATCGCTCCCTGACAGAAATCGAGGAGCAGATTGCAGATACCGTTGCAATTACGGATATATTGAAGCCTGTCTATAACTTTAAGGCAGGGAATATGCGGAACTAGGCGGCATTCTAATAGGAGGTGACATATGATAGTTCAGATTAGCGCCGGGCAGGGCCCCTCCGAATGCCAGCTGGCGGTGGCAAAGCTGTATGAGGCATTGCGGGAAGAATACGGGGATCTGAAAATTCTGTCGGAGGCCAGGGGCTGTGAAAAGGGATGTTTTGACTCTATCCTTTTTCAGACCGAACATGATTTGAGCAGTCTGGAGGGAACGGTACTATGGATTTGCCAAAGTCCGTTCCGCAGGAATCACAAGAGAAAGAACTGGTATGTGGATGTGAGTATTATTCCGGACCAGGCAGAGATAGCATCGGATAGAGAGTATCGCATAGAGAAATTCCACTGCGGAGGGAAAGGCGGCCAGAATGTAAACAAGGTGGAGAGCGGAGTGCGGATCATCCACATTCCTACCGGGCTTGTATCCCAGTCCACCGAGGAACGGAGCCAGTACCAAAACAGGCAGAGGGCCATGGAGAAGCTGCAGGAAAAACTTGCGTCCCTGCGGCGGGAGCAGAGAGATAAGCAGGCCAATACCGCCTGGCGGGAGCACAACCGCATCGTTCGTGGAAATCCTGTGCGCACTTATGTGGGGGAGAAGTTTGTACTAAAAAGCGGTTAGAAGTGTTCATAAAACTTTATATTGCCTTTTTTACGGATATTATATAAAATAACTTCGTTAGAGTTCGTTCTTAATGATATCATGAACAAAAAAATGAGAAGGGAGTATGTTTTAAAGATGAAGAACGAAAGAATAAAACATTTAGGACGCAGAGTTAACGCTTTGATGACCTGCCTGCAGGTAGCCAGCATGGTTTTAGTAGTTGCTCTATGTATTTCCATGTTTTATAACCTTGCAATGAGTCTGTTGAGGGATCGCTGTGTCAATGCGACCAATGTCCTGGCATATGAATTGGACGGTTATGTGGGACCGGAGGACAAGAACGAAACACTGGATGAGTTAAAAAGCTTGTTGAACTGCGAATTTACGATTTTTGACGGGGACGTAAGAGCTTATACGACCATTCAGCAAAACGGAGAGCGGGTTGTCGGCACAAAGTTGACGGAAGAGTTGACTGATATTGTGTTGAGACAGGGACAAAGTTATGTCGGAAATGCGGAAATTTTCGGTGTTGAACATATATGTTCGTATGTACCTACCAGGGACGAAAACGGTCAGATAAACGGCTTGATTTTTGCGGGAATTTCGCTTCAATCCGCTACAGAACAGATTAATGAAACGGTAAAAATGGCGTGTGTGGTAGGTGTTGTTGCGGTTATTATCAGTATAATCATTATGTCTGTTTTTGTCGGTCGTTCGGTTTCCGGACCGCTTGCAAAACTTACCGGTTTGGCTAAGATGATGGAGCAGGGTGATTTGGGACTTAAGTCAAAGCAGACAATAACGGTTAATATTCGCTCTAATGATGAAATCGGTTATCTGACGCGTATTTTCCAAAATATGATGAACAGCCTGAAAGGATATATCGGTGAAATTTCCGTTACATTGGCGGCAATTTCGGAGGGAAACCTGACAGTGGAAACAGCACAGAATTATGTGGGCGATTTTATTTCCATCAAAGAATCGTTGGATAAAATTTTGAAAAAGCTCAACGGTACAATGTCGCAGATTGTGGAAAGCACAGACTATGTTTCCAACGGCGCAGACCAAATGTCCGCCGGCGCGCAGTCGCTCAGCCAGGGCTCGGTGGAACAGGCGAGCACGGTTGAGGGATTGGAAACCAATGTGCGGGAGATTTCCCAGCATATCTCACAGTCGGCGGAGAATGCGAAGCAGGCGAGCCAAATGGTGGAAACAGTAGGTACACAGATTTTGGAGAGCAATCAGAAGATGCAGGAAATGATTGATGCGATGCGGGAAATTGATGAAAGTTCCAACGAAATCAGCAAGATTATCAAAACCATTGAAAGTATTGCGTCACAGACAAATATTCTTGCATTGAACGCCGCAGTGGAAGCAGCACGGGCAGGTGAGGCAGGCAAGGGCTTTGCGGTTGTCGCGGAAGAGGTCCGCAAGCTGGCGGGTAAGAGTGCGGAGGCATCCAAGACAACGACGGATTTGATTCAGAGTTCTATAAGCCGAGTAGAGCATGGTTCCACGATTGCCGGTGAAATGGCATTACAGCTGGAGTCTGTTGTTTCAGGCGCAAATCAGGTTATGGAGACAACAACCCGCATTGCGGACGATTCCCGTATGCAGGCGGCGTCAGTTGCGGATATTCAGGAGCAAATAATCCAGATTTCGCAAGTGATACAGACAAATTCCGCAATTGCTCAGGAAAGTGCGGCTACCAGTGAGGAACTTAGTTCACAGACAAAGATGCTGAAGAATTTAACGGATATGTTCCATGTGAGAACGGTATAATCAATGGCCCCGCTGTATACAGCGGGGTTATTGATATAATGTGCCGGCTATAAGTACATCCAACAGAATATGGGCAGCAACACACAAGAAAGGGGATTGCGAGATGCAGTCCTTTTCTTGTGGTGTGTTTTGTATGTAACAAGAATGTTTCGCAAAATTGGCAGGAATAGACTTGTAAAGATTTTCTTCCCTAACATATAATTATACTGTTAGAATATGAAAAACTGACTAAATTGCAGGATGTTTTTGCTTGTACACAGAAAAAATATATTGCAGTCGTGAGGATTCTGTGACATTTAGATGGTATTTTTATGGGGAAGGGAGTGCGAATATATGAGATTACTGATAGTTGAGGATGACAAACTTTTAAACAGTACGCTTGTATTTAATCTGTCATCTTTCGGATATATGATTGATTCTGCAATGACAAAGCAGGAGGCAGAGAATTTCTGCAAAAAGCAGGATTATGATTTGATTGTCCTTGATATTAATCTGCCGGATGGTAACGGGTTTGATTTATGTGTGGAAATTAAGGAACGCCGTCCAGACACGGCGGTGATATTTTTAACGGCGAATGATATGGAAAGTGATATGTTAAAGGGTTTTGAACTTGGAGCAGATGATTATGTGACTAAACCTTTCCCGATCAGTGTATTCCGCAAAAAAGTTGCCGTTGTTTTGGAGCGTATCAAGAAGCAGCCCTGTGGTGATTTTTATGAAGATGGGAAACTGCGTATAAACTTTATGGAAATGGCTGCAACGCTTATGGGGGAAACAGTTGTCTTTACGCCTCTAGAATATAGGCTGCTCAAAGTACTTGTGAAAAATGCGGGTACTGTACTGACACGCCAGATACTTCTTGAGAAGCTGTGGGATGCTGACGGAAACTTTGTAGATGAACATGCATTGACCGCAGCAATCAGCCGTATCCGTAGCAAAATCGAGGCAGATGGACTGACCTATATTAAAACGGTTTATGGTATGGGATATATGTGGATTGGAGGTTTGAAAAGTGAAAAAGCTTTCCGTTAACAGAGGTTGTGCCTTTGGATTTACTTTTTTAGGACTCATTTCGGCAGTAATGATTACTGTTTTATATTTTCTCACAGACAGCATGACGGCAGTATGGATTGGTATCTTGTTTGTGCTATTTGTATTGGCGTTTAACATACTCTTTATCCTTTTTCTCCGGAATAAATTGACATTATTTTCGGATATGCTATGTAGGATGATGGATGAAATGATGGGCGGGAAAAGTCAATTTCTGCAGGTATCGGAAGAAGAAAGTCTGTTTTATAAAATTAATCACCGCCTTATGCGTTTATATGAGATTATGCAGGAAAATAAGCAGGGCATAGCGAAAGAGAGGGCAGATTTGCAGGAATTGGTTTCTGACATCTCTCATCAGGTGAAAACGCCGATTGCCAATCTCCAAATGATAAATGCGACACTGATAGAACAGGGAATGCCGGAAGATAAACGGCAGGAGTTTTTGCAGGCAGCAGAAGGGCAGCTTGAAAAGTTGAATTTTCTTATGCAGTCCATGATTAAGACATCACGTCTCGAAACAGGCGTTATTTCCTTGGAGATGAAAAAACTGCCTATTTATGATACCCTTGCGGAAGCTTTGGGCGGGATATTGTTAGGTGCGGAAAAGAAGCAGATACGGGTTGATGTGGATTGTCCGGAACAGATGGAAGTTTTGCATGACCGTAAATGGACAGTGGAAGCCTTGTTCAATATTCTGGATAATGCCGTAAAATATACGCCGGAGGGCGGAACCATCAATGTATGTGTCCAAAGCTGGGAACTATATATGAAAATTGACATTGCGGACAGTGGAAAAGGCATTGCGGAAAATCAGCAGGGGAAAATATTCAAACGTTTTTACAGAGAGAAAGATGTACACAATATTGACGGTATCGGTATTGGACTGTATCTTGCCCGTGAAATCGTCACCATGCAGGGCGGCTACATCAGGGTCACTTCGACGGTAGGGCATGGCTCTACATTTTCCGTATTTTTGCCCTGGGGATAAAAATACCTTGAAATGTCACGAACTTGTGACATTTCGGGGACGAAAAAACAGCGGTCTGTGACATTTCTGTGAGAATTGGCTGTTAGACTGACGGCATCACAGAAAGGATGGTGTTTACCATGAGTATTTTGCAAACAACTGACCTTAAAAAATACTACGGCGCGGAGCCGAACAGCACAAAGGCGCTGGACGGCGTGACCCTCTCCATTGAGCAGGGGGAATTTGTGGACATCGTCGGAACGTCCGGCAGCGGCAAGACGGTTGGGAATGTATTGCTCTTGGGGGCATTTCAAGGGTTTAAGGGAATCGTAGAATATGCGGCTTTTAGTTATCCAATTTGGATGATGATTGCCCTTGCAGCTATCCTATTTGTATTTTGCTGGTTCATTCCCTTGCTGTTTGTAAACCGTATGGTGAAAAAACAACGGTTGAAAGACTAAGGCAAAATTGATTCTTCTTTGAAAAGCGGGTAGTAAAAAACTTTTCAGGGAAAATTGCAGTTAAAGAAGGGCCTTCCGCAGGGAAAGCCCTTCTTTGGAATAAGTCATTTAGTTTTGGCAGTCACATCCGCAGTCGCATCCGGACGCGTTTTCAGGAGTGTCATCACAGTCCTTGCAGCGGTCAAAGCCGGGATTGAAAGCGTAGAAGTTCTTGCTGTTAAGCTTATCTTGGGTGATTCGCAGGGCTTCGCCAAAACGGGAGGATTGAAGTAAATTTATCTGTTGATTTTCTGCATTTTCTTTATAATCGACTGCCAATACATGCGGTCTTTCAAGACCCGGATTACCGTAATGGTGGAATCCTCCACGACAAAGAAGATTAATTGTACTGTAAGGCTTGAAATAAATGCTCAATCCCTCAATTACATATCCCGTAGCTTCATAGCCTTTGGGAAAGGAATCCAGCTCTTTGATAGCCTTCTTTATCTTCTTTGAAAAGTTTTCCGCGTATTCTCGATATTTGAAGGTGTCGAGAATATACTTTTTTGTTGATTTAATATCTAAAAGCGCGTCCTTGGATATTAAGATTTTATATTTCTTTGGTTTGTCCGGCATTATATCTTGTCAATTTCCTCCCAAGCTTCATCGAGTGTATAAACATCGCCCTTTTTCATACTGTTTATTCCTTTGGAGAGTTCGTCATATAACGCGCCTATGGCTGCTTTTTCGGAATATTCAGTTTTTAGGATTTCCTGATTTCTGATTGCCCGTGCTGCAGGTGCCATAGTATCACTTCCTTTCGATTGTTGATTTTATTATACGGTATTTAGTATTGGTTTATCAACAGATTTTTAGTAATTTTCCTCAAAACTGTATGTCTTAGACTTTCATGGTTCATGGTTAAATGTTCCAAGTGATTTCAATGTTTCCGTCTGCAATGCGAATAACTTTGATGAGCGTATCAACTACCGCCTGTCTGTCATTGAAAGAGAGCGTTTCCCATGTTTTTACATGATTGGTTATCTGCTTCAATCTGCCCT
>ERZ778518.943-NODE-943-length-23465-cov-7.389107_pt1 | contig 23465 bp, 20 predicted proteins | sample MGYA00510340_ERZ778518 | MGnify/ENA primary metagenome ERZ778518 (study PRJEB29527, sample SAMN07138967) | mouse gut metagenome | material: feces | host: mouse | place: China:Nanjing | collected 2016-01-25 ...
CAAAGGGGTCAGTCCCGCGTGCCCGAAGGGGTCAAACTCACGCGCCTTTTCCACCTTGATGCATGGAAAGTTATATCTTTTGAAATATTGGCTTTATTAGCTAATATTTTCAAAGTCTTATTTACGGTTGTGTTGGAATAAGGTCTAATGAATAATGCTTTTTGCGGAACAACGTCATCACTCCAGTTATACGCCATTCTGCATACAACGTCCTCTGCCATAGGATTCAACGGCATGTAATTCATCTTGTTGGTTTTAGTGCATAAGAATTCAATCACTGCATTTATGTTGTCAAAATTTATATTATCCCATTTTAAAGAATATACATCTCTGAAACGCATTCCTGTGGCACAAGCCAAAAGGAACATCATCAATACAATATACTCCTTATCGCTAATTTGTTTTCGTTTTCTCTGTCGTATCAATCGGCTCATTCTGTAAAATTCCTCAACATTGAGATATACTTCACTCCTATTAGGCTTCGGAATATATATATATCGTTGGTTTTGAAAGGATTTTTAATAGGAATACCAAGTGCTTCAACATAACGTATTACACTTTTTATCTGTGACAGACGGTTGATTACCGTACCCTCGCCACTCTTGCCCTTTGCTCTGCTTCGGTCTTTCAAATATTCTACAAATCGGTTTAGTGTATCTGCACTTATATCTTTGATTTTAAGATTTGATTTGAATTCTCGTAATGCGTTTATGGTCGTAAGGTGGCTTTTGTAGGTAGAGTCCTTAATCTGGCCGTTCTTCAGCTTCTTATCAATACATTCAATATAATAATCCACAAACAATGCGGTTTCGGGTTTAGGTACTTTTGCCGAATTATTCTCGCCTTCCTTTTTGTCCTTGGCAATCTCTCTTAGCTTTGCCTTGGTAATTTCAATGCTATCCTCATAACATCTGTTTATTGCCCGATTAATGCGAAGTATTTCCTTTTCAAGTTCTGTCTTCCAAAAGTCATCGTTTGGGAGATTGGTTTCATAGTTCCATTCATCAGAAGAGAAATGCACCTTGCCCATTGAAAATTTAGGCTCATCACCATTTATCCGAGGGAAACGGATATAGAGAGGCATTTTTCCGAACTTGTTCACTTTGTCTGCACGGAGATAGAAATAGGGGGCAATTTTTTCTTTCATTGTGGTAAAAATTTTATGTTGTCCATTTCTCACCTTATAACAGGCAACTTTATGTTTCCAATCAAAATTTCGGGGTCGCAAAAAGGGATGACAATATTTTTGCAACCTAACTATCAAGACAGTAAGGCATTAGGATTGGTTGTTAAAAATATATAAATATAACTAATTCCCTGAGATTAGGGTATGTTCAAAGTTTTTCGTAAAACCATAGTCAGGTTTTTAACATAATTTGTTTTCCTTTGGAAACTATAGTATATTTGTATAGCGAAGCGGTGCTTTTCAGTTGAAAGCGCCGCTTTTTTATTGTTTTTCAGGTATATTTAAGTGCTTTTTCTCTGTATTTCTTTCATAAAATCCCCGTATTACAATTGAAATTGTAAATATTGGAGTTGAAAATTCAATACGGTTTATTCTTGTAGAAACAATTTAAACTATATTTTAACATTTGAAAATGTAATAGAAGGTTAAATATGTTAAAGTAGCAATGGGTAAAAAAGAGATATGTTCTTCTTCTCTTTTTCGTATATTTTTTGGGGAAACATGAAAAATAGAAATCACTTTCTTGCCGGTCCGGTCCTGTCCTTATGGACTCTAATGTTCGAGATTATGAGAGAACTGAGTCCTGTAAGTTATTGATTTGTAAATCCAGAGCAAGGAGCCTAAAGAATGTTCGTTGATAGCCTTTCCGACACAGGTGAGGGAGAGGCCGAAGCGGAGAAGCACTGATGTCCATGAGTACAATTCACAATCGTTCCCCAAAACTCCCTCCTATTGTTCAGCAAAGATATCATTCCCAAAGACTAGAAGTAAGAAATATTTAAACCACACAGTTGTTATATTAACCGTATAAAAGCAAAAAACTAAACCGGATTCATTCTATCCAGCAACATACTGACCAGTTTGGACACCGGGTAACGTTCTAATGCTTCCAAAGAGATATACTCATACCCGGCAACGTTTATCGGCACAGAAAGTTGTACTTCGTAGCAGCAGACATTTAAACGTCGATGCGTAAGCACATGCTTGATATTAGTGGCTATTCTTCTGAATGTCACTGCTGCATCCGGAATATTTTGGATTATTTCCTTAAAAAGCGTTTTCTCAGATATTTCACGATCGTGCTCCAACAGATAGGGCTCATAAAGTCCGGCCCAAATATCCCCTTCTGAACGCTTGTGGAGATAAATGCCATCGCCATATCTTAAAAAGAAATAAGTGAAGTAACGGTTTACTACTGTAACACGTTTGGATTTCATAGGATAATCCGATACACAATTGTCGGCAAAGGCCAGACAACTATCTGCCAACGGACAAAGAGTACACTGAGGCGTATGTGGTACACACATCAATGCTCCAAAATCCATGATAGCCTGATTATAAACCGAAGGAGATGCCTTTCCCATTATCTCGCGAGCCAGATCTGCAAAAACACGTTTACCTTGAGTTGTATCAATAGGGGTATTTATTTTCAGATAACGTGACAACACTCTGTATACGTTGCCGTCAACAGCAGCGCACGGCAGATTATAAGCAAAGGCGCAAACAGCTGACGCAGTATAGTCACCTACCCCTTTTAAGGCTCTGACACTTTCATAAGTATTGGGAAACATACCGCCATTTGCGATAATCTGTTTGGCAGCCGCATGCAAATTACGAGCCCGGCTGTAATATCCCAAGCCTTGCCATAGTCTCAGCACTTCTGTTTCTTCAGCTGAAGCCAATTCATGTACGTTAGGAAAACGCTTTATGAAACGTAAATAATAATCATATCCTTGCGCGACCTGGGTTTGCTGCAGAATTATTTCAGAAATCCAAATGTGATAAGGATCGGTAGTGTTACGCCAAGGCAAGTCACGCTTATTCTGTTCGTACCATTTGATGATAACATTGGCAAAAGTCATGGGATAAATCTAAATTATAAATGAAAGCTCTCTATAAAAGGTGCTGAATATACACTACACTCTTTTATAAGGATTATATTAAAGACAGCCCATGGCAATATTGCCATTAGGCTGCCGAATATCTTGCCGCCAACATGATTCTCCGTCCGATTTTTAAAGGACGACAATGTGAAACGGATCTGAGATGCGCAAATTAATGGAATAATTTGATACGCTGTTCTTCTGAAAGTTTACAAATAAGAAGTGTGCCGTCTTTTTCTGCCACGATATATCCGTCAAGCCCTTGTACTACGACTTTTTTTAATTGCGTGGTGTGGATAATAGAATTATGTGTGTCATATAGCTCTACATTATCACCGATTGCAGCATTGTTGTACTGATCCTGCTTCACCTGTAAACGCAATGAGCCCCATGTACCTAAATCGCTCCAGCCGAAAGTGGCCGGATAAACAAAAATTTCTTCAGCTTTCTCCAAAATGGCATAATCAACGGATATGTTCTCGCATTTAGGGAACTCCTGATTTATCATACTTTGCTCCTGCTGCGTATCATAATAAGGTAAAAGACGTTCAAATAAACGTGACATTTCAGGTTGATAAACGCGGAAAGCATTAATGATTGTGCTGACACTCCAAATGAAAATACCGGAATTCCAAAGATAGTTAGGTTGCTTTATATAAACTTCCGCCACTTCTTTGATTGGTTTTTCCTTAAAAGCATCCACACGGAATATATTCTTTTTGCGTGAGGAGGAAAAGCTAAGGTCTGCCTTAATGTAACCATAACCGGTTTCCGCATGTGAAGGCCGAATACCCAATGTGACAATGGCATCTGTTTCTGCAGAGAATTCCATAACATCTTTTACTGCTTCCCGGAAAGCCGGAATATCAGCAATGAGATGATCGCTTGGAGCCACCACAACATTAGCGCGTGGATTGCGTTTTTTTATTTTCCAACAGGCATAACAAATACATGGGGCCGTATTTCGGCGACAAGGCTCTAACAGAATATTTTCGGCTGGAATATCCGGCAGTTGCTCTGCAACGATATCCTTATATTCCGCGGCAGTTACCACCCATACATTTTCTGAAGGAACAACACCTTTAAAACGCTCTACAGTCATTTGTATGAGAGTTTTTCCTGTACCGAGAATATCAAGAAACTGTTTAGGGAGTTCCGGGCTACTAATGGGCCAAAAACGACTTCCTATGCCGCCGGCCATCACAACAAGATGGTTATTAATCATAGCGTTTAAGTTTGAGATTATAGGTTAGTCTTTTATTGTCATATTGCCGGTAATCCAAATACGTGCAGTGGCATTAGAAGCATTGCTGCGAACTATAATATTCTTACGGAACTGTCCTTTGGGCTTTCCTTTTCCTATATATGTCACCTTTATCTGACCGCCTTTTCCTGGCTCTATTTTAGTTTTCGTATAATCAGCCACTGTACAGCCACATGATGTAACAACCTGTGAAATTACCAATGGTTGATCTCCGGTATTAGTAAATTTAAAGATTGTAGTAAGTGACTTTTCCTCAGGGAAAGTACCAAAATCGTGAGTGGATTTCTCAAACTTTATAACAGCCTGAGAAAACACATTTGTAACAGTCAAACAAAAGATAAACAATAATGAAGTGAAGATACGTTTCATGTCCGGATTAATTAATGTCTTAGTAGATGCAAATGTATAATTAAATCTGTAAATAATAATCTTTCGTGAAAGAAAATTAGTACTTTCATAAAAGATTATGTATTTTTGTTCTCATTTAAAATAATAGACGTGATTAGTTCCATCTCTATAAAAAACAACGCTCCCCTTGAAAAGATAATTCTGGGCATTGACCCCGGTACAAACATAATGGGATATGGTGTAATTAAAGTGACCGGACGTAAAGTGACCATGGAATCGATGGGAGTTATCGATTTGCACCGTTGCAAGGATGTATATCTGAAGCTTGGTCGTATTTATGAGCGTGTAATAGGTATTATAGATGCTTTTCATCCTGATGAATTAGCTATTGAAGCTCCATTTTTCGGAAAGAATGTGCAGAGTATGCTCAAATTGGGGCGAGCGCAAGGTGTAGCCATCGCAGCAGCTATCAGCCGTGATATTCCCATCCATGAATATGCCCCCCTTAAAATTAAAATGGCCATTACTGGAAATGGTCAGGCCAGTAAGGAACAGGTTGCCGGTATACTGAAACGGATATTGAACATACAAGAAACCTCTACGGTTCCTTATCTTGATGCTACCGATGCTTTAGCAGCAGCTTATTGTCATGTACTTCAAGATATGAAACCGTTTCATTCATCAGGTAAACCAACCTCTTCACATTCTTGGAGTGATTTTGTGAGACAAAATACGAACAGGGTCAGCGGTATGCCATCTCCCAAGACTTATACATCATGCAAAAAATTATTGAAATAATCAACGGCATTACCCGTCATCCTAATTATCGCTTGTCCACTCCGGTTAATTTCACATTGGAACGAGGTGAGCATCTGGCTGTTTATGGCAAGAATGGAAGTGGTAAATCTCTTTTCATCGATATACTTACGGGAGCTCATCCACTACTTGGCGAAAGTTTGACATACAATTTCTCTAAATGTATGTCTCATTGTAATAAAGAAAACATCCGCTATATAACCTTCCGCGATGTATACGGTAATCAAGAACCGTCATATTATCAACAGCGATGGAACCAGGCGGATGAAGCCATATTCCCTACTGTTAGAGATGTGCTGATGTCTTTAAGTAACCCCAATATCAAATTTGCGGATATGGCAGATAATGAGATATTGGCACAAACCGGATTATTGGAACATTTATATAAACCTATTAACCGATTATCAAGCGGGGAACTGCGCCGCTTGCAACTAGCTAAAACACTTCTAGGAAATCCGCAACTGCTGATTATTGACAATCCCTATATTGGATTGGATATCACAGCACGCGAGAATCTGACGAATATATTATCCAATCTTTCCAAGCGATTGACAATTATAGTTGTAGTCAGCCGCTGCGAAGATATAGCCCCTTTTATCCGTCAGGTCCTTACAATAAAAAATAAGAAGGTCTGCGAAAAGCTACCAAGAAAAAATTTCTTGGCCAAAAGAGAAAATGAAGTTTCCGTCCTCATTGCATCTTTCACATTGCCTGCATCCGAGACGTCCCCTAACTATTCTTCCGAAACTATTATTGACTTTCAAGACATCAATATTCGCTATGGCAAAAGAACTATATTGAAAGACTTTAACTGGCAAGTAAAACGTGGGGAGCATTGGGCCTTGACCGGACAGAACGGTGCGGGAAAATCCACACTTCTTTCCTTGATTTGCGCCGACAACCCTATGGCCTATGCCTGCAACATCACCTTATTTGGCAAACGGCGCGGCCAAGGTGAGAGTATTTGGGATATTAAAAAACATATCGGTTATGTATCTCCCGAAATATTCACCGCTTATAAGAAAAGCCTGCCTGCTATAGATATTGTTTGCAGCGGTTTGCGTGATACTATCGGACTTTACAAACAAAGTACACCTCAAGAAAGAGAAAAATGCAATGGTTGGCTGAAAGTTTTCGGTATTGAAGATTTGTCTGAACGAAACTATCTTACGCTATCTTCAGGAGAACAACGATTAATATTATTGGTACGTGCTTTCGTAAAAAATCCGCAGTTACTAATTCTTGACGAACCTTTTCATGGATTGGATGACTACTATCGGAAACTGGCCAAAGATATAATTGATCAATACATGAAGGACACCTCCAAAACTTTGATAATGGTGAGTCATTACGCTGAGGAATTTCCAACTTGTATCAACCGACATCTACATTTAGAAAAACAAGCTGATGGCTTTGAATTATCAGTAGCTCACTAAAAATGTTAAATTTCCTCCATGTTTTCTCTATCAATAATCCCCGCGCAGTATTACCTTTAAATAATATCTGGCGCGGGGTGTTTATTAAAGTGGATATTGGACAAATCATTTAATCATATCACATCCCATATAAGGCTGTAAAGCCTTGGGAATGCGTATTCCTTCCGGAGTCTGAAAATCCTCAAGTAATGCAGCCAAAATGCGGGGCAAAGCCAAAGCCGATCCATTGAGGGTATGGCAAAGTTGAATTTTCTTGTCTGCACCTCTGTAGCGACACTGCAAGCGGTTAGCCTGATAACTGTCGAAATTAGAAACGGAACTGACTTCCAACCAGCGCTGCTGTGCCTCGCTATACACCTCAAAGTCATAGCAAATAGCAGCAGTAAAGCTCATATCACCTCCACAAAGACGAAGTATGCGGTATGGTAATTCCAATTTCTGCAAAAGGCCTTCCACATGATCCAACATCTCCTGATGTGATTGTGCTGAATGCTCCGGTGTATCTATACGTACAATTTCTATTTTAGAGAACTCGTGCAAACGGTTCAAACCTCGCACATCCTTTCCGTAGCTTCCAGCTTCACGACGGAAACATTGGGTATAGGCACAATTTTTTACAGGTAGTTCTTTTTCCTCAAGAATAACATCGCGATAAATGTTAGTGACGGGCACCTCAGCGGTAGGAATCAAATATAAGTCGTCTTCCTGACAGTGATACATCTGCCCTTCCTTATCGGGCAGTTGTCCTGTACCATATCCTGAAGCGGCATTAACCACTGTCGGAGGCATGATTTCCGTATAACCTGCGGCACGAGCTTCATCGAGAAAGAAATTAATCAGCGCACGTTGCAGCCGAGCTCCCTGACCGATATAAACCGGAAAACCGGCACCAGTGATTTTAACTCCCAAATCAAAATCTATAAGATTATACTTCTTTGCCAATTCCCAATGAGGCAAGGCATTTTGTGGCAAAACAGTATCGTGTCCTCCTGTTTTTACAACAACATTATCTTCAGCGCCTTGTCCTTCCGGCACAAGATCATAAGGAATATTAGGAATCGCATAAAGCAACTGGGTCCGTTCATCCAGAGCATTTTTCATGACTTCCTCTAGTTCTTTAGTGCGGACCTTTATTTCAGACACTTTATCTTTTGCTTCTTCGGCTTTGACTTTCTCACCGTTTTTCATAAAAGCGCCGATATCTTTTGAAAGTGTCTTTATCTCTGCCAGCAAACTGTCAAGTTCTGCTTGTGCAGTCTTTCGCTTATTGTCTGTAGCCAGCACCTGATCTATAGCCTCACGTGCTCCTTTAAATTTTTTCTTTTCCAAACCACGTATTACCGCGTCTTTGTCCTCTGTAATTTGTTTGATAGTCAGCATAACTGTGTCTATTATATTTGATGTCGCAAAATTACATATTTATTTTGAAAATTTGCTAATTTTGCGATTGGGTATTTAAATAAGACCACGACTTATGACAAATCTCATCATTAACGATCCTGTATATGGGTTTGTAAGCATTCCTCGCGGATTACTCTGTGATATCATAGCACATCCTTATTTCCAACGACTTGACCGTATACAGCAGTTGGGAATAGCCTCCATGGTATACCCTAGTGCCCAGCACACAAGAAAGCAACATTCCATTGGAGCACTTCACTTGATGCAAGAAACTTTCCGTACCTTAGGAGAAAAAGGATATTTCATTTTTGATTCAGAAATAGAAGCAGCAGAAGCTGCAATCCTTATGCATGACCTTGGGCATGGCCCTTTCTCGCATGTTTTGGAAAATACATTCATTAAAGGCATGACACACGAAGAGTTGTCATTGCTAATGATGGAAAATATCAATGACGACTTACACGGACAATTGTCATTAGCCATTAAAATTTTCAAGAAACAATACTCCAAACCCTTTTTACATGAGCTAATTTGCAGTCAGTTGGATATGGACAGGTTGGACTACCTTTGTCGAGACAGTTTCTACACAGGTGTGAGAGAAGGTAATATTGGTGCCTCACGCATTATTAAAATGCTGGAACTTTCAGACGGACATCTGGTTGTAAGTGCCAAAGGCATTTTTTCAATAGAGAATTATCTGATGGCCCGCCGTTTGATGTATTGGCAAGTATATCTTCATAAGACTGCCGTAGCAGCCGAAGTATTGCTACGCTCTTTGCTGAGCCGCGCCAAATGGCTGGCCCGTCAGGGAACAGAGCTATTCTGTTCCCCTGCCTTACGGTTCTTTCTTTATAAAGATATTAAGCCTAATGATTTCATAGCATCATCAGAAGCACTAGGCCATTACACAAAGCTCGATGACAGCGATTTACTATGTGCCATCAAGGTTTGGCAAACATCTTCTGATAAAATATTATCGTTGCTGGCACATGAATTTACCAACCGCCATCTTTTCAAAGTTGAAATTCATAATGAAGCTATTAGTGAAGAGCATATAGAAAAAACTCGTCAGCGTATTGTCAATCGATTAGGGATAACATTTGACGAAGCAAGCTATTTTTATGGTACAAAAAAAGTAGCCAAAGAAATGTATTCTTCTACAGCCGAAGGCATCGGTATGCTTTATCCAGACGGAATGATACAGGATATATCTCAGGTTTCCCATATCATCCATAATGACACTGTTGAAAGTGGTGATTATAAATATTATTTTTTCACCTTAAGAGATGAATAGAAAAAATACGGTTTCAGAATATTCCATATTCGTATGAAAAATTTAATATTCCTCTTCCTATAATTGCAAAGTATATTTCTCACATTAAACTCTAACAAAATCAAATATGCTAAAGGTATAAAAAGTGTATTTCTGCCTCTTGAAAGCATGGTAAAAAGAAGTTCATAAGTTTGTAAATACTTTGAACATGTGCAATAAAAATGTAATTTTGCCGTTATTTTACAAGTTAAACAAATTTTGTGTATTTGCACATAAAAGAAACAGCCTTATCATGATAGAATATATACAAGGAACGTTGGATGATTTAACGCCGACATTTGCAACAATAGAAGCTTGTGGCGTTGGTTATCAACTTATCATTTCATTAAACACTTATTCAGCCATCCAAGGTAAAAAAGAGATAAGATTATATACTCATGAAGTTATCCGTGAAGACACTCATTTACTTTACGGTTTTTCAACCAAGACTGAAAGAGAATTATTCAATTTGCTTATCAGCGTTTCAGGCATTGGAGGGCAGACAGCTCGCATGTTTCTTTCGGCCTTCACGCCTATGGAGCTAGCTAATATTATTCGAGAAGAAAACGTACGCTTGCTCAAAAGCGTAAAAGGCATTGGCCCTAAAGCGGCACAGCGCATCATTGTAGACCTGAAAGACAAAATACCCCTCGACACAGGAATGGATACCAGCCATTCTACGGAAAATGATGTTTCGGGAATGGTGGCACGTGAGGTTGTTGAAGAAGCTGTAGCCGCACTAACAATGCTCGGTTTTCCTCCCGCACCATCACAAAAGATTGTACTACAAATAGTAAAATCCTCCTCTTCACTACCGGTAGAGGCCATTATCAAACAGGCTTTAAAGATGTTATAATATAAAAAAGAGAAAAGACTTCAAGAATATTATAGACTTTGTAAAACTTCTTTTTCTTTGCATTTCTTCAACAAAAAAATATGGCCAGTTGCTTTGCTACTGACTCTTTTCATGTCAATAGCAACACATTCTCTGACGTTTGGTTCCGTTTTGTGGCCGTCAACAAATATAGCCTTCAGCGAAACAACCGACCCTGAAACGGGAAAAAGCGATATCAAGACCGATACCATTCAGCCACGCTATAAAGTTAAATCAACGACAGCACGTACCATTAATGATGATCAAAAAGGAAGTGCTGATTTGAAAGATCCGGAAAATCTCAAAACCGGTGTTTTTTATGACGAACAAACCGGTACTTACCGCTTTGGTACTAAACTGGGCGATGATTTTTTGGAAGCTCCTTTTTATATGTCGACTGAAGAATACCAGAAGTGGGTAAACGAACGGTCGATGCGCGCCTATTATCGTGACCGGAATAGAAAAGAATTTCAAGAAAAAGGCAAAGAGAAATTCGATTTTACTGACATGAAATTTGATCTGGGACCGGCCAATAAGATATTCGGTCCTGGTGGTGTGCGTATAAAGACACAAGGATCGGCAGAACTCAAAATAGGAGCCAACACCCGATTTGTAGACAATCCTTCACTGGCAGAACGTAACCGCAAGGTGTTTGGTTTTGACTTTGATGAAAAAATAAACCTCAGTGTGAACGGAAAAGTAGGCGATAAGGTCAATCTGGATTTCAACTACAATTCGGAAGCCACTTTTAATTTTGACACTCAAAATCTTAAATTACGCTATGAAGGAAAAGAGGACGAAATCATCAAACTCATAGAAGCTGGTAATGTATCACTCCCTTCTAATTCTCCACTCATACGTGGTGCTTCTTCACTTTTCGGTATACGCACAGACTTGCAATTTGGCAGACTCAAGATGCAGACTGTTATATCTCAAAAAAAATCGAGTAGTCAAAGTGTCAGTTCTAAAGGTGGTGTTCAGCTTACTGATTTTGAATTCTCTGCTGACAATTACGATGAAAATCGCCATTTCTTTCTTTCACAATATTTTCGTACCCATTACGATGCCAACATGGCACAATTGCCCAATATAGTATCGGGCATTACTATAAATCGAGTGGAAATATGGGTAACGAACAAGACCGGTGTTACTTCCAATACTCGCAATATTGTAGCTTTTACAGATTTAGGAGAGCATGACCATATCAGTAATCCTATGTGGGTGCCGGGAGCCAACATAAACCCTTCCAATGCTTCCAATAATTTATACGCCACACTGACTTCAACACTGGTTGCTGCCCGTGATATTTCATCTACCAATCCGACGCTTGACGCTGCCGGATTGATAGGGGGAACAGATTATGAAAAACTAGAAACAGCCCGGTTGTTGAATAGTTCTGAATATATTCTCAATACCTCACTAGGTTATATATCGCTAAAATCAACGTTGCAGACCGATCAGGTACTGGCCATAGCTTTTGAATATACTTATCGCGGACAACGTTATCAAGTAGGAGAATTTTCTACTGACGTAAAAGACAATAAAGCAGCCTTATTTGTGAAGTCTCTTAAAAATACAGCCAACACTCCACAAATGGGTAACTGGGACTTAATGATGAAAAATGTCTATTCACTAGGAGCCACATCTGTTCAAAAGGACAAATTCCGGTTGGACATTAAGTATCTTAGTGATACAACCGGTGTCTTTCTTTCCTACATTCCAGAACCTGGATTGAAAGAACGGAAAATCCTTTCTCTTGTAGGGTTAGACAGACTGGATAATAATAATAAACGTAATCCTAACGGTTATTTTGATTACGTGGAGGGATATACCATTGATGCTTCAAACGGTCGTATCTATTTCCCTGTAGTAGAACCATTCGGACAACATCTTCGTGAGATTATCGGTAATGATGCTATAGCTGATAAATATGTGTTTCAGGAACTTTATGATTCTACCCGAACCATAGCCCGCCAAATTGCAGAGAAAAACAAATATCTCATCACAGGTCAATATAAAGCTACCAAGAATAATGAAATCATGCTTGGTGCCATGAATATCCCTAGAGGGTCTGTCGTGGTTACAGCCGGAGGCATGACACTCATGGAAGGAACAGACTATCGGGTAGATTACAACTCAGGTGTTGTTACAATTCTTAATCAAAGTTTGCTTGATGCCGGCACCAATATAAACGTCAGTCTTGAAAGCGACACCAATTATGGTATGCAGAGAAAGACGATGATTGGTTTTAATTGGCAATATGACTTTTCCAAAACTTTCCAAGTGGGAGGTACACTCATGCATTTGGGCGAAAAACCTTTAACCACCAAAGTTGCAATGGGCAGTGAACCGCTGAACAACACAATTTGGGGACTTAATGTTTCATGGAAGAAACAAAGCCAATGGCTCACCAATATGCTTGACAAATTGCCGTTTCTGAATTGTACCCAACCCTCAAGTATCAACTTTACAGCAGACTTTGCCCAACTCATTGCAGGCCGAAATAAAGGAGCGCAGGGAAACGCTTCTTATATTGATGATTTTGAGAATGCAAAAAACGAAATAGACATTTCCAATCCAATGGAATGGACTTTAAGTTCTGTCCCTTCGTCTTTCCCCGAATCAAAACTATCCAATGATGTACGTTACGGATATAACCGTGCCTTATTGGCATGGTATTACATTGATCCGCTCTTCACACGCCGCTCATCATCTATCACCCCAGGACATATTAAAGGAGACTTAAAGCAACTTTCAGATCCTGATGTACGTGAAGTATATAAAAATGAACTTTTCCCAAACAAACAAATTAATTTTAAAGAGTCCTCGACACTGAATGTGTTAAATCTGGCTTATTATCCTAACGAACGTGGACCATATAACCTTGATCCGAATCTGGATTATAATGGGCATCTCGCCAATCCGGAAAAACGTTGGGGAGGTATGATGCGTAAACTTGAAACGTCCGACTTCGAAACTGCCAATATTGAATATATTGAATTTTGGATGATGGACCCCTATATTAAGGCACGCCAGAACGGCAGTTCTTTTATCTCCGGTAATTTGTATTTCAACCTTGGTGAAATCAGTGAAGATATTTTAAAGGACGGAAAGAAGTTCTATGAAAGCGGCCTGCCTATAGATGATGACCCGACACAATATATGGAAACGGTATGGGGACGTGTACCGACACAAAATAGCATTACCTATGCTTTCAACACGTCAAGCGGGTCAAGGCAAAAACAAGACGTTGGATATAATGGACTTAGTTCTGAACAGGAACGCAATTATCCGGCTTATCGACAATTCTTGAACCAGATACAAGGCATTGTACGTCCGGAAGTATATGACTCTATTGTTGCAGCTCCCTCAGCAGACAAATATCATTATTTCCGAGGCACAGATTTTGACAATGCTCAAACATCTATTCTTGAAAGATATAAACGCATAAATAATCCTAATGGGAACTCTGTTGATTCAGAAAATTCACCGGAGAAGTATAGTACAGCCTATAAAACAACTCCTGATGTTGAAGACATTAACCAGGATTACACGCTTAATGAATATGAGAAATATTACCAATACCGTGTGCATATTTCCCCAGAATCCATGAATGTCGGACAAAATTTCATTGTAGACAAAAGAGAAACCAGTGTGACAACACGTGATGGCAACTCTCAAGAGGTTACATGGTACCTTTTTCGTATTCCAATCGATCAATATGAAAAAAGAGAAGGTAACATCAATGATTTTTCAAGCATTCGTTTCATGCGTGTTTTCATGACCGATTTTGCAAAGCCTGTAGTATTGCGCCTAGGCACTTTCAATCTCGTTCATGGAGAATGGAGAGGTTACGAACAAGCTCTTTATAGCGGGAAAGCTCCTGATGTAAGCGGACAGATGAGCGTCTCAGCCGTAAACTTTGAAGAAAATAATGAAAAAACTCCTGTTAACTATGTATTGCCTCCAGGAATCAGTCGCGTGATTGATCCGGGACAAGAACAAATTTTGCAGAATAATGAACAGGCTCTTGCCATAACTGTAAAAAATCTGGCTTCAGGTGATGCACGCGCAGTTTACAAGAACACTTCCCTAGACTTGCGTCGCTACAAGCATATACAAATGTTCGTGCATGCTAATCGCTTACCTGACGAAAATACATTGGAAGACGGTCAGACCAGCTTGTTTGTCAGATTGGGGTCCGACTATAAGAATAATTTTTACGAATACGAAATACCTCTTAAAATTACTCCTGAAGGTAATTATTCTAACGGACCTTCAGGGCAAAGAGCTGTTTGGCCGGAAGAGAACATGCTTGACATAGATCTGTCACTATTCACCATTGCCAAGAAAAATCGTAACAAACAGAAATCCCAAGGTTCTGCCAGTTATTCGCAATTATACAGTGAATATGATAAGGAAAAGCCTAACAACAAAATCAGCGTGATGGGCAATCCTTCATTGGGTGAAGTACGCACTATCATGATCGGTGTACGTAATAATTCCCGTTCAGTGAAAAATGTCGAAGTGTGGGCTAACGAATTGCGTCTGCAAAATTTTTCCAACAAAGGAGGCTGGGCTGCTCAAAGTACGTTAAATATACAACTTTCCGATTTTGCCTCTGTTAATTTAAGCGGACACATTGAAACTGATGGTTTTGGTGGACTTGAAGAAAGTATCAGCCAACGACGCGACAATAGTCTGTATCAGTACAGTGTGACTACAAACGTAGAAGCCGGTCGTTTCTTACCTGAAAAAGTTAAGCTCAAAGCTCCTGTATACTATTCTTATAGTAAAGAGAAAACTGTGCCCCGCTACAATCCTCTTGATACAGACATGGAGATGAAAGAAGCTCTTGAGGCATTAGCCACAGAAAGTCAAAAAGATTCCCTACGGAATATTGCCCATAAAATGGTCATTAACAAGAATTTCAGTATGTCTGGAGTACGTTTTGACATAGTTACAAAGCGCCATCCAATGCCTTACGATCCTGCTAATTTTTCTTTCAGCTATGCCGCCAGTAGCCGTCATACAGCAGGAGAAACAACGGCTTGGGAAAAGGATCAGGACTGGAAATGGAATATGAACTATAATTATTCGCCTAACCTGAAGGCTTATGAGCCTTTCAGGGGATTGAAGAGCAAAAACAAATGGTTGAAATTCTTCAAAGAATTTAATTTCAATTTTTTACCGCAAAATGTGTCATTCAATTCCGATATCATACGGAATTATTATGAACTTCAGGAACGTGACTTGGAAAATTCGGATAAGTCTGGCCTGCCCTTGACATGGTCGAGTGATTTCCGGTGGAATCGTAGCTTTAATCTGCGATGGGATTTTACAAAAACTCTTCACATGTCATTTTCCTCAGGCACAAATGCCGAAATAGAACAGCCATATACAGCCGTAAATAAAGAACTCTATCCTGACCGCTACACCGCCTGGAAGGATTCAGTGTGGACTAGTATCCGAAACATGGGTACTCCTCTGAGTTATCAGCAAAATTTCGATGCTTCCTGGCAACTGCCTCTCAATAAATTTCCGGTATTTGACTGGCTGACATCTGATATTAAATATGCCTCTACCTATAATTGGGAGCGTGGCGCCGATTTAGATGACGGTACTTCAATGGGGAACACTATAGCCAACTCACGTACCATGTCCGGAAATGTCCGTCTGCGCATGGAAACGCTCTATAACCATGTCAAATTCCTGAAAAAAGTAAACCGTAAATTTGCCTCTTCATCATCAAGCAGCAAAACGGAAAAGCCTAAAAATTTCATAAAAGAAATACAGCTCAAATCTGACACAACCGTAACAGTACAGCATAATCAAAAGAATAAAAAGATTCGTGTTATAGCCATTAAACCAGATGGTACCCGTTATGCGCTACGCTATAAGGTTGTTGATGCCAACCGAATAACTGTTTTAAATCGTGATACAGCACGTGTAAAACTCACAGTCATACCACGACGTAATAAAGAAGACCAAATTTGGTACAAAACCCTTGAATATACCGCAAGAGGACTCATGCTGGTTCGCAATGTCAGTGTGTCGTACACCAATAAATACAACATGACAATACCCGGTTTCACGCCTCGTATTGGAGACTATTTCGGCCAGCACAGTGGTGGCGGACTACAACCCGGTCTAGATTTTGCCTTTGGCTTTACAGGCGAAAGTTATCTTCGCCATGCTGCAGAAAAGGGGTGGTTGCTTCAGAATGACAGTGTAATTACACCGGCTACTACCAATATGGCTGAAGATTTGCAAATACGCGCTTCGCTTGAGCCTTTGCGAGATTTGAAAATAGAGCTTAATGCCAGCCGCAGTGTAAACAAAGCTCGCAGTATACAATATATGTTTGAGGGAATGCCTGTTACGCAGACGGGAAGTTTTATGATGACAACCATTTCCTTAGGCTCAGCTTTCGAAAAAGGAGGTTCGGCAGACAACGGCTATAAAAGTAAAACTTTCGAGAAGTTCGTCAATTCTCTTGAAAGCTATCGTCAACGTATTGAAAATATATACACTAATGCCTCTTATCCGGATGGAACCGACTTTGCCGGCAAACCTTTCAACCCCACAAACGGAACAGTCGATAAATATTCTTCGGAAGTAATGATTCCAGCTTTCCTCAACGCTTATGCTTCCGGCAATTCATCGCTTAACATATTTCCGGCATTGACCAAATTGTTGCCAAACTGGACGGTTACCTATAGCGGTCTGTCAAAATTCCCTAAAATAAAGAAAGTTTTCAAGAATTTCAATATCAACCACGGGTACAAAAGTATCTATTCCGTTGGTGCCTATAATACATTCACGTCTTATCAGGAATATATGAACGGCTTCGGTTTTGTGCAGGATGTCACAACCGGCAACCCTGTTCCCAGTTGCATGTATGATATTTCCACCGTAAGCATCAACGAAAGTTTCTCACCTCTTATCGGAGTAGACATGACATTTCTTAATAATCTGACAGCGAAAGTGGAATACCGCAAAACCCGTGTACTGACTCTCAGCATGACATCGCAGCAAATCACAGAGACCCGTTCCAACGATTTGGTCATAGGTATGGGTTATAAGGTTATGGGGCTTGATCTCTTTGCCCCTAAGCGAACCGTCCGGTCCCCCAAACGCGGCAAAAAGTCAGACCAAGAGACTGAACGCCAAAATGTCCAGACCAACAGGGGATTTTCCAACGATCTGAATCTACGCCTTGATTTCTCCCTCCGTAATCAAAGTGCTCTTAACCGCGATATCATCACCTCCCTCTCACAAGCTACCAGTGGAAATAAGGCGTTGCAAATTTCCTTCTCGGCTGAATATGCCCTCAGCAAATTCCTTACATTAACGGCTTATTATGACCGGCAGATGAATCAGCCGTTACTCACATCATCATCTTACCCCACTACCACGCAAGATTTCGGTGTCAGCCTGAAGTTTATTCTTAACAGATAATCATTATAGAAATTTATACCCATTGCGCCCCATAATATCATAAAAAAGGGAACCAAATAGTGTGTGAAAATATAATTCAGATAGTACTGAAAACAGAGAGAGGAAGAACTATACACACAGTTCATGGAAACCCGACACCCTCTCTTCAATATTAACATTTTTAACATTAAGATACAATCCGATGCCGTTTTTCATTCACAAACCACCTTTCTTTGGTAACTTGAATAAGTGAAAAAATAAAAAGCCGTATCGGAATTTTAAAAGTAATACTTGGAATTTTTACGGCAATACGGACTTTTTTCTTTGAATCCTACCGTTTATTTCCAGAAAAAGCACTTAGGAGATAACATAAAAGCGGACAATTTATGTGAATTGTCCGCTCCGTATTGCAAATATAATGATAAAAAAAGGCAAAAGCAAGAAATGTTAAAATGCCGGCATCTTATTTTAACATCTCAGAGAGGCCGTTTTCTCATTGTTGACGGATGAAATATCCAATGGCATTTTTCAGAATGTAAATAGTATATAATTACGTTATTTATATTCTTAATCATAATGAGTATTGAAAGATTTCATGTCATAAAAACAAGAGCGTAACCAATGTCTGATCAGGCAATTAGTTACGCTTCCATCTAAATTAAAACAGGCAGATTGCCTTACTATTCTTTAGTGGTAATAACGTTCCCATCAAAGACCGGATATCCTGGTGTATACACATTGAGGCACCGTTCAACGACAACGGGATTAGCATCAGGCATAAGTGCAGGATAATCACTGTTTTTCCTGACTTTATTATTCTTGAAAACGAGTCCGTTCACCGACTTGGCATATAATAAAGGAGAGTCAAAGGTATAAAAACGGTTTTTCTCTATCAATATAGCATTTTTCCGCCCCCCATGAAAATAGTCACGCTGGGCAGCCAATTGTGGGATTTCAGGATAAATGGAAATGACTGCATTAGTAAATTGATACATACTCGTAAGAGCATTGATAAACTTATTACGACGGATAACCAAATCTCTGACAGCACCACTTTCGTACCATCCGTTACAATCACCACAAAGTAAAATAGCCGTTCCCGAAGTGTGATCAAAAATGTTATCCTCACAAACAGTGCGTCGGGGACTACTGAACAAAGCACCACGGGCACGATTATTACGCACAATATTATGGATAAATACAACTTCAGGAGTCCAAGTCATATTTTCTATGCCATAGCCGTTTTCTGCAGAAATTTCGGCCGGCAAGGCTTTTGCCAACTGAATTATAAACTCACGGCATCCTTTAACCACCGGCTTATCATACGGACGAATATCTGTAATGACATTGGTTGTTCCTACTGTATCCATATTGATAGACCGCACAAAGCATACGGTATCTCCGACATTACCCCATGCAAATCCCCACGCCTGATTATGCTCATAGCTACAACGCAAAGTATGGTCATTGATTCGCTCACGTACCTTCAAATAAACTCCATGAATATTAATGGCATCATCCATCATATTTTCATAAAGTCCACCTCTTGAAATAATTTTTCCACGACACTGGGAAAAATGTGTAGCATCCGCCTGTGTGGTAAAATAACGCATATCTTTACGACCACGCAAGCAAACCGAAAAACCGTCAAGTGTAATATTGGTACAACGCTGGGCTATGAGTCCCATACCTTCTGCATAATGTATACGAATATCCTGCAAAACGGTGTTGGTATTCTCGTCTAAAACTATTCCCGGACAAGGTCTCTTCCATGTACGCATAGCCACAATCGTACCGGGAACCAAACGGGTATCACGCCAATTAGGAGCGTTAAAAATACGCGGAGAAATTTCCTGCAGCCCCTTCGTGTTAACACCTACATCACCTGTATTATGGACGATATGGCGCGTTTTTTTCTCAAAAGCTATTCCTCCAACCGGAACGGCCTCCCAGTCATCACTATAAACAGCCAAACGGCCATCTTCCTTCTGGCGATAATTAACCCACGGTGCTAATTGAAAGGTCAATCCAGCTTCTCCATCGTTACGAAGTACTTCCATTTGAGAAATCTGAGGCTGCTCAAAATCAACGGAAAAACGACGTAACCGGCAATTTTCCGAATTGGAAAGAACAAACGGTATCATACGACCATGACAAATAAATTCTGAATCATTGCCATCAAACGTAATATTCTGCAATCTATCCATGAAAAAGCCCACACGCTTGGGCTGATCCTGATCATGATTGGATATATATAGTTCATACGCCTTTGCGTCAGAACTATACAAGTGATAACGGCCACGTTGAAACTTTATGATGATATTTTCTCCCTTACATGCTTCCGACTTTATAATATTCAAGACACTATCAAACCGGGAACAAAAATATTTATCACTTGAAGACGGTACGATACCATAATCAGCCAATTTATAAACCCGTTCTTTGGCCACAGCCTGAGAAGCCTTAAATCCACTCAATAGAACTAAAATAAGTAGCAATAATTTTATTTTCATGATAATAGATTTATATAATACTTAATTTTTAATGATGACTTGCTTTCTAATTAGCGGCTGTAGACAGCTAAACTTCAAATAAAGAATCGGGATAATCTATGTGTACCAATGATAATGCATTTCCTGGTACAGACTCACCAGCAGAACAACGATTCTTGCATTTTATAATTTCAATAAAATCCTCTTCCGTAATTTTTCCACGTCCTACATCAAGCAATGTACCGACAATGGCACGCACCATATTTCGCAAAAAACGATCAGCAGAAATCTCAAACCGCCAGCAATCCCCACTCACTCTCACCCACTCTGCTTGCGTAACATGGCAAATATTGGTTTTAGTGTCCGTATTAACCTTACTAAAACTTGTAAAATCCTCTACATCTATCAAGTGTCTGGCAGCTAAGTTCATTTTATCGTAATCAGGACTAAAGAACAAACGTACACCATAATGACGATTAAAAGGATTTTTATGGGTATAAACGGTGTAATGGTATGTACGCGAAAGTGCATCAAAACGCGCATGAGCGTCAGATTGAACTTGAACTATTTTATTTACCGAAATATCAGGTGGAAGAATACGACACATTTTATCAGCCAAGCATTCGCAGTCTAAGAGTGTCTCACTATCAAAATGCGCCACTAACATAGCAGCATTAACTCCCGCATCCGTACGGCCGGCTCCTACAACTTCCGTATTAATCCGTAAAAGCGTAGACAGAGCTTCATTTATTTTCTGTTGCACACTTATAGCGTTAGGTTGCATCTGCCAACCATGATAAGCCGCACCATCATAAGAAATATACATGAAATAGCGCATTGATATCTTTCTTACTATAATAAAACAGATGATTGATATAAACAAAGCAAACGTTAAAAGTCGGAAAGAAATAAAATCCAACTTCTAACGTTTGTATTTTTTTATTTTACACTTGAAAAAATCAAGCTTCTTCAGCAACAACCTCAAAAGGTATCTCTACAGAAACTTCCTTGTGAAGCTTAACCGTTGCCTGATGAGAACCAATGCTCTTAACATCTTTCACAGCGATGATCTTACGGTCAATTTCAAAACCACGCTTGCCGAGTTCTTCTGCTATGTGCAAATTATTAACAGAACCATAAATAGCTCCAGTTGCACTTACCTTAGTTACAATTGTGATAGGTTCAATCGCTGCCAATTTTTCAGCCAAAGCCAAAGCATCGTTTTTGATTTTCTCTAACTTATGAGCACGCTGCTTAAGTTCTTCAGCCAACATTTTTTTAGCAGAAACAGAAGCGATAACAGCCTTTCCGGTAGGAATAAGGTAATTACGACCATAGCCATCTTTAACAGTAACTATATCGTCTTTGTAACCCAAACCGTGTACATTTTCTTTCAAAATGAGTTCCATATCTTATACCTCCTTCTTTATTATTTCATCAAATCGGTTACGAAGGGCAGTAAAGCCAAGTGACGTGCACGCTTAACGGCCTGAGCTACGCGACGCTGATACTTCAACGAAGTGCCAGTAATACGGCGAGGAAGAATCTTTCCTTGTTCATTAAGGAACTTCTTAAGGAATTCAGGGTCCTTATAGTCTACGTACTTAATACCGCTTTTCTTGAAACGGCAATATTTCTTTTTCTTGACGTCTACAGTAGGGGGCGTCAAATAACGAATTTCAGATTGTGCTTGTGCCATTGTAATTAGTCCTCCTTGTTAGATTTTTTGTTACGACGTTTTTCTGCATACTGAGCTGCATACTTTTCAAGTTTCACTGTAAGAAAACGAATTACACGTTCGTCACGGCGAAAACCAACCTCAAGTTTATCAATCACCTGAGGTTCAGCTTTAAATTCTAACAGCTGGTAGAAACCGGTGGATTTCTTCTGGATAGGATAAGCCATCTTCTTGAGGCCCCAGCTCTCTTCATTAATAATCTCAGCGCCTTGAGCAGTGAGAATACCTTTGAATTTTTCGACCGTCTCCTTCATCTGCTGGTCAGATAAAACGGGAGTCATAATGAAAACGGTCTCATACTGATTCATCATAAAGTTAATAATTAAATTGATTATTTATTGCAAAATTGCGGCGCAAAGTTACCTTTTTTTTCTTTTATAAGCAAACTTTTCTTCCTTTTTCTGATTTTCAACACATCTTTAATCAAAGAAACAAGTCTGTAGATTCAAAATTAAAGAGGTATTCACGTAAAATACCTCTTTAATTTCTTTGAAAGTGTTTAAAACCTTAACCCTCGATGGCAACCTGCGCCGCAGCCAAACGTTCCTTATAATCAATAAATTACATCTTTGGTAAAAACATATAGAAAACTATAGTAATACTGTTCTTTTCTATAATGATTTTATATTTCCTCTATGATTAATAATAAATCCTCTAAGTGAGAGTATTATCTATGCTAAGTTTCTGCTTTATGTTTCATAACTGTTTTTATTATTCGGTTAAATGATTCTCTGCCTAACATAGCTGGCTTATTCAAACTCTTGTCTATAAGAGCTGCAAAACCTACTCCTTTGATTTGGATGAAGAACTCATTTTCCTTTCCTGTATTCATATCCATACAGACTTTTGAACTTAGCCCTTGCCCTTTCTTCTATCACATCATCTGGTTCAAGCTGGGCATATTCATCTTCCGACTTCAATTCTCTGACCATCTTATCAAAATGGTAATCATCGAGGAGTTGTTGTTTTTCCTTTTTGTCATCTTCATTCAAATTACCTGTCAGATGCCTAATTTTATAGCTTTGCCCTTCTATCGTCTTTTTGTTGGACTGGCGCTCCACATAGAGGAGTATCGCCGCTCTAATGGCAAGTATGGCTATTGCTTCAATCATCGTATTTTTATTCGCAACAGATTCCTACTTACCCATGATTAACTGCATCAAACTCATTACCAATGCGGAAATGATTAAGGCAATCCATGTTTTCCAACTGCCTAAACCTTGGAAAAGGCGCGTGAGTTTGACCCCTTCGGGCACGCGGGACTGACCCCTTTGG
>ERZ778518.945-NODE-945-length-23426-cov-5.964700_pt1 | contig 23426 bp, 20 predicted proteins | sample MGYA00510340_ERZ778518 | MGnify/ENA primary metagenome ERZ778518 (study PRJEB29527, sample SAMN07138967) | mouse gut metagenome | material: feces | host: mouse | place: China:Nanjing | collected 2016-01-25 ...
GTTCGTTTCCCTTATACTCTCAACTTGACTGTTTCCAGTCTCGCTGCTTGTCTTGGTAGCAAAATGTCATTGTTCGTTGCTCCGGGTTTCCGATTTTATGTTTTAGAACATCGTTTTTCCCGTTTGCGAGTGCAAAGTTATATCAAATTTCTTTACCGTGCAAATTTTAAAACAAAAAAATTTGCGATTTTTTTCAAAAGAATCCCCGCAAATATTGATAAAAGACTGCAAACCACATATTTATCCGATAAAATATTTTTTCGCTTTTTTTTGATAAAAAATTGGGTCGGATCATTAATGACCCGACCCAAACGTATTTTCTATATAAAAATGCAGATGCTCCGATTTCTTAAATTCTAACGTTTACGTCTGCGAACGGATTTCGTGGCAGACGAGTTCGGCTGATTTGAAGATGAGGATTTCACTTTGCGAGCTTTTGCTTTTTTTGCGGTTGATGTGCGTTTTCTTGTACGCGCACTCGACTTCTTTACAGTCTTTGACTCAGCCACCATTGTCCTTCCGGGAATCGTATCTCCGGATGCGATTGACTTCGCAAGCTCCTCTTCCTTCTCTTTCTGGGCGAGATATTCCTCTCTTGTTGGCACCCAAAGATTCTTGCCATAATTCCTCAGCCGATTGTCAATACTGTCTTGCGCCTGTTTGCGCATGTCCTCGTCAGGATACATCTGAGCCATCGAAAGATTTTTCAAGTTACGGGTCTTGTATATCTCACCTTCATACATGCCAAGAGTAAAATAGTCGTCAAGGCTGTATTGTGGGATATTGTTGTCATCGTTTACAAAAACATACTGATGAGCAAGGAAAGGACGCAATGCGTCAAACTTCACCCAGAACATCGGATATTTAGCCTCACCGCCGAAATCTCCCGCTCGCTTCATCACCGGACATATTGCCTCAACCCGCGTTTTCATGCGGTTCGAACGTCTGTCGAACTCCCACTTTTCTATTATATAATAGTTGAGCACCTGCCCTGTCGGCATGTCTGCCTCTTCAATATGATATTTGGGATTTTTTGCGGTTGAGCCTTTTGCCTCCGTATAATATATGCCGAACCGGTCGAGCATCTCCCCTACTTTTACTTTATACTGGTCTGTGAAGATTTCTCGACCGTCAAGATATTCATAAGCCGGGATGCGTCCGTCAATAACTGCACCAAGGATAACGCGCAACAGATTCTCACGACCATCGATCACATCTTCCGGATAATACAGAGGGGTATTCTCCGCTTTAGTCAGGTCAAGATCACGATAAATCTCCCTCATGTACGAAAGGTCGGCATCATGTGTATTCTTTTTTTCATAAAAAGATTGCATGCGGTCGGTGACACCGACTGTCTTTTCAGTCTTTTTCTTATCACGCCCCGACCGTTTGCGAACCACTCCGCCGGTCTCGACCTGCGCCGCCGCGCCCAAAGACACGGCTCCCGCAAAAAGCAAGAGGAATATTTTTCTGTATATTTTCATCTTTATCTTATTCTTCTAAAGAAATATCCTGTTAGTTTAACGCCACCTGCATCGGTGAGATGTCGCGTGTGATTCCGTCGGGTCCTTTCGCCTTGACATCCGTTATAAAGAATGTCTTGCCAGGTTTAAGTCTGCGGAATTGCTCTTTCTGTCGCGAAGAAAACCTTGATCCGTCGGAAAGTTCGGGAATCGCATTTCCCATCTGATCATAAAAAACAGTTGAGAAAGACACCACTGAATATGTAACATTCAGAATATCGTCATCTATTGCAGCCCCTATACCTTCAGATGCCATAAGCGCGCCTTTCGAGATACGCTTGGGCGATCCCTTGTAATGGACAGTGTTGCCATTACCGTCTTTTATGGCAAGGTATGGCGATGGGTCAGGAAGTTTACGCACTCTGAATGTCATGGAACCTACCGTCTGTGAATGCCCGTCGATATTTGCCGACACAGAAATTACGGATTCGCTTCCCACTTTACCGGGATGTGCCACCCAATGGTCTCCGTTTCTTGTCAATGTGCCGTTTGACATTGTAGCCTGCACTGCCGTCATAGGCACCCCCGGCACTGATATACTGATAGGGTTCGCAATTCCGGCATAAAGCACATTCATCATCGTAGGAGAGATTGTCGCCATTGGTTCCATCACGGTATATGAAGACTTGAACGGACGTCTGTCAGTGGTGCCGTCGGCTCTGGGCACTTCTATATATCCCGAGAAATCATGCGTTCCGACACTTCCTGCAACAAATTCATAGTGACCCTTGGCATTGTCGAGTTTCGAGCCGTTGATGAATATTTCAGGACGCTGTGTGGTGTCTATAGCCGCAAGCACGATATCTGCGGAATATTTGCCACCCCTCATAATCATATTAGACACCGGGATGACATATGCATTCAGCTCGTTCACCCTCACGTCTCCCATGTCCACAGCTGCTATAAGACCAGACAATGCTTCAGACTCCGCCTGCCGTATATCATTCTGCACTTTTGTCAGCAATGTGACAGCTGCTACTGCCGGCATATTCTCAAACATCTTCTGCTCCCAGGACTGAGAACCAACATCACCGCTACGCGCCGAAACCTTTGTAGAGAGCATATTCTCCACGGCTTTGCGCTTTTCGGCATCAGGAATCATGGTCACCACATATTTTCTGTATTCATCAAGATTCCGGCGCAATGCCTGACCCTTGTTTGTTGCCGGATTGAGCATTGTCACAGCCGATGCCTCAAGATCATCGTTATTTACAATATCGCTATATTTCCCGTCAGCTCCATCCGCCGCTTTTGCAATCGAGGTCTTGAGATCCTCAATCAATGCATACAACTTGTCTGATCTTTTATGCAGCTCGACACCTTGCCGATACCATCTTCCGGCTTTTTCGGGATTCTGTTCATACAGGTTCTCGAGATGCGCGAACTGCACCCCGTTGCGAGCTGTTATATTCAGGTTAGTGCCCTGAATGCCGTCCTGAACCTGACTGAATCCGTTGAGCACATCGCTCGACACGTTCAGAGCAAGCATTGCTGTGAGGACTATATACATCAGGTTTATCATCCTCTGTCTCGGCGACATTCTCGCTACATTGTTACCACCTGCCATTTCTAATCAATTAGTAATGATAAATCAGGAATTGACCTGTTCCGGGTCCTCCTGCGTAAACGGATTCTGCGACACTCCACCCATCATCGGATTGTGCATGTTGATGGTCATCGCTGTAATCATCTTTTCATAGACCGCATTGAGCTGCCGCATATAGCGCGCCATCTTTTCTGTCTCTTCGCAATAACGTGAAGATTCATTGGCGGATTTCTCATACATATCGCGGATATCCTTCAACCCTCTGTTGACATGGTCGATGGTCTCAAGCTGCGATGATATACTTTTAAGCTGAATCTCATATATTGTGTTAAGACCGGAAACATTACGGTTCAGATCCTGCATATGTTCGGAATACGTCTCGTTAAGTGTTGCCATCTGCTCGGCAATCGCCTGCATCTGCGCCACATATTCGCCCGAAACTTCTGCGAAATCCGAGACTTTAGGCAACTCGGGCAATTCCGGCAGTTCAACATTCCTTACACCTTGAGTCTGACCTTGAGTATGACCTTGAGTATGACCTTCCGCCGGAACTGACGCTATCCCTGCCGTGGCTTCGGAATACTCTCCGGCGGGATAAGCTCCTCCGGCAACCACAACTCCGGGATGCGCGCTGAAATCCGGGCGGTCTTCGGCATTCTTTGAATCAAGTACCGGGAAAACCTCTTCCCATGCATATTCCTTTGGAGGACGGTCGAATGCTGTCAGTATGAACATTGCAATCTCCGTGCCCATGCCGATGCAGAGCAGAAGGCTGCCCCCGGGAAGATGGAGAATCTTGAACAGTGCGCCCCATATCACAATAGCGGCGCCAATCGAATATGCGAAATTGAAAAACCGCTGTCCCTTCTCGCCGTGAAGAAAACGCTCTATCACATTGGCGTATTTGCGTATCTTAACCATTATTTCTTCTTTTTCTGTGTTCCTTTGGCAAAACCTATCTGTGAGCGCACACATCTGAACCCGATATATGACCGCTGTTCGTTCTGATATTCCCACATGCGGAGGTCTGAACGGATATTGCGAGCCACGTCTTTCCAGCTTCCGCCTCTGACGATTTTGCGTTTCATCTTGTACGGATCTTCTTTTGCCGCATCATATCTGTATTCCGGATTGAGGTCGGATGTCTGTCTGCCCACACTTTCCGTGTATGCGGTCGAGGTCCATTCCGACACATTGCCTGCCATGTCATACAACCCGAAATCATTGGGTTTGAATGTTCCTACGGCAGACGTGATGACATGACCGTCGCGCACGAAATCGCCGTCCATCGGTTTGAAGTTTGCATAAAAACATCCTCTTTCATCCATCGGCAACGTTTCCTCCCATGGATAGGGAGATTCCGAGTTTCCGGCTCTGGCGGCATATTCCCACTCCGCTTCGGTTGGCAACCTGTAAGGTTCTATATATACCCCCTCTTTGCCGAGCGAGCGGCGCAGATATTCCGTGCGCCAGTTGGCGAATGCCGTAGCCTGTTCCCAGCTGACACCCACCACGGGGTAGTCGTTATATCCTGCATGAGAGAAATACATTCTTGTATACGGCTCGTTGTATGCATTCTCGAAATCATTGATCCAGGCTGTTGTGTCCGGATAGACATTCACGATATATGTGTTTAGAAAATCATAATCTCCTGTCAACGGACGGCTTACAGTCTCACGGATAATCTCGCCGTCTTCCGACAGATATGCTGTGTCTTTTGATATCACCGGCAACTCAGTCGACACGGGAATATCCGTATTGTAGATTCGACGCGCCGGGTCAAGACGGTTCTCGCGTTTTGCAGCAGCCGTATGATTATACACTTCATACCTGTAATTCAGCTGTACAGGGTCAAGCTCGCGCTGCCCGGTAATAGGATTCGTGCGATAGAGACTTTCTATTGCGCGTGCCTCGTCTTCGTTAGGATTTCGCCATGGAATAGGCTTATTCCAGTTAAGATAAGGCTTCACTGGATTTCCTTCTTTATCCTCTTCGATCTTGAATATCTCATTTCCTCCATAGGCGGGATCTGCGAGTCTTTCGCGGATAATTGAATCCCGCACCCAGAATACAAACTGTTTGTATTTGGAATTCGTGATTTCCGTCTCGTCCATCCAGAATGCATCTACTGAAATCCCTTTCGGATCTGCCTTGACACCTGCCACAGAGTCATCTTTCGATGGTCCCATAGTGATGGAGCCTCTGTCGATAAGTACCATTCCGTAGGGCACCGGTTCCGAAAGTGAAGACCCACCGACTCCGGTGACTTCTCCGCCGCTTCCTCCACCTTTCATTCCCATGCACGATACAAAGAGGCTGCCGGCAGTCAAAGCCGCGCATACGACCATCGCACCCCGAAGACCGCCAAAACCGACTACTGAATATGTTGTTTTCTTCATATTTATCATAGAAGCTTGTTAATTTCCTTTTTACATGATCCTTATGGAACGATGCTTGTTCTTGTTCTTACCGCTGAAATCGAGTTTTACCTTATATCCAATCACAACCTCGTGGCTTCCTGACGATGCCTTGGAGATGGCGGATGTAGGGTAATCGTAGGAATATCCTATAAAAAAGTTCTTGAACTCCGCAGCAACCATGGCGCAGACAGCATCCTTATAGCGATAACCGATGCCGAATGAGAGGAATTTATTATACATCGCACGCATTGTAACTTCAGCCCCAAAGTTGTCAAAATCAGTCTTCACCATCATTGACGGCTGCAATTCAAATAACGTGTTTTTGAGTCCGATATTGCCGGATGCGGTAAAATAAAGAGACCTTTTGAGCACAGTCTCATATTGTGAGACCTCAGCTGATTCCGTACCTTCGCTTTCGAGTCTGACCGTTGGCTGGAGAAGGTGCAGTCCGGAAACACCGAGGGTAAAATACTTGTGGCTGTACCATATTCCCGCCGAGAGATCGAAAGACGATCCTGTCACATCCTGTGTGGGTATGGCTTCGTCTACGGGCTGATGATAATCGTCTCCTTCCGGTATATAAACCTCTGATCCCTTGAAAGTCGTATTATAATATCCACCCTGAACCCCGACTGACAGAGTTCCTTTAAGGAATTTCATCTTATAGCTACCCTGCAGATTGACAAGCATGTTGGAGAACAGACCCAATGATTCCTGACTCATGTTCACTCCCACTCCGATACGCTTCTTACCGATTTTCACAGGCATGTCTGCCGCCGCAAGAAAACTTCTCGGGGCATTCTCGATACCGACCCACTGCATTCTTGCACCTCCTCTTATACGCACGAAGTCAATTTCTCCGGTCGCACCGGGATTATAATAAGCGGGTACCGCCCAGTATTGCGTAAACTGCACGTCATTCTGTGCCGACATACCTGCCGTATGCAATAGACACGAGCACACAAGCATCCAAAGACACAGTATATGTTTTTTCAATCCGGTTCCCATTTCCTCTATTCGAAATAAAACGTAAGAACGAACATCTTCGACTTTACCTTCGTCAGCGACTGGGTAATCTTCATCATGTCCGGATTATCAACAAGATCCGGACGGTCATGACGCAGAATGTCAGTCAGTCCGAAACAGAACTTTATCTCGGGGTTGAGTTTGAAGAAGGGCAAATACAAATCGCATCCCATGCCTACGGTAAGATAGGCATCGGCAGAATTGAACTGAAGGTAATCGGAACGCTTTTTACCCACATCAAAAGCCCCCATTGCTCCGACTGTCACATACGGTCTTGAATTATAATACCTTTCACCGGAAATCTTAAGATCAAAAGGCAACACCACATAGGCTGTCTTTATTTCCTGACGCAGTCTGGCATCACTGTTGGCATCAACCATCTCAACACTTTTCGATCCGAAATACATGCCGGGTGAAAAACGAAGGTTAAAATGGCTGTGAAGTCTCAGGTCGGCAAGGACATTGGCGCAGATGCCCGGGGCATAAGAGGGTATCTCCACAAACCATTGTCCGTTTTCCGGCGCAGGGGTCTCATAGCCGTTATGAGTAAAGTTGAGATCCTGAAACTGAGTGCCGACAGAGAACCCGAAATGCCAACGTTTCTGGTCAGCGTAAGGGCGATTGAGAATCTTGTCGCCGGGTTTGGCACATACAGGAGCCGCACAAAACAAGGCAACACCAGCCGCTATCGACAGAGCGCGAATCTTATTGAAGACATGCATGATATCTGGTCGGAACTGTTTCATTGTTAGAATAACGAAATCTTTTCCCCTATTATTGCCATAATATAGTATCAGCTACCGCAGGGTTTAAACAATTTTAGTTATATTTGCTTTTTAAAACCAAGAAGATGCTTATTATGAATTGGAATCAGCTTATATGCGACAAACGTCTTGGGATGGAGGAATTCCATGATGACCGTCATCACACTCGTTCCGACTTTCAACGGGATTATGACCGTCTTATCTTTTCCTCTCCTTTCAGAAGGCTACAGAACAAAACACAGGTATTTCCATTGCCGGGAAGCATCTTCGTACACAACAGGCTGACTCACAGTCTTGAAGTCTCATCAGTAGGAAGATCCATGGGTAATGAGATAGCATTGCGCCTTCGTGACAAATATGCCTCTGTGTCATGGACTCAAAAGCTTGACTGCCTGCGCGACATCGTGGCGGCAGCATGTCTGTGTCACGATCTTGGAAACCCGCCGTTCGGACATTCAGGCGAGAAAACGATCTCTACCTATTTCAGCGAAGGAAACGGACAGGCTTTAAAGGAACAGGTCGGAAACAGAGAATGGGCGGACCTGATAAATTTCGAAGGTAACGCCAATTCATTCCGTTTGCTGACACATAGATTCAAAGGTCGCAGAAACGGAGGTATGGCGATGACTTACTCATCGCTTGCATCAATCGTAAAATACCCTTATTCTTCACTGCATGCCGGAGAAAAAGGGAAATTCGGTTTTTTCTCTTCAGAAGAAGAGATTTTCCGACGCGTAGCCACTCAACTCGGCATGCCGGAAACTGATTCGGGAAAGTTCGCGCGTCATCCGCTGGTATATGTGACAGAGGCGGCTGATGACATATGCTATCAGATAATGGACCTCGAGGATGCCCACAAACTCAAAATCATTGGACTGCAAGAGGTTGTAGAACTTCTCCTCGGTTTCTTCGGAAGCACTGACAAAGAAAGGATGCAACGGATGATGAATCATCTTGATGACCCTAACGAAAAAATAGCTTACCTGAGGTCTAATGCGATAGGCGCCATGGTAGTGGATTGTGCGGACGTATTTTCTAAAAACGAAGAGACCATCTTGGCAGGAGAATTCAGGGGGACTCTTGTTGACAACATGAACCCAAGGCTTAAAGATGCGTATGCCAAATGCTCCGCAACGGCATGGAACAAGATATACTGCGCGCCGGAAGTCGTCGACATAGAGCTTGCCGGAAACAGAATCATAACCTATCTGCTTGACACCCTTATGGATGCAGTCATGAATCCGGACAAGAACTACTCCAGATTACTGCTTAATATCATCCCGGGGCAGTATGACACTTCCGCCTCCACACTCTATGAAAGAATACAAAGCGTGCTTGACCATATCTCCGGAATGACAGATGTGTATGCGCTTGATCTTTTCAGAAAATTAAACGGACACAGCCTTCCGGCTGTTTAAAAATTAAGAACGTATGATTAGGAATTTAACAATATACATTGCTATTATCGCAAGCTTCATCAGTTTGCGCGCTAACGATTTCACTCCGGACATGATGCCGAACGTAAACGTTACAAACAGATATGAATTTGTATCCGACCCGGGAAATCTATTGTCGCCTGCTACAAAAGATGCTGTAAACCGCAGATTATGGGATCTTCGGCAACAAACATCCGTGGAAGCTGTCGTTGCAATTCCGCCGTCTATTGGCGAAACCACAATCGAAGACTGGAGCGAACAGCTATTTACTCTTTGGGGAATAGGTAAAAAAGATAAAGACAATGGCGTATTGCTCGTGATAGCTCCGGAACAAAGACGCGCAAGAATAACCACCGGTTATGGAGTAGAAGGAGTCTTGCCCGACATTTCGTGTAAGAACATCATAAACTCCGCCATCATACCCAATATGAGAGAGGGTGATATAAACAGAGCAGTAGACGATGCCACCAATCTTGTTTCCCAGGTTCTCACAGATCCGGCAGTTGCGGAGGAAATAAGATCCAGACAGCCGGACAATCACTCGGGGGCAGTAAACGCGCTTTCCGGTGAAGTGATATGGAAGTTCATAAGGATTGTGGCAACCTGCGCTTTCCTTTTCAGTCTGGTGATGTTTGTCAGATACCTTTTCAAAGGAAGAAAAAAGAGCGACAATTACCACAAGGCAATAATGTGGCGCGATTCCTTGCCGGTATTCGGCTGGACAGCCCTTCTTTCTCTTGGCTCGGGAATCATCTTTCTGGCTTTTGCGTTCCTACTTTACAGGTCATACCGCACCCGGAAACTGAAATGCACCACATGCGGCACCCGCATGAATCGCCTCAAAGAAGAGGAGGATAATGAACTGCTGTCGGACTCTCAGGATTTCGAGGAGAAGCTTGACACTATTGATTACGATGTATGGGAATGCCCGCACTGCGGAACCATCGAACGATACGCATTCAAAAAGAATCAACAGAAATATACAGAATGTCCCAAGTGCCACACTGTCGCGATGTGTCAGATAGGAACAAGAACTATAGTTCCGGCAACCACACACCATCAGGGCACAGGTGAAAAGATATACGAATGTAAATTCTGCCACAATCAAAAGAGAAAACAGTTTGTTATACCAAGAAAAGAATCCGCAGCTCCTTTCATAGCCGGGGCTGCTATCGGTGCCATGACAGGACATCGAGGTAACGGCGGCGGATTCGGGGGAGGATTCGGCGGTGGCTCAACAGGAGGCGGAGGAGCCTCGGGAGGATGGTAATAAATTAAGAATTTGTTTAAAAACAGTATATATATTATGAAGAAAAGAGTCTTATATGCGATCGCCGTCATGGCTTCGCTTGCCCTGTCAGGCACATCCTGCACAACAGACAAAAACAGCGACAATAACGAGTCAGTCTCGTCAAGAGACATCAAATTCGAGTCTTATACCTATGACTACATCGGTGAATTTACCGGTTCTGACACTCTTGAGGCTCCAGGAGGAAAACTTGTAAGGTTTATTGGACAGGGGATACTTCCGCAAGATATAGGTGACACCGATGTGAATGCCTTGAGAGAGACATTGCTGAACATGGCGGGTGTGCGCATAACCGACGGCAATGCGAAACCAGTTCTGCCGGATTCCATGCAACTAACCGATCTCCCTGCATCCGAAACCGAGGCATGTGGCGAAACCGTGTCCACTCTGACTACAACCCTTGTAACTCCAAGAGCTGTGGTCTGGGAAAATATGAATTATGCATACGCATGTCTTGCCGCCCACGGAAACAGCTCTACCAAATACGTCAATTTCTGTCTTACTGACGGTAAAGTCATATCACTGGGAGATTTGTTTAAAAAAGATTATAAGGACACTCTGCTCCAACTGTTACGCGATAAAATCAAGAATGATGGCTATGATCTTCTTGTGCCGGTTGATCAGATTGGAATTCCGGCTCAGTTCGGTTTAACTTCAAAGGGTATAATATTCAGCTATGATCCGTATCAGATCGCGCCATACTCAGAGGGCACCATACAGGTGGAACTCTCAGCCGGTGAACTGTCGGATATACTGAGTCCGCACGGACTCTATATTTTGCTCGGGATCAAAGAGACGAAGTGACCTTCCTGAGTCTCAGCTCAGAGGAGTCATCGGGAAAGACAAGTCTCAGCAATCCGTTGTCCGACTGCGCCTTTATCCCCTCTACCGTCTTACCTGTCACATCTATCCATTCAACATTATAGATTCCTTCGAAAGGGCTGGCGACAAGTCGGCCCTTTAATATGCCGGGAGACCATGATGACGGATTTTTAACGGCTCCCCCCATGTAGAGGATATCATAGCCTGTATCCGACTTTACAAGAGCCAGGAGGTAATCACCGCCCATCCGCAGCCTGTCGTCTTCAAGCATAAGATCAAACACTCCCCATATACCCTCCATTGAATCTGAAGAACGGTCAAGATATGCCATGAGGTCTTCTGTGTTTCCAATATGGGGGAATCCTCCCGATGACACTCCTGCAGTTTCCAGACAAATGTGATCCACATCAAGTTTTCCTCCCGGCCACAACGCGTAACCGATACTGTCAGCCTCGAACCCTTCTGACAGAAATTCCGACATAGTCTTGTAATTTCTATTGCCGCCACGAAGCTTCCAGCCGGAAGAGTCAATATTGATCATAAAGGCGTTCTCCCCTCCATAAAGATCAAAATCAGAGAAAAAACGTTTCTTTTCACAAACGTTATCTCCGATTTTCACTGTCATCTCAAGATGCGGAGACGTGTACGTCTCGTCAAATCTGTCGTCAACTTTTTTAAGCGATATGACAAATGTCTTTTTCCCCTTCAGAACCATTCCCCATTCGGAACCTGACAGATCAGCCGCCCGGAATTTCCACGTAAGATTCCCCCCCTGAGGCGCGGCAACAATGTCATACTTAATATCTTTACCTTTGTTTTCCACAAGAAATGCCGAATCTGAGGCACTTGCAAAACCGGTGAAGCCCCTGTGTCTGTTCATATACACAGAGGATGTGGAAGCCGAGGCAATCCCTGTTATGGCGGTGATTATTCCGACTATGGCAAAAAGAAAGATAACTCCACCTATAATCTTGTTGACCAGCCACATTGAACGAAGATTGAAATGTGCGCGGACCTTGTCGACAAAAAAAGTCACGACATACCACCATAACAAGGCTCCGAGAAATATAAATACGAATCCTATGATGTAATGATAAAAACGGATTTCCGGCATAAGGAAATTAAACCGTGCGAAAAGACCTATTATCAGGAAGATTATCAATGGATTGGAGACGGTAAAAAGGAAACCGTTCAAGATATTTCTTCCGGCAGGAATCTTTTGCTCGGAAGGCTTTTTCAGTTTGCGTGAAGGATTTGACTTGAACAGATAGACTCCGAAGCCGATAAGCACAAGACTTCCGATAAGCTGGATTATGTTACTGTTCCGTTCAAGAAATTCTTCGATAAAAGAAAGTCCGAAGCCGGTAAGCAGACAGTATAGAAGATCTGAGATAGCGGCGCCTACTCCTGTATATAAGCCGGTCCTGCGTCCCTTGTCAAGGGTGCGCTGAACACACAGTATGCCGACCGGACCCATCGGTGCGGAGATTATGATGCCGATGGCAAGACCCCGCCACATCGTATACAATATACCTTCGAGAATACCCATCGCATCAAATAATCATCTGGTTATAATATAGCCTCCGGATGTTGACCGAAGACACTGATACCTGCTGAGACCGTATTTATGTTTTCCCTGGGATGCAGGACCCGAAACGGGTGCGCCTCCCTGCATGGTGATGTCATAATGCGAACCGCATTTGCCACATACTGCCTCGAATGTCGAAGGGTCCACGCTCACACGGACATTCGGTTCGCTCTCCACCGGGCAGGCAAGATCATAGGCAAGCGGAACATTCGTTTCTGTAGAGAACGGATCCATTCCGCCAATAAGCAGCACACCTCCGAAACCTGTCGCCGTATTGGCGGTATAACGGAATCCGGCAGGCTCTCCTGCCTGGGGAATAAAATAACGGAACAGACCGAACCCCGACACACCGTAAGTGTTCCAGAGTCCGGCATCCGCAAGATTTATGTTGACCGGCACTGCCGGTATCCTTTCGTCATCGACCGTGTGACAACCCGACATCAAAAGGACAACTGACATTAATATAGCGGCAATAGCCGCTCTGAATATATTCAAAACGTTCAATTGAATGGAACCGCCCTCAGCATGTTGGCGAATTCCGAAGTCATTTTATTAAGCGGCCCGCTGACCATGGGCTTCAACATAGCCGGGATCTGCAAGTCTATTTCAACATATGCTGTGCTTGCAACATCTCCCATCGGAACTATATGAAGACTCAGCGACATCGGCACCGGTGTGCCCTCCCCCTCAAGACGTATCAGCGACGGACTCACACTCTGCGTCTTGCATAGTGTAATAGCTCCCATCGGACCGGCAGGAAAAGAAATCGTGTCTGCTGTAACTTCAATTTTTTCAAGCATGTCACGCTTGTCTGCCGGAATCTGCTCGGCTGGAGCGTTCCTGATCATCTCGCCCAGACCCTGAAGATTGTCGAGTTTAAGAAATACAGTCTCGGCGGGAGCGCCAAGCGTCACATCCTCACTTCTGTATGTTGCCATATGCTGATGTTGATATTTATCAGGTTAATTATTATATTTATTCCCTGCCGCCGGGAACCCAGTTGGCGGGATCCTTGCGCCATTCCTGAAGAGTATCGATATCCTCAGGACGTATATATTCTGTTTCAAGGGCAACTTCAAGCATCGAGGAATAATTCACCAGTGGTATGAGCGAAATATTTTCATCACGAAGACGCTTTACTGCCATCGGAAACTCATAATTGAATATCGCGGTAAGTCCGAGCACCTCGCCACCGGCAAGACGTATTACTTCGGATGCCTTGACAGAACTTGCTCCAGTAGATATGAGATCGTCTACAAGAACCACTTTCTGTCCGGGCTTAAGATTACCTTCGATAAGGTTTTCAAGACCGTGGTCTTTGGGAGTGGAACGCACAAACAGGAACGGCACGCCGAGAGCGTCCGCCACTATCGCACCCATAGGTATGGCTCCAGTAGAGACACTTGCAATGGCATCTACGTCCGAGAAATGCTCTATAATCTCCTTCGCCATCTCTATCTTGATAAGATTCCGGATATCAGGATATGAAAGCAGACGTGGATTCTCGATATATATAGGTGAGTTCCAACCCGTACCCCAGACGAACGGGCTCTCAGGCTGCAACTTTATCGCGCTAATCTGTAGCAGTTTTTCTGCAAGTAAACGATCCGGCTTTTTCATAACATATATTTTTATATTTGTCTCCCTTATCCATAACGCAATTCATATGCATATATCCTAATGACAAGAGAAAACAATTTTGTCCGAAAATACAAAATTACCAATATAACACTAATTTTGCAAATAAAAGTTCACTAAATTTCAGACATATCCCAGGCCAAAGCAGATGCACCAAGCAATGCCGCCTCTGCATCGCTTAACGAAGAAAAGAGAATCTCCACCCGGTTTTTATACAGATGCAGCATATTTTCTTCCATGGCTTCACGCATTGGCTCAACTATAAGATTGCCCGCCTTTGCCACGCCTCCAAAAAGAATAAAAGCCTCAGGATCTGTAAAAGCGGCGAAATCCGCACACGCTTTCCCAAGCATACGTCCTGTAAAATCATAGACCTCATTTGCGATGGCATCACCCCTGCGCGCTGCATCGCATATGGCTTTAGCCGTAAGCGAGTCTTCGGGAATCGCCCGAAGTTCCGAAGTGTCTTGACAACTGCCAAGCAACTCTTTTGCCGTCCGAACCACCCCTTTGGCGGAACAGTAGGTTTCAAGACAGTCATACCTGCCGCAGCCGCACAGTCTGTCGCCATTGCCCCTGACAACCACATGTCCCAGTTCCCCGGCAAACCCGCGAGTGCCCGATAAAAGATGTCCGTCACACACAATACCGCTACCCACACCTGTACCGAGAGTGACCATAATAAAGTTTTTCAAGCCACGCGCCCTGCCGTAAGCCATCTCACCGGCAGCGGCAGCATTGGCATCATTGGTGATTGACACAGGCAGACTGAAAGCCTGTTCAAGCAATGCAGCAAGCGGAATAGGCGATGGCCATGGAAGATCCGTCGCAGCCTCTATACATCCGGTATAGCGGTTGGCGCAAGGTGCACCGACACCTATGCCACGCAGACATCCGCGCGTGTTACTTCGCTTTACAAGAGCCTCGACACCGCTCTTGAGACGTGCTACATAATCATAAATATCCCTATGTCCGACTGTAGGAATTGAATCACGGTCAACTATTTCACCACGGGCATTGACAACGGCAAACTCCGTATTGGTTCCACCCATATCAATTCCGAGCACATAATTTTTTTCTTTAAGATCTTTCATGGCAGAATAAAAATTGCAATTTCGCTGATATAATGCGAATTTCGACCACAAAATTAGAAATGTAAAATTAAAATTCCAAAAAAATTTGGAAAATAGCATTTAATACATTAATTTTGCACTCGCAATGCAGAACACAGTGATGTTCACCCATCCGTCTTCAGCAATTGTGGCAGGTCCCATAGCTCAGTTGGTTAGAGCACCTGACTCATAATCAGGGAGTCCTTGGTTCAAGCCCAAGTGGGACCACTTAAACAACATTCAGAAGCATTCAAAGCCTTGATAATCAAAATTATCGAGGCTTTGTTGTGTTTATGTGTTCAATATATCGCGGAAGAATGATGAAAGATGTGGGTGTGCCATCCGTGACCGACCTTCCCCAAAGGCTTCTCCTCGGTCACTTTGGCTGAAAATAATTTTCAATTCACTATTCTTCAACATTTTGCATAACGCTTTACCATTCCTCATTACCTAACTTTCGGGTATGTAATTGTTCTTGAACCTCGCAGGAATGGTTCTGCATATTATCTGCTAACAGCATATCATCTTGAAGGATGCCGCTCACAATAAAATCATGAACAAGTACCGTCACAGACGGCTACACAATCTTCTATAAAAAAGCAAAAAACGCAGAGCTTCAAGGCTTGCGTTTTTCGATTTCCTTTCCTCAAATGAGGAATGAACTCTGGTGCAAAGGTACAAATTTTTGTTGACCCTGCAAAATTCTAACGTTGGAAACTTCAAAATGTTTTATGAAAATAATAAAACTTCGATAAACCTGATAAATCTCGCATAGCAAACTACGATAATTAGGCGTATTTATGACATCCGTACTACGATAAACAAATATTCAGGTTGCAAAAGATGGTCTATGTCGCTTCATCACATCGGCGGCACTATAAATATTTCTTATTGAAAGCCAGCATCATGCGCTAAGGCTGAAATGAGGAAATTGCGGGTATACAGAGGCGTGGCACATTGGATGCGTATTAACGCATAGCAAATAACAATAGTAGAATGATGGATTATCATTTAGATATAATCCATCTACCTTCTTTGCGCCCACCTTCACGCGATATAATTCTAGATTTTTGAAGATACTCCATATCCCTACGGACTGTACGGTATGTAATTGCCATGGCTTCCGCTATCTGTGACATGGTTGCAGTGGGAGTCTTCTCCAATAGATGAATTATCTCCAATTGGCGAGAAGATAATTCTTTCTGCCCCTCTTTTTGCCCTTCTTTCCGCCCCCTTTGTGGGGCAGTAAGATTTTCGGCATTGACTATCTTCAGTTCGAGTTTAACCTGCATCAACTCAGGTTGCTCAATAAGCTGAGGTTTAAGCCAATGTTTTTCATGCCAGGCATTGAGAATGAGAGGGAATTTGAATATTGTTCATTATTGAACCCATTATAAAATAATAAGATATGAATCAATTCAAAGACAAAGTATCAGAAACTCTCCTGATTCCGCTCTATATGCGAGCCAAAGAGAGTAGCCGGGCAGACGCGATAATTCACGACCCTATAGCACAGCGCATTGTCGAATCTATTGAATATGACTATTCAAAGTTCGACACAGCCAAAATGAGCGAGATCGGCTGTGCCATCAGATGCCGTTTCTTCGACGACATGGTGACGGAGTTTGTCCGAAACCATAAGAATCCGGTAATCGTCAATCTCGGATGTGGACTTGACGCCCGCTGCCAACGTACCGTGGAAGGGATATCGGATGTGGCATTCTACAGTCTTGACTTGCCGGACACCATAGACATGCGTCGTTCATTCATTTCCGAGGCTTCCAACGAATCCTATATCTCGAAGTCGATGTTTGATACCGTCTGGATGGATCGGATTAAGAGCGAACATCCCTTCGGCGATATCCTGCTCATAGCCGAAGGCGTCATCATGTATTTTGATGAAGCGACTCTCCGACAATTCTTTAACGACTTATGCGATCGTTTCAGCAATGCCGAAATCTGGTTTGACACCATGGGAACTCTTGGCGTTAAAAATCAGAACAGACACGATGCCATTAAAAATATGGAAGCAACTTTCAAATGGGGCATCAACGACGGAAAAATCCTCGAATCATGGAATCAGCATCTTTCTCTGATAGGACAGATTTCTCCGGGACGCTTCTTCCGCTCACGTCAGACAATACTTATGCGTGCATTGTCATTATTCCCTGGCATATTTTCAGACTTTATTCCTATTTAGGATATAGAATTTCATAATCAGACTCGATTAAGCAGTATGGACATAAAGGCGGGGAAACCTGCCTTTATGTATATCTAATGTACTTATAAATAATTTATAATGGACAAAGATTTTAGCCACTCCATTAAGAATAGTTTAACAGCTTATTGAGGTACAAAGTCTTCATCCTCAATTTGAATAAATTAGATATTTGCGGTGCTGTTCGGTTAAAAAAATGAATTATTTGGTGGTAATGGTTATTTTTTGTAAATTTGCGGTTGAAATGGTTGCTCTGTCGTCCAAGAGTGGAGGCGTGAAGGAGCATCAAAAGGGAATGAGGTGAGATTCCTCGACAGTACCCGCTGCTGTAATTCCCGTTCTTTGACGATGTTTATTCGTTACTGAACAAGGTTTTTCGCAACCTGCCACTGGTCACCAAACGACTGGGAAGGCGCGATTGAACCGGGATAAGTCAGAAGACCTGCCATTTCCGCCAAGTGATACCGCCTACGGGACTATGGGCTTAGGTTGTCTGACTTCTTACCTCGTAAGTTGTTTTTAATGACTATAATTCTATCTATTCCCGTTGCCGCTTCATTTAAGCGTTATCGGGAATATTTATTTTTTGATATTAACTAAAAACAACAACGAGTATGAAAAAACTCCTACGTTTCGCAGCTTGCGGCTTTGCTTTGGTCGCAGCCGCAACTTTCACAGGGTGTTCCAATGAGGATGCCTTAGTCGATAACTTCGACGCAGCGGACGGCAAGCCGTTGAGCCGCTCTGCATCAAGTCAGGTCGTAATTGACTTCGAGGATTTGATGTCCTTTGAAGGTGTCGATGTCTTGGCTGGTCCAACATCCTATGGACGCAATTACTATTCAGATTACAGTGGTACCCAGATTACGGGTATAATGAATTTGGATGGATCTTTTACATCCATGGAGAATGAAGGCTCATGGCCTCTTGGTTCAGATATTGCTCCATCCTATATGTTTGGTGGCATCGCAGTTTCGGATTGGGCTATGACTTCCAATCCTTCTTCGAACCCAAACCCAGATAAACCATTTAATAAGGATTGGTGGTATTCTGAGTATAACCAGATGAGTGTATATAATACGGCTCGTACTGCCACCGGTAATCGTGGTGGAGCAGGTGCTAATGGCTCGAACAACTTCGGTGTGGTTTACGGTTTTGATGACTCCTACGGTTATGCTAAAGAAGCTTCATTCGATATTCAATCAATGACTCTTAAATCCCTTAAGATTTGTAATACCGCTTATACTTATGGAGTTATCCAGAATGGAAATACATGGATTGGAGAGAATGGCGTGGAAGTTACGGCTAAATCCCTTAAAGATTCCAAAGGCTATTTTAATCTCATTATAAAGTGTTTCGATGCAAGTGGCAATATTGTTAAACGCATAGAAACTCCTCTTGCAGACTATCGTAATGGCAAAGACTTCTGTGTGACTACTTGGACGACAATTCCCGTTAACGCAGCCAATGTGGATAAAGTTCAGTTCGGTTTCTGGGGCTCTGATATCCATGATGGAGGTCCCGCAACACCCTGTTATGTTGCGATTGATGATATAGTATTGGAATAATAATATAAAGAAGCTGTTTGTGATTAAGTTGTCACAAACAGCTTCATTCGGTTGACAAAACAAATGAATAGATATTTACTCGCAATTTTTATCATCTTTATTGCATTGACATCATGCAATAAAGATGATAACTTGTACGACAATAACGGGCTGCCTTCAGTAGAGTTTGACTCTGAGACAGGAATCTACACTGTTAAACAGGGACGTTCAATTACGATAATACCGGAATACAAAAATGTCAATAACGCCGTTTTTGCTTGGACTATTGACGGACGGTTGGTTTCTACATCACAGTCTCTCACTTTCACATCTGATGAAATAGGCGATTATTTCGTGACTTTGCGAGTGGATACCGAAGTAGGTTCAGTAAAAGACGAAATAAAGATTGAAGTAGTTGATCTTCTTCCACCAACAATATCGTTCCTCCTACCGCCTCAGGGTCTGAAAGTAAAAAAAGGTACAGATTATTCTTTGGCTCCGGAAATCCAGAATGATGACGATGATAATTTCGAAATCGAATGGATAATTAACAACAAAGTCGTGGGAAGGGAAAAGACTTATGTTTTCAATGAGGATAAGATTGGTGAATATACTGTCACTATCAACGCCTCAAACGATGATGGCAAGACTTCCTATGACCTAAAAATTCAGGTTTTGGAGTCGGAGCCATTTGTTGTCAGCTTCTTGAAACCTTACTATCTGGCTGAGGAAAATGTAAGATATGTCTATCCCGGTCAGTCCGTTTTCCTGAGACCTCATCTTGAATATTTTACTAATCCTACTTTCAAGTGGAGCGTGGACGGAAAGGAAATAGCTGATGCTTCATCTCAAACATACGCGTTTACTCCTTCATCTCCCGGCAACTACATGGTGACAGTGACCGTCACTGAGAATTCAGAACATTCTGACGCATCAGTAAGCACAACTGCAAAGATTGTTTGTGTGACCGGCTCTCCTGCTGATAAATACAGACCCCTGACAACTTCAAGTGTGCAAAAATGCAACAAGGTATATGAATTTACTCCTGCCCCCGGACAGTTTATATATGCGGGAGGGACATTTGGATATACTGGTAATGAAACAACAATGGAACTGGCTATAGCTTTCGCAGAGCGAAATTTAGCTAACGAATGGTACGTTTCATTGGGAGCATGGGGCGGTTCGATAATTGTAGGCTTTGACCATAGTATAAAGAATCTAAAAGGAGACGATTATGATTTTGCAGTTCAAGGGAATGCCTTTGCCACTTCTAATGAACCCGGTATTGTCTGGGTGATGCAGGATACAAACGGTAACGGGCTTCCAGATGATGAGTGGTATGAATTGCGAGGCTCAGAGACGGGTAAGTCCACAACAATTCAGGATTATGAGGTAACATATTTCCGTCCGGCACCATACGCCATGCATAATCGATATATTGACTGTTTTGGTAAGGAAGGTAGCGTTCTGCGGAATCAGTATCATAGTCAGGAATATTACTACCCGTTATGGATGTCTGAATCTTATACAATCAGGGGAACACTTATCCCCGGAACAATGAGTAATTCAGGACATGCTCCTTATCAATGGGGATATGTGGATAATGTCGGTAATGATAGTTTTGAAGAACCATACTCAAATGGGACAGCACAGAAAAACGGTTTTAAAATATCAAATGCTATGTATCCTGATGGAACTCCTATAATGTTGGACTATATAGATTTTGTTAAGGTTCAGTGTGCTGTTCAGGAATATCATGTTTCATTTGGAGAAGTCTCAACCGAAGTTTTCTCAATAGAGGATAGAAATTCACTCAAAAACAAATAATACAACTTCATAGCAATGAAAAAAGTGTGGTCGCTAATTCTCGTTACATTCTCGCTTCTCATAGCGGGATGTTCCGATGATGACAAAATGCCGGCAGATGCAGATGATAACTTCATCACAGCTCTGACATTGACAAAAGAGGGCAAATCGTATGATGCCGTCATTGAAGGTAATGACATTGTAATGACAGTGCCATATACTGTAGATCTCAACGGTGCTACCGCATCCATGGTCTATACACCCTCTGCGAAAATTCTTCCTAATCCCCAGACTGTCACTGACTGGGAAAATGAAATGATTTTCCGCGTCACCTCCTTCAATGGGAAAGAGAATGAATACACTTATAAAGTGATAAAATCGGAAATAGAATCGGACGGTGACGTTGTCTTGAAATCTCAGGCTGACGTGGATGCGTTTGCCGAGACAAAAGTTTCTGTCATCAAGGGCAACCTTATAATCGGTGACAATGCCGAGAATACGGCTTCAATCAACAATCTTGAAGCATTGTCAGGTATTAAGGAAATAACCGGTTCGTTACAGATCCTTAACAATTACAAAGGAGAAGCCCTTGATGGTCTCAATATCACAAAAGTCGGTGGAATTCAGCTCGGTACAAAAGAGGCACCATCACCATGTGCTGACACTTACCGATTTCGCCTTGAGCAGCTTCAGGAAATTACAGGAAATCTGGAGCTAAACAACAATGCGGTTCAGTTTATTGAGTTTGACAATCTCACGAAAGTTGAGGGTGACATCTATATCAAAGATGATGCCCTTATTACACTCTATTTCCCGAAACTTGCAGATGTCGGAGGAGACCTTGATCTGAGCGATAACTCAGTAGTCAGACATGAGAATGGTACAAGTGATATCAAAGATACGCCAATAGCTCAATTGGAATTTCCGGCGTTGGAAAATGTCTCAGGAAAATTCTCAATAAATATGCCATCAGATAATTTCCAGTCCTTAAGATTACCGAAATTGCAAACAGCAGGTGAAATTGACTTTTTAGTTGGCTGGCAATTCAAAACATTGGAGATTCCTGAGATTTCAGAAGTAAACGGTAATTTATTATTATCTGGACGTTATGAATCTACTGCGTATGCTAAGTATTTAAATCAAACATTAGAGAGAATCGTAGGGTTAAATAGTCTTAAACAAGTAAAAGGTACGCTGAATATCTCCAATTTTGGTGCGATGTCTGAATTACCGAATTTATCCTCTCTTTCTTTGGTTGGTGGAGTTTTCATTGAAAATTTATGGGGCCTTCAGGGGAAGGGTGTAGTTTGTGACTTGAGCAATGCATCTTTTCAATCATTCAATGATGTTACTCCCTTTATACATACTGGTGGTACGGCATTCGACAAATTAAAGACGATAGATGATTTATCCAATGTGAATATTGAAATGGCTATAATCTGCTATGCTGACAGATGCATACCGGAAATTAATTTAAAAAAGGCTTCGGATTTCACATGTAAATTTGACTTTTCCAATCTTGCAGCTAACGGAAAGAATCTTCCGATTACATTAGAAGAAATCTTAGGTGATGTAGATATAATGGTGCAGAGTTCCCCTAATAAATCAATTGACCTTTCCAATATAAGATCGGTTGAGGGAAATTTTTTCTTTAATTCTACTTTGGCAAAATCAGTTGATTTCTCCTCTCTGGAAAAAGTCGGAGGTTATTTTTGTTTACAGTCATTGAACGGTAAAGGATTAAAACTTGACAAATTGCAATCTGTAAATATGTCTGGGATTAATAAGAGTCGAGCTGGATTTGGGGCAGAAGAAAGGAGAAAAGGACTATTTATACAATCTCTGTCTGAAATCAGTCTTCCGGACTTGGAATCCGTAGGGGGGCTATGCGGATTTCTGAATTACACTGGGCTGAGTTGTCCCAAGCTTAAATCAGTTTCGGAAAAATTATTTATAAGTACCGCTCCCAACTGCTCTCAGGTTTCTTTCCCCGCATTAAATTCTGTACCTAATATCAAGATTGAAAATAATGGTAAACTCTCTGACTTCTCTACTTTCGCCACAGTCATTGAAAACGGTTCAGTGACTGATGGAAATTGGGAGGTAACAGGCTGTAAATATAATCCTACATGGCAAGACATGAAGGAAGGTCGTTGCAAACCTGCTGAATAAAACAGCTCAAACAGTTAAAATTTTTCTGCCAAACCTCGGCTCGTATATTACCTTGAATAGCGGGTCGAGGTTTTCAAATTATTAAAATGAAATTCAAACCGAAACTCTTATATATCCTGACAACACTTCTGTCGCTCACCCTCGCTTCCTGCATGGAGTGGGACTACGGCGATGTGGTAGAAGACTTTAATGCAACCGGCTCAGGACTGTTCATTACTAACGAAGGAAACTTCCAGTATGGCAACGCGACGCTTTCCTATTATGACCCGGCAACGAATCAGGTTCTGAACGAGGTGTTTTTCCGCGCAAACGGAATGAGACTCGGTGATGTGGCGCAGTCCATGAGCATCTATGACAACAAAGGGTGGATAGTGGTGAACAATTCCCATGTCATCTTTGCTATCGACCTCAATACGTTCAAGGAAGTGGGGCGCATCGAGGATCTGACCTCTCCGCGATATATCCACTTCCTGAGCGATGAAAAGGCTTACGTCACGCA
>ERZ778518.948-NODE-948-length-23404-cov-4.318129_pt1 | contig 23404 bp, 26 predicted proteins | sample MGYA00510340_ERZ778518 | MGnify/ENA primary metagenome ERZ778518 (study PRJEB29527, sample SAMN07138967) | mouse gut metagenome | material: feces | host: mouse | place: China:Nanjing | collected 2016-01-25 ...
AAGGGCCACGGCCCCAGGTGCGCCGGTGCTATCCCCTAATATATCTCTATAAAATTTTACGCTTGATCAAAGGCAAACTTCCGGGGGGAGTGCTTCGCGCCCCCGGTCCCCCCTATGCGGCTACGCCGACAGGTGGCTGGAGAAGAATGGCGGCGCCGACGTGCCAGAACGCGTACCCGGCCCCGTAGTCCCAATCACGCGCGCGCGGGCCAGCAGTCCGGCCGTCGCGGCAGTGGCCGAAGCGAAGGGCCACGGCCGTTATGCCGGACTGGTTCTCATGCCGGTACAATCCGTCACAGCCTCCGGTCGAAGTGCTTCCGCTATACGGTGCAACCGGGACGGCTCCGTAGCCTGCGACCGTCTGGTATTTGTGCGGGTAGCCCCAGCCGTTTCCTCCGGGCCTATTGGCGGCTGTGATGCCAGTGTCCGCGTAGCTCGCGCCGGTTACGTCGTAAGCGTAGTTTTTGCTTACGCGTACTCGCCCGTTTACTACAACCTCATAGGGGTCCCGCATCCACTGGTTGTAGCTTCCCAGGACTATGCTGTGGAATATCTTGTTAAGGCTCTTTCCGTCGCTGGTGCCGTAAAACTGCCCGCCGCCCACTACATTGTTCTGCTTTACTCCGTAAGTCGGGGACAGGCTGGCGTCGTAGCCGCTCATATTCCCGCAACCGTAGGCCGTCTGCAGCTCCGTGGTCTTTGCAAACATAATAAGCAAATCAATAATAGTTTCTACCAGCGGGCCGCCAAAGAAACGCGCCCGGCTGCTGAAAGCGTCAATGGCTGTTTTCTGTGCTGCTGTCGTCTTGCTGTAGTCCGGCTGCATCCCGGAAGTGCTGCGCATCTTCTCGGAAACAATGGAACCATAAAACATGGGGATCCACGCGCCCTCAAGCTCTCTATTATCCGGATCAAGGAAGCCTACGGGCTCGAAGCCGTCCGCCTTCTCAAACCGGAAAAGCACGTAACGGTCGTCCCCTGCCATATACTCCCGCTTATAAATCTTCATAAGCCAGGAAAAGGCGCCGCCGTTATAATTGGCGTTTGCAACGTCCGAAGCTGTCCCGTCCTCCTTTTTGGTGTAGTCGTCCTCCCTCAGCCTGTAGTCCGGCGTTCCGTCCGCGTGTACCATGTAGGGCTTATTTGCTTTAAGCAGCGGGAAGTCCGCCCAACTCTTAAGGCTAAAGCCTCCGCCCATCGTTACGCTGATCGGCTCGTAGTCTTTGTTTGCTCCGATATACTCGATCCGGCTTCCGGGTGCCAGAATGGCGTTGTGTTCAATGAAGCCGTATACCGGTTCCGTGGCAAGCATATTATAAATCTTGTCCAGGGTTTCCTTGTCTGCAATATAAATCTTCTCTCCTGCTGCCATTACTCGTCTACCTCCTGTATATAAATTAGCCCGTTATCGATTCCGATCTTGTATTTCTGCTTCGTCGTATCGTCGCGGAGCTTGTTGGCATCCTCCGCCAAAAGGGCGGCGCCTGCGCTGTTAATGGTTACTTCTGCAGAATTATCAACCGTAGCAAAATAATCCTGTATGATCTGCGCCGGGTTATACCCGTTGTACGGCGGCATAAAGTCGCCGTTTTCTCCTGCGGTGACCGTAATGCTGTAAAGTACCTCAGCGCTGTCCGGCTCCCCTGCGGGCTTTGCGTATAAGCCCATCTCGTTAATGTAGTAGCCCTGTTTTACAAGCACTTTCCGCGTTACCGGATCAAGGTTCGTAATAAGGGCCGTAACCTTAACGCTGTAATCGCTGAACACGTCAACGTCCGATAAGGGGTAGCTGTTTTTCAGCGCCTTAAGTGCGGTCTTGGCCTGCAAGGCTGCCAGCGTCTTTTCCGCTGCGGTGTAGGTTCCGTTTCCGGTTGCGATCCTGGTAAACTGGATCTTAACCTCTCCGGCCTGTGCCCTGGTAAGAAGCCGGGCGCCCGCATTCGTCATAACCGCGTTGTTAAATGGTTGTGGCATCGTCTGATCCTCCTTCTCTTACAATGGTTTTTGTGTATCTACTATTTAGCGCCAAACCGGCGAAAATAGACTCTTTTACGGCTTCCGCCTCCTGCCTGTAGCCATCAATAATGGCGGCCGGTTTCGCGGCTCCTTCTCCTGCAGCCGTTCCGGCGCTCCTGGCTATGGCTTCTACTGTTTCGCCCTCCTGCCTGTAGCCGTCAATAATGGCGGCCGGTTTCGTCGTTCCTGTGGCCGCTGTGCCCGTCTTAAGAGGCTCGGTGTGTATTTCTTCGCCCTCGAAGCTTAACGCCTCTCTGACGGCCTCCTGGCGCGTCTGGCTGGCCTCTGCTGTGCCTGCATGGACTACGTTGCCGGAAGTCCTGGCCTCCTCGTAACCATCTATAATGGCAGCAGGCTTGTATTCCGGGAAGGCTGTAGCTCCCGCGTGGATCGTCTGGTCTATCTGGCGGCCTACCTCGTAGCCGTCAATAATGGGCGCCGGTCTGTAATGCGGATCCGCGCAAGCACCGGCGTAAAGCGTCTGCTCAATAGTACGGTGGATCTCTATGGCCTGGATATGGCTCCGGGTGTTCTTTACTCTGCGGATCATATCCGAAAAGAAAGAAAGCATATCCTCCGTCATGAGCGCGTTGGTCTTAATCTTGAACCAGTACGGCTCCCCGCCGTACTCGAACCACTCCGCGACCTCCCCCTCGCCGAAAACAATAGCGACCAGCTCCTCAACGGCCGCCGGGGTTCCGGATGTCATGTACCAAATTAAAGTATTGCGTACAAGGCCGCGCTTTACTTCAAGCTCCATAGCGTCGTTATAGTATTGCGTCCGGAGCTCCTTCGCTAAAAGATCTATAATGGGCTCCGGGGCCGTTTCTATATTGCAGTAAACGTAGCAAAGCTGCGTATATTTATATAAAAGCCTGGTCCCCTCCCGGACGGCTGCGCTGTACGCCTGGGCGGCTGGTTCCTGTGTTAAATTGCGGGGGAGTATGTCCGTTATTTGCCCGTCAAAGTATTTAATCATTTTCGATTCCCCCATATACAATATTTGTACTTGTTACCTTCGCCACCTCCGTATCTGCCAATACTTTAAAAACCGGCTGGCGTATGACCGCTCTTTTTATCCCTGCTTTCTTTAAGTAGGCCATAAGCTCGTCGGGGTTTATATCGCGGCCAATCCCGGTACATTGCCACAGCTCATACTCCTGGACGGCCTGCTGTGCCTGGGTCTGTATCTGTGTAGCGCTGCTCATGTCGCTCGCGTTAATGTAGTAGGTTATGTCTACGCTGTAGGTTACAACGTCCGGCGCTGCGACCTCTACTTTGTCCGTAAGCGGTCGCTTGCTGCGCTGCTGCAGGTGCTTTGCCATCCCGGCGATCATGGTCTCGTTTGGGATGCCTCCGTCCTTAAGTATGAAACGTATATCTACTACGCCCGGAGTTGGGGAAGTCGGTAAAACGTCGCCTACCTCCTGGCTGTAGCTTTTCGCATGGTACACGTAAGCGTCGTCCGGCCCGGCCGTGGAAAAGCTGGAAGGCGCCAGGTAAGTCCGCTCCGCTATACTCTGATCGGACTCTTCCCCGGTTCCTTTGGCCGTTGTCTCAATATTTGCTACGCTGGCAATAAAGGCGACCGGATCTACCAGGACGGAAAGCTCCCCGGCCATATAGCCGTTCCCCTGCTCCCCGGCCTCGGTGCAATACATCATCAATACTATTTCTTTTTCGCCCGCCGGGATCTCCGCGTAGTCCGCCGTTTCAAAGTAGACCGCATAGTCCGCCGTTATCCTGCTCCCGGCCGGGATAGGCGTCGCGGCCTCCCTGGGTTCCTCAAGTTTCCAGCGCACCTGTACTTGTGCCTTCTCCGGCTCTTTTGCCGTAACTCTTTTAAGTGCTGCCAGGTTCTTAAGGTAATCTCCGTAGGCGTATTTAAGAAAATTCATCTTTCCAGCCCGGTCTACCTGCTGCAAGCCCTGGTAAATAACTTGCGCGGTGGAAAGCATCATAACGCGGTACGGATCCGCCCTTGCAAGCGTTATCTTCTTCCCGGTGATGGCCTTGTAATTTTCGTAGAAGGCGTTAAGCAAAAGCGCCTGCACCTCCTCTAATGTCAAATTATCTATAAAGCTTATATCCGGTAAATTGTCTATACTCTCAAGCATATCCGCCATAAGTCTCGCCTCCTATTCTTCTTCGCTTTCCTGATCCTCCTCGTCCGCCTCCTCGTATTCCTCATCCGGCCCGATCAAGAATATATTTGTAATATTTCCGCTTCCGGGGTCGCCCTCTATAACAACCTCCCTAAGCTGCGCCCTCGGCTCGTAGATCCCCAGCTTCTCAATAACGGACAGGGCTGCCAGATTCTTCGCTACGTCTACCGGAAGCCCGACAAAGTCCTGCGCTATGCCGTAGCCCCTGTCCCCTGGACAGGTTCCTTCTGGCGTCTCTATAAGCGCCGTAACATTCCGCTTTATCTCCGCTACAAGTCCGGCGCTCAAGTAGTCGAAGCCCACAAACTTTACTATTGACGCCATGCGCTCCTCCTTCCTACTCCGGGTATTCCTCAAGGGTAAGATCTGCGGAAGCCCTCACGAGCTCGCCGCCGTTCCATACCTCGTCCCAGGTCTCGCTTACGCTGTTTATAGTCATCCTGTTACTTCCTACCTTTTTCCCGCCGATAACAAGGTTTTCCGGCGTTCCCTTCCGGATGTGCTTCTCTATGGCCTCCAGCGTCTTGCGCGGCTTGACGCCGTGTCTGGCGTCAAGTTTTATAGTGAAGGTCGTTTTTTCAATGTCCGGCCCCAGGAACTGGCGCAGCGGTTTCTTTCCGATTCTGGAATGGCTGGCCCAACGTCCGGAGACTTCGTGCTTTATGTTTAACGGGGTTAATATTCTTTTGTCGTTCGTCTCAAAGGTGATGAGCTTTCCAAAATTGCCTATAGCCATCCTTCCGCCTCCTTTACCCTAATTTTTGTATAATCTCCGCCAGGGTTATGGTCCCGGCGCTGCAGGAGAATGTTACGGTATTGCCTTTAATGGTGGCGGCTCCTGCTGCTTCTATGCCGACGGTGTCGCCTACTGTGTCAACGTCGGCACCGGTCAAGGATACGTTGTCGCCGTGAAACTCCAGCTTTTTCTCCTCCCCGTCGTAGTCTATATAGGCCTCTCCGGTCTTGTGTGCAAACTCTTTTCTATACACTCCCTTCCCGCTCCGGCCGGGCTCGTTTGCCGCGTTCCAGAAAGTACCCATAACGTAGGCGGCCTCCGTCCCGTTGCTCAAGTGCCCGACAAGAACGTACTGGCCGACCTTCGGCATCTTGTACTCGTCGTTAAAAGTCAATACCGGCAGGGGCTTTGTGACGGCCTTGTCTCGGTCTGTGTAAACGACGCGGATCATGCCGTGGTCGTAATCAATGCTTGAAACTTTCCCGATCCTCAATTCTGCCATGCTTTCCTCCTATGCTTTGGTTAAGCTGCCCTTTGCGCACCAGCCGTATCGGGTGCCGCCTTTACGCTTGGCCACTCCGTACTGGTATTTATAGTTACTTCCCAAAATCTCCGTAATGTACATTGTCATACCGCTGCAGTTATTACTCCGGCCGCCGTTGCCTGCGTAGTAAGCCGGGCCGTTTACTATAACCTTATCCCCAACGGCCAGGGCTCCGGTGTCGGCTGCCGGTGCGCCTCCGGATGCGCTGCTGGTGCTCGGCTTCGTCGGCTTAATGGATGAAGAATTGGTTACGTTTTTAATTTTGGTCTGTACCTTATGCAGCTCAAGGTCCATAGTGTAGGCCCCGTCGGCCTCTATTTTGTGAGTTACCTTATCAACAAAATATTTCCCGTTTATGTTATAGGCGCCTTTTATCTTAATGCAAACACCGGCTACAATTTTAAGATTCGCCTTTATTGTCGCGCTCATGGTAACGGCCTTCCGGTTCTCTTTGTTTACTCTGGCGCAGGCCTTGATCTGCGCGTCCGGTAAGCTGTCCACCTTTTCGGTAATATTTAACATCCGCTTTCCGGATCCTACGGTAAGCGTCAGCTCCTCGTCGTTGTCTCCTTTGGTGTATTTAATCGTTGCCCCCGTGTAGGTGCCTGTGAGCGTCGTGTTATAGCTCCAGCCGTCTCCGAAGTCGTTTATATGGTAGGTAGCAACGGCCTTTTTCGATTCGTAGCGGTCTATATCGTAAATAATAATTTTCCCAAAATAAACCTTGATATATAGCCCGTAATCTTCGCATAACCGGTTCAAAAATTCGCAGTCGGTCTGCTTGTTCTGCTCAATACTGGAAATGTTTATTTTGCCCGCGTCGTAGTGAAGACTTAAGCCGTAGCGCTTGGCAATCTTCCGGGCGATCTCCTGTATGGTTACTTTCTCCCAGTTATAGGTCCGCTGGGTTGCCCGGAAGGCCTGGCCCTCCGGTACCGAAACGCCGCCTATATTGCAAATAAGCGTAGGACCGGAAAAAGATAAATCGTCGCAGCAAAATTTCCCGCACAAAAAAGTCCGATCTTTCCCCGCTGCGTCCCAACTGAAAACCTTTATTTTTGCGACCATCTTGTCGCCTTTTTTTGGTAGCCACTTGTTGGCCCAGCGCAAGTCCTTATTACAAACTTTAAGGCTTATCGCGTCGGACTCTCCCGTGGCCGCGTCTGTGTAAGAAAAGCCCTCCTCATACTCCGCCATAACACCTGCGGTCCGCTTGGCCGCTTGGCCCTTCGGCGTGTAGGTTATATTTACTTTTGCCTTCCTGGGTGTCTCTTTTCCCATGCCGCCCTCCTATTCGTCGTATGGATCGCTTTCGCTGTCCGTGGCCTCCGTCCTCCAGGGCGGCAGATCGCCGTCCCGTTCCTCCGGCAAGGCCGGAGTATTAAGGACGGTACCCGCTGAAAAAACAAGAATATCTAAGAAGGCGTAATTGCTCTGCATCAAAAAGTCGGCGTGTCTTTCCTCGCCATATACCTGTAGGGCTATATTGTCCCAGGTGTCCCCCTGCTTCGTGGTGTAGGTGGTTTTTCTTGCCATGCTGCTGCCTCCTGTCAAAACTTCTTTCTATCGTTTTCCCGCTGCCACTGTTTCATCATCTGGTTAAATTCTGCCTGGCTCATACGTTCCGCCTCTACTGCATCCTCTTTTGTGGCGCTCCCGTAAAGGTTATAGGTGGGCGAGTAGCTTATGTTTGGCCCGCCTGCTCCTGCAAGCTCCGGCCCTCCGGTTCCGCCGCCTCCTCCTCCGGTTCCTATGCCCTGCAGCCGCTGCAGAAGGGATTCTATAATGCTGCCCCCGCTGCTCTCTTTTATGGCGCTGTCAAGCATGGACTTCATCTTGCTCCACAAGGTATCAAGCGGCAGGACCGCTTCCGCTCCTGCTTCCCCTACGCCCTGGAGCCCGTTGCTGGCCGTGTTTAATACGGTCGGGGCTCCGAAGATGCCACCGAGTGCGTTCCAATTCACGGAAAACTGCGGTACGCTTACGCTTCCCCCGTCGCCGTATGAAACAGAATTTGTTGAAACGCTTATAACCGGGATCCTCGGTTTCGGGATCGTTATGGTCATATTCTCGAAGGCTGATTTAACCGCTTGAGCCGCCGCCTGGGCTTTTGTCTGGACTGTGTTTACCAGGCTGCTCAGCGCGCTGTCTGCTTTACTTTGCGCTGCGCTCCATCCGGCGTCTAATGCTCCGTTGACGTCGGTGGCCAGGCTGCTTGCTGCTGTCGTAACCGCTCCGGCGTTGTTCGTCATGCCGGTGCTTATTGCTGTAGCTCCTTCCGTTCCTGCGGTTGTGAGCGTTCCTGTAAGTCCTGCCGTATTTACGGCAATCCCGGAAGTGTCCAGCGTCATACCCGCCACGCTCTGGTTAAGGCTGCTCGTTAAAGCTTCCCCTCCGGCCGTTCCTGCTGCTGTCATATTCGTGGTAAGCGCTGCGGTGTCCATACCCATCACCGAAGTATCAAACGTAAAGCCGCTTAATGCGTCCGTCATGCCCGTGGTGTAGGATGTGGCTACTGCGGTACCGGCCGCCGTTGCGCCGCTGGTGTCCATATTGCTGAAAGCGCTTGTTGCCATGCTGTTGGCCGCCGTCGTAACCGCTCCGGCGTTGTTCTGTATTCCGGATGCGTAGCTGTCTACCACGGCCGCGCTCTGGCTGGAAGTGTCCGGGATGTCAACTTCCCCGCCTGTAAACAAGCTCTTAATAGCGTTCCATAAACTCTTTCCGGTGCTCAAAATTCCATCTATCAAGCCCTTTATAATCTGGATGCCTACGTCGAGCCAGTTTGTGCTTAAAATCGTATCAATAATAGCCCCTATAAGCTGCGGTATGGCCGCGATAAGCTGCGGTATGGCCTGTATAAGTCCCGCCGCCAATGTGATAACAATCTGGACCGCCGCCTGTACGATATTACCCAAATTTGAAATAATACCCTGTATCAAACTTATAATAAGCTGGATCCCGCCCTGTATAAGCATGGGCAGCATGGAAACAATACCCGTTACAAGCTGGGTTATTATCTGGACCGCCATCTGCAATAATAAGGGAAGGTTGCTTATAATGCCCTGTACCAAACTCAAAATAAGCTGGATCCCCATCTGTAAAAGCTGGGGAAGCATTGAAATAATACCGAGCACCAAATTGCCTATAAGGTTAATCGCCGCCGCTATGAGCTGCGGGGCGTTCGCGCCTAAGCTGCTTACCAAAGTTTGCACCAAAGTAAGCCCGGCCGCTATGATATCGGGTAGCCGCTGTATTATGCCGCTCACAAGGTTCTGTATGGCCTGCGTCCCGTTCGTAATCAATGTAGGAAGCTGCGAGGCTATGCTGTTCGTAAGCTGGACTATAATATCAATCCCAGCAAGTAGTACCTGCGGGATCAATGTGAAAAGCCCGTTTATAAAAATTGTAATAACCTGCGCCGCCGTGTCTGCAAGCTGCCCGGCGTTGTCTGCTATGCCCTGGACGAAGCTGCTTATAAGGTCAACGCCCATAGAAACAACCTGCGGGGCGTAGCCTGCTATTACGTTTACGGCCTCCGACAAACAATCGCCAACGGCTCCGACCATGCCCGCCATGCCGCCTTCGCTGTACGCCTGGCTTAATTCCTCGACCATGCTCGTTCCTAATTGCGTCATCTCGCGCAGCGGGCCGTTTAGGTCTTTGTATATGCTGATTCCCAGGTCGGAAAGTCCGGACTTCAAAATCTTTATATCGCCATCCAAATTGTCAAGCTGTATAGAGTACATATCCTCGCAAGCTCCGGCGCTATTTTCAATGGCTGCGCTTAACTCATCCCACCTGTCGGTGCAATTTGAAAGCATGGCGTTTGCCGCCGTAAGGTCTGTTTTGTTGAACAGCGTAGAAATAATGCTATCCTTTTGCGCTGCGGTCATTCCTTCCATGCCGCTCTGTAAGTCCTTAAATATATCGTTAAGGCCCCGCATATTGCCCTGGGCGTCGTATACGTCTACGCCTAAACTCTGTAGCGCTTTGGATGCGTCCCCGGTCGGGCTCTGTAGGCTCAAGATCATATTGCGGAGATGGGTGCCGCCCTCGGCTCCCTTAAGGCCGTTATCTGCAAGAATACCCAGCGCCGTGTTAAGCTCTGTCGTGCCTCCTGCCAGGCCTTTGGCCGTTCCGCCTACGGTAAGTATGGCCTCGCCCAACTGCGAGACGCTCGTGTTCGCCTTGCTGGCCGTCTGCGCCAACTGATCCGCGAAGGTGTTTAAGTTGGTTTCCGTGGCCTCAATCCCCAGGGCGCTCATACTGTCTGTTACCATGTCGCTGGCTCGTGCCAGGTCCATAGCTCCGGCCCCTGCAAGCTTTAGAACTGTAGGCAGCGCCGTGGCCGCCTCGTCCGCGTTATATCCTGCAAGGGCTAAATAGTTTAAGGCTTCCGCCGCCTCCGTAGCGGAGAAGGCTGTAGTGCGTCCGCACTCCCTGGCCGCCTCCTCAAGCGTGGCCATAGCGGCCGCGCCCTCTGCTGTGCCGGTGTCTAAAAGCATAGTTGCCTGCACCTGGCTCATGGCGGTCTCAAATTCTTTTCCTACGTTTACGGCCGCGACGGCTATGGCTCCGACTGCTGCAGCGGCGGCGGCTGTGGCGGCTGTTATGGTCTTTGAAAGCTGCATGACGCCGCTTCCGGCTTTGCCTAAAGCGTTCGTAAATGAAGCTTCAACTTTACCCGCTATTTTTATAGCAAGCTCCATCTCTTTGCTGCTACTTGCCATACGCTTCCGCCACCTCCTTCGCTACTTCTGTTAAGTCAAAAATAGACAGGTCCTCGATGGTGTCGAGGCCTGTCCTCAATAATATTGAAAGTCTTATAGTTAGTTTGCGAAGCTGTCGGCCGTCTGTTGCCTTTAGTCCTCGCCGTAGAAAAAATTTGTTACTTTGTTCTTAACCTTGATCGCCTCTTTCGGCGGCAGCGCCTGGAAGAACTCGACCGGCATCTTGGTGGCCTTGCTTGCAAAAATACAAGCATATTCCAGGCTCATTTCCGGCAATACGTTAATACTTCCGGACTTCTCCATCGTGCGCTGCGCCGCGATCATATCCTTCGCGCTCAAGTCCTCAAGGCCGCTCATGTCGATCTCGGTGTAGGTGTTGTCCTCCCAAACAAACGGCTTGCGGAACTTAATCAAATACTTGTTTTCCTCCTCCGGCTCCTGGGCCGCCGCCTTTGCGGTGGACAGCTCCTGTACCTTCAGCTCCTGCTCTTTTCCTGTTACTTCAAAATCTCTCTTTTCCATGCTTTACACCTGCTTTCTTACCTTTGCCAAAAGGTCTACATCGTTTACTTTGTACACGAAGTTAAGCTTATCAAGCTCAAACTTCTTTTTACCGTTTACCTCGATCAAGATATATATGAGCTCTACCTTGACGCTGCTTCCGGTACCTTCCCCCTGCTTTACCTTGCCGGAAGTAAAGCCTTTGCTTTTCCCCTTAATCACGATCCGGCTCGGCATAAAGTCCGTTGCCATCGTGGATTCCTGTATTGCCTGGGTGCTCATCCTCAAGGTAAGGTTTACAGCGGATCCCTGGTTAAGAAGTCCGAACATATCTTCGTTAAGCGTTCTAAAAGGGACTTCAAGCTCCGAAGCCCCAAAGTGTCCCAGGAGAGGCTCGTCAATCTCTCCCAGGAAGCCCGGCCCGCTCAAAGTCTCGGTCAAGGACTCGAAGTCCGGCAGGGTTACTTCGTCGGAAAGCCCGACCAGCTTTGTACCTGCGTTATATACGTTGTAAGCGTTGATTTTTGTGGCTAACATTCTTATTCACCTCCCGTAAATGCTGCTTCCAAAAGATCCGGATCAAACTCCAATACGTCCAGAATATCCTCCGCCGGTGTCCAGGGCGCTAAATGGTGTAAAAACTGCATCTTTCCGCCCATAATGTCGTTTATGGTGTTCTCGGCCTCTCTCCACTCAATGTAGGCTCCGGCGCACTTGCCCTGTGCTGCAAGGGAATTTCCCTTAACATTCTCGTCGTCTACTATGGCCTCGATCAAGCGCGGGTTGTTCGGATCGTCCACTCTCTGGTGGTAGGTCAAAATAAAGGAATTGCCCCACCAACTAAAGAAGCGGCGGCAGCAGAGCCATCTGTCCTTCGGATCCGTGGAAGTCGGGTAAATTGCCGTATTGTTTCCCCATGTAGTCCATCCGGAAAAGTTGTTGAACGTGCAAACGCCGAAGCTGTTTACAATGTTCGCCTGCTGCTCGTCTAATACGACCTCGGTCCCGTCCTCAAGGCAAAGGCCGGAAATACCGACGGCCTTGTTGGAAGGGCTGAGGCTCGGCACGTCGCCGTTTCCTGCGTCTACGTATGCAATAAGCGCGGCCTTGACGGCGCTGGCGTGGTAAATCTTCTCCCCGATTCTTACGCATGGCCACTCTACGTCCAAATGCTTATTGATAAGCCCGGAAGCCTGCTTTACCTCCAGAACATCCGTATATTTGCGGGCGCCGGTCTCCTCCGTGGTATCAAGGTCTATAACGGCCTCGCAACTGAAAACGCCGTTGATCCCGGTACACTTGGCCGCAATCGCCGCCGCTACGTTCGGCTGCTTGCTCCATCCGGGAGAAACGATAAGGCCGGGCGTCATCTGCAATTTCGGGAATACCTGGCGTATTACCTCCAGGCCCTTCTCCTCGCCGGTGCTTACGTTGTATCCTCCTATGATGTCCTTATAGGTAATCGCCGAAGGGTCTATAACGTTCCCGCTTACGGTAAGCTTCGTAATGCCGGTCGCGTCGACCAGGGTAATAAGCGCCATTCCGTCATCGTCAAATGTAACTATATAATCGGTGTCCGCCTCAAGCTCCCGCTCTCCCGACTTAACCACCAACTTATCCGCAAGGACGCCGAAGGTGTCTATAGTCGCCTGGCCCTCTACTACGCTATACTCCTTTTCCTCAAGGTCTTTTTTATGCGTCTTGGGATCCAATACGTTAATGATAACAATGGGCGCAATATTCAAAACCCGGAAAGAAGCATCTACCGATTCGCAGATGTTATAGTCTTTGAAATTGTCGCAATACCCAACGGCCGCGCTTGCTTCCGCGAAGCTATTGGCGATCATGGGTGTGTTTGTGGCGTTGTAAGGGTCCTCTGCAAGATTGACCGGTGCTACGCCTACAATTACCTGCAGGCCTGCGGTTCCGTTGCGCGGTACCGTTAAGCTGGTCGGGTTCTCCAGAACTCTCACGCCGTGGTTATATACTGCCATTCTGTCTTTCCTCCTCTCTTATTCCTGCTTTGCGCTAATCTTGGCAGAAACAGCGTTATATAAATTGTTGAGCGCGGTCCCCTGGGTGGCGACTGCTACTCCTGCGGCGGCAAGGCCGGAAATAGGAACCAGCAGGCCTTTAAGCGCCGGTACCTCCTTGATCTTCTCCTTCAATGCCTCCGGCAGCCCGCCCGTGTAGACGGTGCCATTGATTGCTACGTTCTTAAGGTCCGGCCCTAAATAAGCTACGGCTTCCGCCGCGCCTGCTTCCTTCGTGGCCGTTGCTGCTCTGGTCTCCGCCGTAGCCGCTGCGGTTCCCTCTGCTTTTGCTGCTGCTTTGCTCATACGTATGGATCCTCCCTTCTGATCTCCAATGTGTTGAAAGTTAAAGCAATTCCGCCTATAAAATACGGGTAGCTTTCCTCCTCCTGCAAACTCCAGGATATGGGGTGTATTAGCTCGTACTTTTTGGCTAAAATAGCGTTTTTGGCGAAGCGCTCATAAATCCTCTGGATCATGTTCAATATATCCTTGTGGCCCTGGTTTTCTAAGCTGTCGTTGTAAGTGCCTAAAATTATAAGGACCGTCACTGCCTGGTTCCCATCTATGGTTTCGATTTTTCCGTCCTCAATGCGTACTATTGCATAGGGGTAGGGATCTTCCTTCTTAACCGGATCCGTTACTCCCAGGCCTTCCTCCAAATACTCCGTAGATTCTCCCTCCGGCGGCTCCGCCGGTCCCGGTATCGGGAGAGCCTGGGGAAATATGTTAATTTCGCTTAACTCCCCTCCGGGGGTTTTATAGCGGAGGTCCTTAAAAACAAGCTTAAGCTCCTCCACAAGATCATCCTGTAAAAATGTTGCCACCATCTCTTACGCCTCCAATACTTTTCTTACTTGCTTCTCTACGTTCTCCCGCAGGTGCTGCTCTATGCTCGGCCGGACTATGCCGTAAACGCGTCTTTCGTTGCCTAACATTTTAGGTATGCTGTTAGAAAATAATACTTTTACCGGAAGCCTGGAAGCTCCGCGCCGCTGCGCCACCGATGCGTGGCCGCTTGCGAACTTCGTAACGAAGGCTTTTATATCTCCCTTTTGCAGCCCCTTCATGGATCCTGCGGCTAATACTTTCGCCTTCGTAATGCTGGGCCGCTTGCCTCCGGTTCTGGCTGTCGCTGGACTGACTTTATAGTCCTTCAGCTCCATCGGCGCGCCGGTCGCCTTTATTGTTGCCTCAAGGCTTCCGGCTGTCGCGTTCTTGATTTTCATGGCCTTATTGAAACGCCCGCTTTTTACAACGTAGGTTTTCTGCGCTTCCGTTGCCAGGTCCTTCCTGGCCTGCTTGGCTGTCTGGTTGATCGCGTTCTTAAGTACCTTCGGGGCTTCTGATTTCATCCGCCCTAATCTACGCTCAATCTTCGCCAGCATATTGCGGTCATATTCTATCTGTATCAACTTCTATTTGCCTCCAGGTGTATGCTGTATAGCCCGTCCTCGTTGGTCGCGTTCGTAACCTTAAAAATACTCCTGTCAAGCTTTAGGACGGAGCCTACTGCCGGAAGCGGGCCGAAGTCTTTAGCCTTTACGTATATAAGCGTTTCTTTTACGTAAATGCCATCCATGTTCGACTTCGCTTTTTTTGCCCGCTCTATAAGCTCGTTATTATCAATCGTAACAAGCATCCGTTTCCCGTTTACGTCGTGGAAGCCTGCGAACTCGTCCGCGTTCATGAAAGTATTGTCAATGTCGGCGCGCAATATCTCCTTAAAGCTCGGCATCATGCCGGAGACTTCGGGGGCCTCTTTGCCGGTTCCTCAATAACGCCCCGCGCCCTTTTGCTTGGTACTTTCCCGGCCAGATCGGCTTCCGCTCCGGTGGCAGGCTGCGCGATGCCAGTGGCACCGGCCGGGGCTGTTTTCGGCCGCGCTTTGGCAGCCGGTTTTTTCTTCGTTGGTTTTTCTTCGGTGCCGTCGCTCTCGTTCTCCCAAACAGCCGAGCCTGCTTCTACCCACGCGGAAGCGTAGGCCGGGGAAGTGGTCGGCAGCTCCTCCCCAGGCTGGTACTGTTTGTTTTGATACAAAATGGCGGCCGTGGCAATTAAGCGCCTGGCCATCAGCCTAAAAGCTTGACCTTAATTGTCGTATCTGCTGCGGCGGCTGCCTCCGTCGCGTAACCTGCGGGCGTATAGCTGATCTTTTCCTCTCCGGTCTTTCCGTTGTCCTGCGCCTCGGTGATGCCATTTCCGTCAAAGTATACGCTTGTTCCTTCGGGAATCGCGTCGGTGCTGCTCTTGGGCATCTCAAATACGCCGAAAACATGGAGGCTTCCTGTCTCCCCCGGCTCGATGGGGGTGCCTGCTACGCCCAGGCGCTTGCCAAATACTACAATCTCATTGGCGTCGATCTTGGTCTCGGTGCTGTTCGTGAAGTCGATAACTTCTCCGCGCTGCCAGTATTCTGCTTTACTCATCGTTTCTTCTCCTCCTCTCTTATTCTTCGGACGGGATCTTTACGCCCGGATTCATGGCCATGCTGCGGAAGTCTCTTACGGCGATTCCCCAGTCAAGGTAAATATCCCAAACGAAGCCCAAAGTGCCCGGAACCTCCATACGGCGGACGGTCGGAGTCTCCTGTCCGTTTAAGTAGTCTACCTGGATCCCTCTTGCGCCACTGCCAAACATAAACCACGGGCATACTCCGTCGCCTGCAAGGGCGTTAAGGACGGGATCCTGTACTGTCTTAAGCGGGTAGTTATACAGCGGATTGATGTCGTTGTTGTTGCTTCCTACTACCTGGGCGCTGTGGAAAATAACGCTCAAGTCGAACTCGTAGCCAATCGGCACCACGATGGTCGTCGGCGTAATGTAGATCGGCTCGTCGAAGTGGTCCGTTTGCTTGCCCATCTTGGTGACCATCGCCTGGATGGAAGCCTGGGAAGGCTTGGAACCGGTTTTCATAATGTTCTTATGCTTCTCGCAGAAAAGCTGCAAGCCGTCAAATACCTTTGCATTCTTGAAAAGAACAGTATAGACCTGCTTGTTAATAGTTTTCTTCGCTGCGGTGGCGTAAAGGCCCGGCACCTCCGTCAAAAAGCCGATATCGTCGTTAATGAACGCCTGGCGCGTCATGGAGAACTGCTTCCCGTAGGTGTCAAGCTTACGCTGAGGCAAAAGCTCCGTTCTCGGCTTGTCGGGCTTGATTTCCCCGTTCTCCGGTACGATCAAGAAGTCCCCAACGCCGCCGATCACGTACTCGTGGTCTGCGGTCTGTTTAAAGTCTTTAAGGCTGCCTTTTGTGGTGATGGCCTCAAAGGTTGTAGGTACCTGGCTATAGAGCTGCACAATGCTCTTGCGGATCGTGCTGTCAAGGATCGCCGGGAAAGCTGCGGAAGGGTTGTAAAACTGGCGGCTTAATTCGCTGTAAATCTCGTCCGAGCTCATCCGTAAAAGGGTTCCTATGTTCTGGCCCTCCCTGCTCAAGCACTCGATCCCCAGGTCTCTCAAGCTCATAGCCCTAAACTCGTTCGCCCCTTCGGCCGGATTCTCAATATGGACTCCTGCGCGAAGCATAAGGGCGTCGGTCGCTCTCTGGCGGAAGGTGTCGCCCTCGTCCCTGGTGACCTGTACGTTTGCCGGGCTTCCGGCCGCCTTCATCCCCTCAAGGATGGCCGCGCGCACCTGGTCTATGGTGGCGCCGGTGCGGATATGCTCCGCCGGGTCTACGTTGAACTCGCGGCAAAGGTCAGAAATGCTCTGTACCCTCTGGCGCTCCTCTGCCACCGCCCTGGTCGCTGCGTCCTCCTGGCTTGCTGCAGCAGGTGTTCCGATTCCGGCCGCCTGCTGCTGTCCGGCTGCTGCCTGGCGCTCCTCCGCTTCGATCTCAAGCGTCAAGGCGTCGATCTCTCTCTGCAAGGCGTCAAACTGCGCGCTTTCCTCTGCGGTCAGCTCTCTACCCGCTGCGCCACTTACAAGCGCCTGCTGTGCGGCGATTTTCATGGCTCTCTGCTGTCTCTTGTTCATGGTCTTTCTCCTCCTATAAAATTTTATTAAGATTTATCTGAAGCTGCCGCTCTCTTAAGGACGGCGCGCGCTTCTGCTTTTGTCCGTCGTTTGCTTCAAGCTCCCGGCCTACTCCGACGGTAGGGTCTGCCGGTACTGAAACTATGGATATCTCGAAGGGCTCCCACTTCCTGGCAATATCGCAGGGGCCGGTAAAGCGCCCATCCGCGCTTGTCTTTCCCGGCATGACCTCCTCTATGCTCTCGATCCGGTACCCAACGGAAACGCCTTTAAGGGTTCCGCTCTTGACCTTCTTGTAAATGACTTCTGCGTCGTCGTCGGTATCAAATTCAACCTCCGCACTGCAGCGGCCGTTCTCAAGCCATGCCCGGTTAATCCTCCCCAGGACCTCGTCGCGCTTGTGGTTGAAAAGAAGGACGCCTATTTCATTAAGGCGGGTAAGGTTTACGGCTCCGGGGCCGTGGTCTAAAATCTCAACGCACCAGCCTCTGTCGTAGGGCTCCTCCGAAGAAAAAGAAAGAATAAACTTACGCTCATTCCCTTCGCCTTCCATTGCTCTTATCGTGGCGCCGGTGGCTTCCCTGGTGAGCGATTTACTTTCCTGCCCCGGTTTCTTTTCCGGCTTCTCCGGATCCTTCCCCTCCGGCTTCTCCTGGGGCTTTTCCTGGGGCTCCTTGCCCTCCTCCTGGGGATTCTTGCCCTGGCTGTCCTTCTGGCCCTCCTGGGGCTCCTGGGCCGCCCTGTAGCGGGTTGTTTGGCTCGTCCGGCTCGTCTGCTTCCGGATCGAGCTCTTTAGCTGCCTTGTCATAAATAACACCTCCTAACTCTATGCCTTTTTCCCTGCCGTACTCCAATACTTCGGCCATATCGTCTACTACGTCCTTCCAGTCCCGCCCGCTCTCGGCTGCTGCCTGCTGGAAAGTCTTTTGACCGGTTTGTACGGCGATCTTCATGGCCTGTACTTCCTTCAGCGGGTCTATCCATTTCTTTGGTGCCGCGATCCACTTATGGCTTAAGTATTTCTTCTTTTTCTCCGGATCCCAAAAGTCCGGTATATCAAACAGGCCGCAAAGTACGCCGGATATAACGAAGGTCTCATATACCTCGTCCCGGAACTCGTCGAAGAGCTCCCGGTCCTCTGCGTAGGTCTGCTCGTCCTCAATAATGCCTTGGCGGGCGCTGCTGTAGTTGCTTTGGCTCATGTCGCGGCTGGTGGCCTCGTAGGATAAGCCCTGCCCGGCACCTATAAGCCGCTGCTGCTGCTTAACGAAGCTCGCGGCATCCGTGGCCTGCCCGGTCGGGTTTACGACCTGGATCTCGTCTCCGGCGTTAAGCTCCTTAATCATGCCCGGCGCTATGCTTTTCCCCTCGTAGCTGATCTGTGGGCCGCCTTGCTGCTGTACGCCTCGCCCGATGCCGGTGGTCGGTATTGTCTTTTTTATGAATACCGACAAGCAGGCAGCAATCCGCTCTTTTACGCTGACGGCGGTCATAAACTCGTTCGCATCCCGGATCCTGGTGGCGGTCGGGCTTAAGTCGCTCATCTCCCTTATCTGTGAAGGGCGGCGCTTTGTGAATATGAAAATCATATCTTTTGCCGGTACATATACGGGCTGAATATTTGAAAAGCCGTCAATGCTATATTGCTTTATCCAGTAACCCATCGGCTTGTTATAGCTGTTGTACTCAATCCCGCCTATTATCCGGTTCCCTTTGGTGTGCGGTACCATTGCCGAAGTGTCCAGCTCATCAACCTCTAAAGCCTGCAAGCGGAAGGGAACCACGCCGCCGCTTAAGTAACACTTCTTAAAAAGGATTCCTCCGTCTACCCGCTTTCTGGCTACGGCCATCCGCGTCAACTGTGAAAAGCTTTGCGTTTCCGTAACGTCGCAATTTTTACGCTTGCACCACTCCGCCCAGGCCGCCTCTATGGCGTCGTTTAATTTTTCGCTGGGCGTCCTTGCCTGCAAGGTTACGCCCAGGCCTACAATATTACGCTTATATGCTCCGATCACGCTGTTGGCCATGTCGCTGTTTCGCTCAAGATCCCGCGCCCTGGCTCTTACCGTGTCCCTGCTGTAGCGGTCCGTTTGTTCCGCGCTCTGGTTATAGGCAAGCCAGCCCGCGTTTAGCCGGTCAAAGTTTCCGGCGTCATAGTTTCGCATTTCCTCCAAATTGCGCCGCCAGGCTTCCCGCCTGGCTCCGGCCTCCGGAGAAAAGAAGCCGATTACGCTGTCTAAAATATTCCCCACCGGCTTACCTCCCTTCAAAGACTGCAACAAAACAATCATCTAAAAGGCCCGGCGCTCCGCTCGCCACCTGTGCCTGTAGGTCTCTCTGCATCTCGTATAGCTTGGCAAGGTCGGCCCGGTTAAGCTGTCGGGAACCGATTTTATAAGACTGCCCGCCTGCGAGTACGCTTGTTATGGCCGCGTTTACCTGTGCAAGCATTTCCTGTGGTGTCGGTGTCTGTGTATCTGCCATCCTAATTCCTCCTTATCCCTGGATCCATCCGTCGTTCTGGCGGATCCAGTTTTCTTCTACCGTCGGCGCCTCGTCGCGCTTCGGTGCCTGCTGTGGCTGCTGCTCCTGTATGCTCTGCAGGTGAAGCATCCGGACGCCTAAAGTATCGGCGGCCGCTAAAGCGTAAACCTCGGCATCTAAGTAATGGTTGTCGTTATGGCTCTCTTTCTGCACCCACTCCTGTCTTACCTTGTTTCCGCTCTTAACATTGATCTTGTGCTCCGCCGTTACCTGGTCCGCGTATTCTTCGTCGCAGCCCTGGTATACCATCCAGCTCCCGCGCCCGTTTGGCTTTCTCATCCTCCCGGCGATCATGTCCTTGTACTTCCCGCCGTCAACTATTATTAGATTCATGCCGTAAGCTTTGGAACTGTCTTTATTTACGGTACTGATCTTAAAATGGTTCTGCATGGGGTTGCTGGCGCCTTTTACCGGCAGCGCCCACTCCGCGTTTAGCGCGCAAAAATCGTATGTGCTGTCGGCGTCGTAGCCGGAGTCAATTAAGCAAAGATTTACAACTACGGGAAGCCCGGAAGGCGTCTTATACTCCATATTCATTACGGCCTCAACCTCCGCGAAGCTGTAGGCCTGGCCGTGTGCTATGTTCTGGCTTGTTATATAATCGCCCCAGGCTCTTATGGTCCAATATACGCAGTTTTGCTGAACGTCTACGCCTCCGGTAAGAAGCTTCGCCCACTCCGGCACAACGTAGGCGGGCAGGTCCGTCTGGCGCTCAAGCACAAGCTCTTTACTCGTCTTAAGCTTCGTATCTTCCCAGGGCTCCGCCAGCCAACTGTTTACAAAATTCTGTAGCTTTTCCGGATCGCCCTTTGCATCCATGAATTTCTTCGCAACTTCCGCGAAGCGTACAAAGGGGCTGTATAAGGTATTAAGCCAAAAGCAAACCTTTTTCACAAACTGGGTGCGGCTTTTTACCGTCTCCCAGTGGCCTCGCTTTACGGCCCGCTGCTTCTGCTGGTCTGTAATAACGCTCCCGCACTCCTGGCAAACATAAAAAGCAAACTCGGCGCGATCCGCGTCGCTCAAGCCCTCACTCTCAGGATCGTCCTTTAGGGCGTTAAGCTGCTCGCGTATGTTCTCCGCCCCGTAGGCTTCGACCATGTCCTTATCCTTGCCGGGCCACTTAAGGTTATTAAACTTAAGCTCTATAAACTCGCCACAATGTGGGCAGGGAATGAAATAATGCTTTTCGGCGTCGGCGCTCTCTTTGGCTTTCCAAATATGGCCGGTCCGTATGGTCGGCGTGGAAGTTTTAAAAACTTTCCGGCCTCTAAAAGTCTTATTTCTTTCTTCTGCAAGGCTTACCGGATCCGCTTCTTTTTTACTGGCGCCTGGAAACTTGTCTATCTCGTCAATAAAAAGATACTTCATAGCGAAGGAAGCAACGCCGACCGGGCTATTGCTTCCTACAATCTTCACGAACATATCCGAAAAATTAAGCTCAAGCATGGGGCTGTTCGCGTCGTACTTTTTGCGTAGCGGCTCGGATGCTAAAATCATAGGTTGTAGCCGCTTGCTGGATATGCTCTCCGCCATAGTCTCTGTCGGGTAAACGACTTCGGTCGGCGCCGGGTCTTGCTGTATAACGTAGCCGAGCATATTGTTCATACACTCGGTTCCTCCTACCTGCGTAGGCTTTACAAATATTATTTCCTCGGTTTCGTAGTTTGTGAACTCGTCCATAATGCCCTTAAGGTATGGGGTCCGGTCGTTGTTCCACGGTCCTGGTTCCGCCGAGGTCTTACTGTCAAGGATCCTGTACTTCTCGGCCCACTCGGATACTGTTATACTTTCCGGGGGCTTTAAGTATTCAAGCGCGCCCTTAATGTACTCCTTGCAAGTATATTTCCGTGTCCGAAGCCGTTTAGGTTTAACCACTGTCCTGGCTCTTTCCTGCCTCCGGTTTCTCTACGGCTCCGGCTACAACGAAGGCCTCAAGCATCCGCTTGACTTCTCCGTTCATCTCCTTTTCAATCCTTCGGGCCTCCAGCGGGTCCACGCTGTCCGTAATCATGCTTACGAGCCGGGCCGGTATGCTTAAGGCGAAGCGCTTAAACACTATAAAAAATTTCTGGTAATCAAGAGCGACCTCCTCAATGTCTATATACTTCCCGGCTGCAATCTCGCGCCGCATCCGGTGCAGCTCTCCCTGGGATTCTTTTAAGGCAATTTCCGCCTGCAGCTTCTGCTCTTTAAGCTCCGCTTCCTTCTCGGACTTTGCCTTCCCGTATGCCTTGTCGCTCAAATACTGGATGTATGCCTGTATTGATCCGACAAGGTTGTACCGGCGCCCCTGGCCTGGGACCTCCGTCGTCTTAAGCACTCCCTCCTGGGTGAGCTGCTGAATACGCCGGACGGAAACGCCGAAAAATTGTTTTAAGATTTCCGGCTTTACATACTGTACGCCGCCGACGGTCGCTGTGTCCTGGGTGCCTTCCCTTGTTTCCTCATCCGCCATAAGTGTCACCTCCCCGTACTCTTACGGCCTTCTTGCCTGTGTACTCCTCCCAACGGTTTATAATGATATCGCAATACTTCGGGCTTATCTCCATAAGGTATGCTACGCGGCCCAACTGCTCCGCCGCGATCAGCGTGGTACCGGAACCGCCGAAGAAGTCCGCGACAAGCTCTCCGCGCCTGCTGCTGTTCGCCATAAAACGGCCAACCAGGGAGACCGGCTTCATGGTCGGGTGCATATCGCTCCGGGCCGGTTTCTTTTCAAACTGGACGGAAGTCCTGGCCATAAGCGCTTCCCGGATCTGCTCAATATATGCGACCAGGTCGTCCTTTTTCATGGCCTTAAAGTCTATATCATCCTCAATGAAAACCGTATCTTGTGACCGGTCGTCTATGAAGTAATGACCTGCGCCCTCCTTCCATCCGTATAAGACCGGCTCGTGGCGCCAGTGATAATCCTGGCGGCCTATAACAAATTGATTCTTTTCCCAAATAAGAACTTGCCGAAGTTTAAGCCCTGCTTCCTGGAAAGCCTGGCGAAAAGCGAGCCCTTCCGTGTCGGCGTGAAAAATGTAAAAGGCCGCTCCGGCTTTTGCGACGTCGCAATAGTTACTAAATACCTGCAGAAGAAAATCGTAAAAAGCGTCCTCCTCCATCCGGTCGTTAGTAATCTCGTTATTTGTCCGGGTGGTGTTCCTTTTATAGCTGTACTCCAGAGCCTTGTCCTTTGCTTCGTAATCTACGTTGTAGGGCGGGTCCGTGAGTATAAGGTCCGCTTCACATCCGGCCATAAGGATCCCAACGTCGGAAGCGTCGGAGGCGTCCCCGCACATGAGCCGGTGCTCTCCCATCTGCCAAATGTCGCCCGGCTGGGTGATGGGCTCCCGCTCCTCAGCCTGCTGCTCCGCCTTCTCAATGTCGTAATGGTCGTCGTCTGCCTCCTGGGTAAGATCAACCTCTGCGAAAAGTGCCGACAAGTCCTGCGTATTAAAACCGGCCGCCATCGTGTCGTAGCCTGCGCCCTCAAGCTGAATAAGAAGGCCCATAAGGGCGTCTTTCTCAAATTCTCCGCTTATCTGGTTAAGCGCAATATTGGCCGCGATCTCATCGTTCTTATCGGGCAAATTTACTATAATGACCTCGGCCTCCTCGTAACCTAAGTCAAGCATAACGGTGCGGCGCTGGTGGCCGCCTATGATGGTTCCGTCCTCGTTTATAATTATGGGGTCTATGTAACCATGCTTCTCAATGCTGGCGGCCAGCTTCTCGTATTCCGGATCGCCTGGCTTGAGTGCCTTGCGCGGGTTATATTCTGCGGGTTTAAGCTCTGATAATTTCCGCTTTTCAAGTCTCATTTTGTCGCCTCCTCTATCTGTTAAGGCCGCCTCGCGTAACGAAACGGCAAATTTTTTTTTGATTTCATGGGGAGAAAAACCGGGCCTTCCTCGCCCCGCAGGCCGGATATGGCTTGGTAAGTACCTTTTGCCTTTTGCGTGGGTATGCTTGCCGAACAGCGCAGTCAGGGGCTTGCCCTGCCTCCTTCTCTCTTTGCTCTCTTTGCTTATGTGTGGTGCTGTATGCCTTGCCCTCTCTGCTTCAATACCTGCCTGTGCTGTGTGTGTCTATGCCTGCGCTGTGCTATGGTACTATGTGCGCCTATGCCTTGGGTCGTGGTGCTGTGCCTCATGCTCTTGCTG
>ERZ778518.950-NODE-950-length-23382-cov-8.182407_pt1 | contig 23382 bp, 20 predicted proteins | sample MGYA00510340_ERZ778518 | MGnify/ENA primary metagenome ERZ778518 (study PRJEB29527, sample SAMN07138967) | mouse gut metagenome | material: feces | host: mouse | place: China:Nanjing | collected 2016-01-25 ...
TGGAATCTGTTTGCGTCTATGTCTGTAAAGTTACAATCACTGATTATTATTTTGTAACAGCTCCTTCCCTTACAATTTACAAGATTTTGCTCTTACTTTCTATAGTATATCACAAGGTTAATATTTAGTATATTTAATATATTTAATCCTTTTTATAAGATTTACTTATTCTATAGGAATAAAATAAATAAGGTATAAGAATTTTTCAACGAGTGATTGACATAGAATGATTTTATTCGTATAATACTATTCAAAATCTATCGTGAACTCGAACAGCAGCTCCAACAAAATAAGCCTATCATTTATTGACAGGAGGCGCCTATGGATATCAACTATGAACTTTACAAAGTATTTTACCTTGTAGCCTCTTCCCTCAGTTTTTCTGAGGCTTCCAGGAAGCTGTTCATTTCTCAATCTGCGGTCAGCCAATCCATTAAAACCCTGGAAAGAAAGCTGGAACAGCCTTTGTTTATCCGCAGCACAAAAAAAGTACAGCTTACTCCAGCAGGCGCAATGCTGCTTAAGCACATTGAACCTGCCATCCACCTGATTGAACGGGGAGAACATCAGATCATGGATTCTGGAGCCCTGGGATTCGGTCAGCTTCACATTGCTGCCAGCGACACCATCTGTCGTTACTTTCTGGTGCCCTACCTTAAACAGTTTCATGAAAAATTCCCTCAGGTTCCTATTAAGGTCACCAATGCAACCTCCCTGAACTGCGCAGACCTCATCACCCAGGGCAAAGTAGATTTAGCAGTAGTGAATTATCCCAACTCTAGAATGGACAGCTCCTATATCCAAAAAACAGTTTCTTCTTTCACAGATGTATTTATCGCAAATCCTTCCTGCTTTCCTTTTCAACAGCAGGAAATATCCTTTGCCCAATTGCAGCAGTATCCAATTCTGATGCTGGACAAAAAAAGCACTACCAGCGAATTTTTACATAAACTGTTTCTACAGCGCCAGTTGGAGCTGGTTCCTAACATGGAATTAAGCAGCAATGATTTATTGATTGATTTGGCAAAAATCGGCATTGGCATTGCATTTCTTCCCGACTACTGTCTCAAAAAGGATTCCCCGGAACTTTATATTCTCCAAACAAAGGAACCCATGCCGAATCGTCAAATTGTAGCTGCTATCAATCCCGGCCTTGTGGCCTCTTCCCCAACAAAGGAATTTTTAAAACTTTTACCAAACCAAAAAGAACAGGAGGAATGAAAGATGAAATTTAAAATGTTTCACGAAAATTATAATGTACAGGATTTACAGAAATCCATGGATTTCTATGAGAAGGCTTTTGGACTTACTGAAGTGCGACGCAAGGAAGCCCAAGACGGCAGCTATATCATCGTATATCTTTCCAATGAAGAAAGCGATTTCTGCCTGGAGCTCACCTGGCTCAAAGAAAAAGAAGGGCCTTATGATCTGGGAGAATGTGAATTCCATCTTGCTTTCCAGACAGACGATTATGACGCTGCCCATGCCAAGCATGAAGCAATGGGATGCATCTGCTATGAAAACCCTGCCATGGGAATTTATTTTGTAGAAGACCCAGATGGCTACTGGCTGGAAGTGGTTCCCACAAGAGACTGATTGTGGCTATTAGAATCCAAGTAAACTCAAGAATCCTTCCTTCTGTAAAAACACAAAATACAGAAGGAAGGATTCTATTATTTTTTCAAAGCTTCTTCTTGCAGTTTATCAAATTCCTCCATACATTCCTCTACTGTGGCTCCTCCCAGAAGTTTCCGTACCACTAGACAGGTATTCCCCCACTGTTCCATCTTCATGCTTGCATTGGAGCCAAGAACATAGACATTTTCCTCTATCCTGTCATTTAACGGTTTTAATGCTGGGACACAATCCACTTCCACATTTTTGGACGGAGAAATCACTTTATTGGTTTCTGTATAAACCTGAAGCGCTTCGTCAGAAAGCACTACCTCCATCACACGCATAGCATCCTCCTGATGCTCTGCATCTGCGCCGACGCCAAACCCTGTCATCGACACTACCGGCATTTGCCCCTGGCTGCTGGGGAATCCGATCACCTGCATATTAAAATCTGTTGCGCCATAAGCAGTCTCTGTATTCGCTGCACCCCAATAAGCCATAACAATTGGCGTTTTCTGGGCCAGGAAATTCTCTCCCTCTCCATCAATTGCTTCACTTACCAAAGCTTTCTTAGCGTCCACATATCCACAATCTATCAGCTCCTGAAGAAAATCAAATCCTTTGCGCATATAATCACTGTATTTACTCTCTCCACTGTTCAATGCTGCAATTTCCGCCTCTGTGTTCCCACCATTGTACAAATCAGCAAATGCCTGGGCAAAAACAAAGGTCTCCAGCCACCAGCGGTTCGCTCCAACAGGAGTCTCAATTCCATTTTCTTTGAATACTTTGCAGCACTCTAAAAACTCTTCAGGTGTTTCTGGCAATTCTAACTGATATTGATCAAACATATCTTTATTCACAAACAACCCATAGGCTACCACCTCTTGAGGAATTCCTACCAGCTTTCCATCCACTGTATTGGCTATTTTCACCACATCCCTTAAGTTTTCCACACAGGAAAGCCCTGAGAGATCCGCCAATTTTCCCTCTTCTCCTAATGCTTGAATCACATCGGGATTCAACAGGTAAATATCATCCATATTGTTCCGTGCCCGGTCTAACGCCACCTCATCATACGTTTTATCCTGATAATCTTCTGCTGTATAGGTAATATATCCAACGCTTACACCACATTTTTCCTCTGCCATAATGATTGTCTTATCCGAAGCGCTCCTTGCAACATTATCTGCATCCGGCTTCGTCTTTTCCATAGGGCTAAACAAATTTACAATTTTTTCCTCTTCTTTCTCAGTAACAATTAAGTTCTTCCCTTTTTCTCCACCGCAGGCGGTCAGCATCAACACAGCCAAACCTGCCAGGCAGACTGTCATTATTTTTTTCATATCTCTTCCTTTCCTTGTGTATACTCTTTGATTACCTTCTTCAGCCGATCGATATCGATTGGCTTTGACAAATGGACATTCATCCCTGCATCCAAAGCCTCTTTTTCATCCTCCACAAAGGCATTTGCTGTCATAGCTATGATGGGTATGTTTTTTGCATCTTCACGTTCCAATGCTCTTATTTTTCTGGTTGCCTCATACCCATTCATTACTGGCATCTGAACATCCATTAAGATTGCGTCAAATTCTCCTTTTTTAGATTTCTCAAAGCGTTCCACTGCAACCTGACCATTTTCAGCGATTTCACAGGTTGCTCCTTCTATGGACAAAACTGCCTCTAGTATTTCTGCATTCACTTCATTATCTTCTACCCCAAGGAAATGCATTCCTTCCAGATTTGTATCCTTTGTCTCCTCCACATCCCATTCTGTGTCTTTTCCCTCTTGCATTTCCATTATCTTCTGTTTCAAAGCAGAGAGGAAAAACGGTTTTGCAAGTATTCCTGTATGCTCTAAGCAAAGGGCTTCTTCCACGCCTTGGGTATCATAAGCGGACAAAAATAGAATTGGGATTGCTGGCAGAATCTCTCGTATCTTTTCTACCCCTTTCCTTCCTTCTAATCCTGGCATACTGGAATCCAACAAAATCATCTGACAGCCTTTTTCCAAAAAGCTGTGTTCTTGTAGCATTTCTATTGCTTTTTCCGATGAACACACGGTATCCACCACAACATTTGTATCCTTCATCAGTATCTGGATATTTTTGCATACCTCTTTCTGGCTGTCTATGACCAGAATATGGTCAATCTCATTCTCCTTCCAAAATTCCTGGTCCATCCGCTCTTCTGGTATACGCAGCTCTAAATCGACCTGAAATAGCGTTCCTTGGTCTACTTCACTAAAGACCTCTATGGTTCCACCCATCAGCTCTACAATATTCTTTGTAATGGCCATGCCAAGGCCCGTACCCTGAACTTTATTGGTTGTGCTGTTCTCCGCCCTGGTAAATGCATCAAAAATTGTTTCTAGATATTCTGGTGTCATTCCATAGCCATTGTCTTCCACTTCAATTCGAACATAACCATACTGAGCAGAATGCTGCTTCTGCCCTAGGATACGAAACCAGATATTTCCTCCTGGCTGGGTATATTTGGAAGCATTCGAAAGCAGATTGATGAGAATTTGATTCAGTCTGGTCTCATCCCCCATAAAATACTCATACTGCATTTCTGTAATTTCCACATAAAAATTTTGTTCTCTTTCCCGGGTCATTGGACGAATAATAGCATCCACAGAAGCTACCAGATCACTCAATGTAAACTTCTCTATGTTAAGTACCACTTTTCCGCTTTCTATCTTGGATACATCCAGAATATCATTAATTAGGCTAAGCAAATGCTTTCCAGACGCCATGATTTTCTTCGTATACTCCCTGACCTTCACTGGATTCTCCGCATCTACATCAAGCAGCGTAGCAAATCCCAAAACTGCATTCATAGGTGTACGGATATCATGGGACATATTGGAAAGAAACATGGTCTTGGAATTATTGGCAAGCTGAGCCGCCTGCAATGCCTCCGCAAGCTGCTTATTGTGGATTTCTCTTTCTAATTCCTGTTCTTTTCGAATCTTATTCTGCTGCCTTTGACTGAGATAATACAAAACGCAACACAGAAAAAAAGCAACCAGCATCGCAACAACAACAATCAAAATATTCTGAGTTACTGTCTTTCCTTCCTGTTGGATTGCCTCAATGGGCACATAACCCACCAGATAAATCATTCCATCATTCACTGACCACATATAGTTTAATGAACTTTTTCCCCGAATATCATGATAAAATAACATATCCTGTTTATTTTCCAAGCACTTAGACACATCTTTTCGAAGCTCCTGATCACTCACAGCATTTGCCCGGTAAAAATCCTCTAGGTTCAGGTGCCCGGCACTTCGTTCTCCCATCCCTTTTGGCTTTAACACAAACCGTTCACTCTCGGCATCCATCACATAAAGGCTTGCCTTTTTGTTATAAAATCCATCAGGAAGAGAACGGTCAAGGGAATCGTAAACATATTCAATATAAAGAGTTCCTAACTCCTTTCCATCCTTTTTCGCAATGGGACATTTCATTGTATAAGCCCATGTCCCCATATAATTCACATAAGACTTTGTCACGGGAAGTCCATCCACGGTTTTTCCAGCAGAAAAATCCAATCCTTCTTCGGAAAATTTCTCTCCTGTACTGGAAATTCCTTCTGTTTTTCCGGCTAATATCACCGATATTTTTACCATTGCCTTGCTTTTTTCGTAAAAGCAGATGTCTCCCTCCAAGTCATCTGTCATTGCCAGCTCTTCTGCAATCAATTTCTGAAAATCGGCCTCATTTTTCAAAATGGCCTCTATGGTAGCCTCAATCAAATCCAAACTTTCACTCAAGTTCTGAATTGCAGACGCAGACATCTCTTTCGAAATTTTCTGGGACACTGAAAATACAGCGGCTCCCAAGACACAAAACACTAATATAATAGAAAGAAGCAGAGAAATCCCGCTTTCCTTTCTGCTTCTTTTCTGCTTCTTCATTCTTCTCACCATATGTTCCTTCATTTCCTGATTATCTGAAATTTATCTGATGTATAAATTCCAGATATAACCATTTTCTGTAACGCATATACTTTTGTAATATTATATCACAATTGCACGCTATATTGTATAGTGCTTTATTCCTATATTTTACTTGATTGAAAAAGCTGGATTTGTGGCCTTTGCCATATTTTCTTAAGGTTTCAGCCTTCCCATTCCCCATTCCAAAATTCCTCCACTGCCCTTCGTACCTGGGACACTCTCACCTGCTGCAAATTCTCCCATTCTCTTGGAAACAATCTTTGATATCCTTCCTCTAAGAAGCGTTCATCCAACAACAAAATCACCCCTCTGTCTTCCTTCGTTCGAATCACCCGGCCAGCCGCCTGCAATACTTTGTTCATGCCTGGATAACGAAACGCATACTCAAATCCTGCTCCTTCCCGTTCTTGATAAAACTGCTTTAAAATTTCTCGTTCATTACTAATCTGAGGCAATCCTGTACCAACAACAAAAACACCGATCAAAGCTTCCCGTTTCAAATCAATGCCCTCCGCAAAAATTCCTCCCATTACACAAAAACCAATCAATGTTTTTGCCCTGTTTTCCGAAAACATCCCAAGAAATACCTCTCGTTCCTGCTCCGTCATACCGCTTTCCTGACAAATACAGTCTGCTTCTTCCAAAGCATGGTTGATTTCCAAAAATTTCTCCCAAACCTGATACATCATTTTATATGAAGGAAAAAACACCATATAATTCCCTTTTTTTCCCTTTGCTGCCTGATAAATATAGTCTGCAATTTTCCCAAACTCCCTCTCTGTGCGCCTGGTATATTTACTGCTTACATCTGTCCCCACTGCCAAAAAATGCTGTCTTTGCTCAAACACAGTTTTTGCGTATACCGCATAATTATCTTCCTTGGCGCTCAAAAGCTTCTTATAATATTGAATCGGCAGCAAGGTAGCGGAAAAAAACACGGTACTTTTTCCTTTGTCTAAACGTTCCTGGAGATTAACCGCCGGATTCACGCAAAACAGCTTTAGTTTAAACCTTTTTTCAACCTCATGCTCCGTATAAATCACATAATTTTCATCTATTCGCTCATACATATTCAAAAAATGTCGCAGCTTTAAATAGAATTCCTGCACCTCTTTTTTTTCTGGAAAATTAATTTCCTTTTGAAAAAATTCTTCCATCAAAGAACCAAGCCGTATCAGATCAAATACCAGGTCTCCAATCTGATCCAGCACCTCATATGTTTCACACTGCCTTTTCAGCTCCAGTAAATGCTTGTTACAGCGTCCCAATAACTGAGCGCATTTTCTGCTGTGCACTTTCATAACTTTCTGAAATTTCAGAAAATCCTCCTTATACAAAACCGCACTATACATTTCCCTGGCACGATCTGCCAGGTTATGGGCCTCATCCACCAAAAACAGATAATCTCCCTTTGTCCCTTCTGAAAAAAAACGTTTCAGATATACATTGGGGTCAAAAACATAATTGTAATCACAAATAATATCATCCACCCAGAGAGAAACATCCAGACACAGTTCAAAAGGGCAGACCTGGAACTCCTCTGCCTGATGAAGAAGCGCCTCCCTTGTGATATCACGTTCTCTTTGTAGAAGATGAAATACTGCATCATTGACCCTGTCATAATGTCCTTTTGCATACATACAATGCACTGGATTACAATCCATTTCCTCGCAAAAACAAAGCTTTTCCTTTGCCGTAATGGTAATCACACGTCCTTGGTATCCCTGTTCTCTGAGGAGATCAAAGGCTTCTTTTGCCACTGTCCTGGTAATAGTCTTAGCCGTCAAATAAAAGACTTTATCTGCCAGCCCCTCCCCCACTGCTTTCACTGCTGGAAATACAGTGGTAATGGTCTTTCCAGTCCCAGTTGGCGCCTGGATAAATAAAATCTTTCCACGAGAAATGGTACGGTATACATCACCAGCCAACTCCCTTTGTCCTTCTCGGTAAGGAAAGGGAAATTGCAGCTTTGCAATGGAAGTATTTCGCTCTATTTTAGCTTCATATTGAAAATCCGCCCACTTCTCATAGGCAGCAATCAACCTTTCAAACCACTCCTGAATCTCCAAAAAAGAATAGCTTTCCCGAAACCTGCGAATTTCCTCTGTATCCAAATTGCAATACGTCATCTGTACAGATATTTCTGGAAGGTTTTGCTGAACTGCATAAATGTAAGCATAACACTTTGCCTGAGCCAAATGCACCTCCACAGGTTTTTCCAGGAAATTCACATCCTGGTAAATACCCTTAATCTCGTCAATGGCCGTATCATCTTCTTCCACGATCAAGCCATCTGCCCGGCCTTCCAGGATCATCGTATACCGCTCTCGTTCCAGTTCTATTTTTAACGGAACCTCTGACTGATAGGATGCTCCCATCCTTCTTTGAATCTTTCTGTGTATCCTGCTGCCCTCCTGCATGGCCTCTTTTTGGGCTGCCCGCCCATGCCGGTTATCAATATCACCAGAACGCAGGATAAATTCCACAAGGTTTCTGACGGAAATTTTTATCTGTTCCATATCTATTGCTGCCTTTCGTTTGTATACAAAAAAAGAATCCTGCTTTGCAGGATTCTCTGCCTGCGGCGAGTCTCTTTGCGACAGATTTCATACCCGCCGCAGTGCGATAAGAGCTTTTTTCTTCTATAGGAAAGATACTTGTCACGCTAATGTGTGAAAGTATCTTTCCTATAGAAGAAAAAAGATGCATAACTATTATGCATCTTTTTTGAACATTTGTCTATTCTGTTGTTACATTATGCTACCGCATATTTGCTCAGCACATTTTCAAAAGCCATATCTTCGCCGCCGTACTTTACAGTCAGCTCCTTCATAATTCCCAGTCCCATCACTCCTAAAATTGATTTTGCGTCAATTACCATGCGCTGGTCACATATATCTATATCAAAATCACACATGCCAGCAGCACGAACAAAATCACATACTTCTTCAACATCTGCTAATTTAATTACTTTTTCATTCATCTTTGTTACCATCCTTTCTATTAACTTCCATCAGGTTTCAGTTCTTTCCTGAACTTGTGGCAAATTATGCCATCATTTTTTTCTTTTGTCAACTTTTTCTTTTTCCTTGCATTTTTGGAAAAACACGCAAAACCAACAGCTTTTTCACAAAAAGTAAACTTGTTTCTGCATAGAAATTACCAATTCTCAGTACTTCTTTCCTAATTTTTTTCCTTCTATTTGTATATTTTCCCCTGTTTTTTGTCTTTTTATCAAAAAAAATTGTGACTTCCTCCATTTTTCAAAAAAATATTTTGCTCCTCTCATCACTGAGCTTTTCCTTCCGCATTTTCTTTTTTAAACCTGCATCTGAATGCTTTCTTGACTATTTTGCGATAAAATTCTATAATTATTCTATCCTGACCAGTATATGTCAGAAAATAATCACGGTTACTCTGTGCAAAACAGGAGGCTTCCATGGAATCAAAACACATGTTATCCATTTTACAACAAGTGCAGGATGGCTCTCTTGACATCCATTCTGCTTATGAAAAATTAAAAATCAGCCCTTTCGAAGATTTGGGATACGCTAAGATTGACCATCATCGAAAAATACGTCAGGGTTCCCCGGAGGTCATCTATGGAGCTGGAAAAACTTCAGAGCAAATGGAAGGCATTCTTCATTCCCTTTTATCCCATTGCCCGGAAAATATTTTAATTACCCGGTTATCTGAGGAATCTGCTTCCTACTTGTCCAAACGTTTTTCTCTTACTTATGATAAGCTTTCCCACATTGGAATTGTCAACCGTAAAGAATTTGTCACCGCTTCCGGCACAATTTTAATTGCCACCGGAGGCACCAGTGATATTCCCGTTGCAGAAGAGGCAGCCCTTACTGCTGAGACCCTTGGCAACCGGGTGGAACGCCTTTACGATGTAGGCGTAGCTGGAATACACCGTCTGCTCTCTCATGCAGACAGTATCTCCAAAGCAACTGTTATCGTAGCTGTCGCTGGTATGGAAGGCGCTCTTGCCAGTGTAATTGGGGGCTTAAGTGACTGTCCCGTAATTGCCGTACCCACCAGTATTGGATACGGAGCGAATTTCCAAGGGCTGTCCGCCTTGCTTTCCATGCTGAATTCCTGCGCCAGCGGAGTCAGTGTGGTCAATATTGATAACGGCTTTGGCGCTGGCTACCTTGCCAGCATGATAAATCATATAGGAGGTAATGAACCATGAAAACACTTTTTATTGAATGCAACATGGGCGCTGCCGGAGATATGCTGATGGGCGCCCTCTACGAACTTTTGCCCAACTCAGAGCAGGAACAATTTTTAGAAACCATGAACAGCCTGTTTCCGGATAAAATTATGATAAAAGCTGACCCTTCCGAAAAATGCGGCATCTGGGGCACAAAAGTAAATGTGGTAATCCTGGGACATACCGAAACGCCAGAAGCTTCTGGACAAGAACATTCCCATGAGCACCATCACACACTTCACACCAGCTATCCGGAAATGCTTTCACAAATTGACAGTCTCCCAGTTTCTGCTCCTATCAAAGAGCACGCGAAGGCTGTCTACACCCTAATCGGTGAAGGAGAAAGCCACGCCCACCATACGGACATTTCCCAGATCCATTTTCATGAAGTAGGAACTCTGGATGCGCTGATGGATGTGGTAGGGTGCTGCATTTTGCTGGAAACCCTAAATCCAGAACAAATCCTTGCTTCTCCCATCCACGTAGGAAGCGGAAGTGTGCGCTGCGCCCATGGCATTCTGCCGGTTCCAGCTCCTGCAACTGCGGAAATTCTAAGAGATGTTCCTATTTATGGCGGAACCATAGACGGGGAATTGTGTACCCCCACTGGAGCTGCACTATTGAAGCATTTTGCCAGCCAATTTACCGCTATGCCACCGATGTCTATAGAAAAAACTGGTTATGGAATGGGAACAAAAGACTTCCCCTCTGCCAACTGCCTGCGGGCTTTTTGGGGTAACATGAACATTCTTCCTGTTCCCTCTCCCAGACAGCTTCCCGGCTCTTACGCCGCTCATTCTCTCACTAGTTTTCAGGAAGAAGAGACCCATCCAGACTTTTATACCGAACAATTTCACAGCCTGGATCAGATTTTAGAGCTTTCCTGCAACCTGGATGATATGACCCCTGAAGCAATTTCCTATGCGGTAAATCTCTTAATGGAGGCAGGCGCCTTGGATGTTTTCACCACCTCGATTCATATGAAAAAAAACCGTCCTGGCCTTCTTTTGACATGCCTATGCAATCTGGAGGAAGAAAGCCGTTTTAGTCGGCTAATACTGACCCATACCTCTACCCGTGGTATCCGTATTCAACCCTGCTACCGCAGGACCTTAGACGCACAATTCCAGAAAGTGCGCACACCCTACGGCGAGATTACGGTAAAAATCAGTACAGGCTATGGCATCCGAAAATATAAGCCAGAATATGAAGACGTGGCAGCTGCCGCCAGAACCTGTAAGGTTCCCTTCTCCAAAGTCCATGAAGCAGCTATGAACGCCTGCACTCATATTCTCTGACCCGCCGCAGTGCGATAAGAGCTTTTTTGTTCTATAGAAAAGACCTTGTCACGCTAATGCGTGAAAGTATCTTTTCTATAGAACAAAAAAAGCAGTAATCAAGTCTTTGATTACTGCTTTTTCATTTCCTTATGTACATACATTTCCCTCAGGAAATCATTGACATCCAATCATCCGCTTACTGTGCATCTGTCACTGCTTCTGAATCAAACAACAACAGCTCCAGATTATAAAGATCTTGTTCATTGGGCGTCCAGGTCTTATCCTTTAATTCAATATGGATAATAGTACTTTCTTCATCCCCATATGTTACACTGCCCATAGCCTCTTTGATGGCATCCTTAAGCATTGCATACACCTTCTCATTGATCTCTTCTTCTGAAGGAGTATCTTCTCCATTGGCTGCCTTCTCAGTCATCTCAGTTACATATGCTTCTGAAGCAGCATTGAAGGTTTCCATTGCAGGAGCAAACACATTCATCTTCTGATATTTCACTTCAACTTCATAGGAATTATCCTTCTTTGTTGCATCGCCAACAGTGTATTTTACATTCTTAAATACGTCCTTCAATACATCCCTGAATTCCCCTTGCAATTCTTCGGAAAGCTGAACACCTGATGTAATACCAGACATTTCTGTATCAATACCTTCTTCATACAGATCTGCTGCCTGCTCTTTCGTTCCAACCTCCTGCTTCACGAACTCAGTAGAATCCCCTTTGTAGGAATTATCCATCAGCGCCTTTACATATGCACTGGCATCAAAGGAACCACCACATCCACCTAATACTGCTGCTGCCAAAGCCGCTACGAGCAACAACGCTACCTTTTTCATTCTCTTCATAATATTACTCCTTTTCGTAAATTTGCTACTTCTCTATAGTAACTCCATTTTTCCTATCAGTCAATCTTTTTTCTTCAAAAATTTTAACTAATCTGCATAAAACACCAGCGAAAACACATACTATGGATATGCGAACGGGCCTAGCCCCCAGACAACAAACCAAACAAAATGGATACTGCTGTCAGAAAAATGGAGGTAACAAAATTGAAAAATAATTTTCTTCTTTGTGGATTTACTGGATGGTGCCTGGAAATACTTTTTACCTCTTTCCATTCCTTCCGCAAACGTGAGCTTACACTGATGGGAAAAACTTCCCTTTGGATGTTTCCGATTTATGGTATGGCGGCCCTCTTAAAGCCCTGCTACCACCTGATCAAAGGTTTTCCTGCTCTTATCCGGGCTTTTTTCTATTCCTGTTTTATCTTTCTAGGAGAATACATCAGCGGAAGCATCCTGAAAAAACATCAAATGTGCCCTTGGGACTATAGCGATTCTCCCGCAAACATCAACGGCATCATCCGATTGGACTATGCCCCCTATTGGATGGCCGCCGGGCTTATTTTTGAAAAACTCTTGGCGCGCACTTCCAAGCAAAACAAAAACATTCCATAATTATTCGATATCTTCTGTATTCCCAGTTCCAATATCCAGGGTATTCATAGTTCTTCTTTTCTGTCTTTCTTTCTCTGCTGCTTCTAAAATAAAGTTTTTGATTTCCTTTGCATTTTTAATATGGGTCAAGGAAATCTGAGGATGGGTGACGTCACCAGTATAACAGATCACGGTAGATAACCCGAAAATTCTCTCTACTAAAGTAGTCGTCAGCTTGACATCCTGCACCTTATACATATAACAATAATTCTCCTCTGTTTTTAACAAACCGCTATGAATGGTAAGTATCTCCTGCCCTATGGTATACTTAGTAAATGTCCATGGAAGCCCAAAAAACAAGATTCTCTTCTTTTCCTGATACTCTCTTTCGTTACTCATACAAACACCTCTTTGCCTTATTCTTTCTTTTTCTTCCATTCTACTATACTTCCAATCATCTTGCAAATAAATTCCCTTGTGAGAAATGCTTGCAATTTATAATCTTCTGTTATATGATAGTAAAAATCACAATAAGTAGGAGGAAAAATATGCAGCATTTAATGAGCCCATTGGATTTTTCCGTGGAAGAATTGGACAAACTGCTTACACTAGCAAATGACATCGAACATAACCCGCAAAAATACGCCCATGCATGTGAAGGCAAAAAGCTTGCGACCTGTTTCTATGAAGCCAGTACCCGAACAAGACTCAGTTTCGAAGCAGCTATGCTAAATCTTGGGGGAAGCGTTCTTGGTTTCTCTAGTGCGGACAGCAGTTCCGCTTCCAAAGGGGAAAGTGTTTCTGATACAATTCGTGTTATTTCCTGTTATGCAGATATCTGTGCGATGCGTCATCCCAAAGAAGGCGCGCCGTTGGTGGCTTCCCAAAGATCCAGTATTCCTGTCATCAATGCAGGCGACGGCGGACACCAGCATCCAACTCAGACACTTACCGATTTACTCACCATTCGTTCCTTAAAGGGACGCCTTGATAATCTTACGATTGGCCTTTGCGGAGACCTAAAATTCGGTCGTACTGTTCATTCCCTGATCCACGCATTAATCCGTTATCCTCATATTCGGTTCGTATTGATTTCACCAGAAGAGCTTCGTGTGCCAAGCTATATTCGAGAAGACGTCCTGGAGAAAAATTATATTCCCTTCCAGGAAGTGGAACGTTTAGAGGACGCTATGAGTGAACTGGATATCCTCTACATGACCAGAGTACAAAGAGAACGTTTCTTCAATGAAGACGATTATGTGCGGATGAAAGATTTCTATATCCTAAACCGAAAGAAAATGTCCCTTGCCAAAGAGGATATGATTGTGATGCATCCCCTTCCCAGGGTCAATGAAATCTCTGTAGAAGTAGATGATGACCCAAGAGCTGCTTATTTCAAACAGGCACAATACGGCGTATATGTGCGAATGGCTCTAATTCTAACATTATTGGAGGTGAACGTATGTTAAATGTAGGCGCAATTACAGAAGGATTTGTACTAGACCATATCCAGGCAGGCACCAGTCTCTCTATCTACCATGACCTAAAGCTGGATCAGTTGGACTGCTGTGTTGCTATTATCAAAAATGCTCGCAGCAATAAAATGGGAAAAAAAGATATTTTAAAAGTAGAGTGTGATATTGATACTTTAAATCTAGATGTGCTGGGCTTTATTGATCACAATATTACAGTCAATATCATCAAGGGAGAACAAATTGTTGAGAAACGAAAACTTCAGCTTCCAAGAGAAATTAAAAATATCATAAAATGTAAGAATCCCCGCTGCATTACTTCCATTGAGCAGGAATTGGATCAAATCTTCCTACTGACAGATGCGAAAACAGAGACTTACCGCTGCAAATATTGCGAAGAGAAATACAAAGGACACAAAAAGGTGAAATAACAGCCTCCTTTGTGTTCCAATAAGACAAAAACTCGCAAACATCCAAAATCAGGATTGTATGCGAGTTTTTCTTTTGAGAACAAAGGATGCCAAATTCTCAGCTTTTCTTGATAAATTCCGTTTTACATTTGGGACAAGTGATACATATCTTTCCTTTTCCCTTGGGAACTCTAACCTTCTGCTTGCAAGAGGGACACTTATAGAAATGATATATTTTCCTTTGTGCAAAGCGCTCCCTTCTCTTATTTTTCTTCACTGCCATTTGATAACGCCAATTTAAAAATTTCTGATTTTCCTGGTAACGCTTTTCTATCTGCCTGGACAACATACGATAATAAGTATATCCCAGCAGCGCCAAAGCCAAGGCATAAAAAATATTCCATCTGGAAAAAAAGGATATCACCAAAAATACCATGGAAATTCCCATATACATTTGTCCTAACTGATCTGCCCCATATCTCCCCGCCATAAAACGTTGTATCTTCTGTTTCATTCTATCCACTCCTGTAATCTACTGTGTTGCTTTCATGGTAGCACAGAATATGCCAGAAGGCAACGGAGTTATTTTCTTTTAAGAATTTTTTATATTTTGTTCATTCTCGAAAAAATTGTATTGAAATTTTATATCCAAACAAACGACTCGTTGCAAAGTACAGACAAGAAAGAATCCTGCTTTGCAGGATTCTCCGCCTGCGGCGGGTCGCTTTGCGACAAATTTCATACCCGCCGCAGTGCGATAAGAACTTTTTTATTCTATAGGAAAGATACTTTCACACGTTAGCGTGACAAGGTCTTTCCTATAGAATAAAAAACTCCCACAGCAACGCTGTGGGAGTGTTCAAGCAAGGCTATAAGCCGGGTTATGTCTTGGATAATCATCTATCTAGTCTGACTGTTGCCAGTCAGATCCAGCAACCTACCTAAAGCTAGCGGGCCGCGTCAACGCTTTTGTTCGGTCTTGCTTCGGATGGGGTTTACATGTGCCCCGACTGTTACCAGCCAGGCGGTAGTCTCTTACACTGCCCTTCCACCCTTACTATTGTTCCAATAGCGGTACATTTCTGTTGCACTGTCCTTGGAGTCGCCTCCACCGGCCGTTAACCGGCATCCTGCCCTGTGAAGCCCGGACTTTCCTCGTCTGCGGTCTTTCGACGCCTGCAGCCGCGATTATCTACCTTACTTGCTTTCCTTGAATACTATCATATCTCTTTCCAGAAAGCAAGCCCTGTCTATCATCAAACATTAAAACAGCTTCCTCCAATAAATTCCCTCAAAATAGAATTCTTCTCAATATCCTCACTGGGCACTGGAAGAAAATAATCCAAAAATTTCAAAAGACGTTTGGCTTCCGTATACTCTTTACAATCCTTGTCAATTTCAAACAGCAATGGTTCTGCATATTGCTTAAGCACTGCAAGCTCATAAATCAAAGCAGAATTAAACATAATATCCGCCTCTTCCTGGAATGGGAAAATATACTGCTCCTCTCCCCGCCGTACGGAATCCCACATAGCGATGGTCTCTTTGGCGGAGATATTTCTGGTTCTGGCATCCCGTACCATCCGTCGAATCATCCTTCCATCTGTGGTAGGGAGATTATTATGTTCGTCAATACTCAACTGGGTCAACGCACTAATATAAATTTTAAGCTTACTGGACTCTGGTAGGGAATAGGATAACTTGCCATTTAATCCATGGATTCCCTCTAATACCAAAATATCGTTTTTCCCAAGCTGTTTAAAATTGCCTTTATACTCTCGTTTTCCTGTGCGGAAATTATAAGCAGGAAGCGAAATCCGTTCCCCATTCAGCAATGCGGACATATCATGATTAAACAATTCAATATCAAGAGCTTCCAAACATTCAAAATTATAATTTCCATTCTCATCTTTCGGTGTGTCCACCCGATTAACATAATAATCATCCAAGGCAATGGGATGAGGTTTTAATCCCTGAGCCATCAACTGAATGGAAAGGCGATGAGAAAATGTAGTTTTTCCTGAGGAAGACGGACCTGCAATCATCACAAACTTTTTATCTGGCTGGGATGCAATTTGCTCTGCCAATGTGCCGATTTTTCGCTCCATCAAAGCCTCCGCCACAAGAATCACATCCCGAATTCTGCCTTGGGCCACTGCGTCATTCAAAGCCCCTATGGTCCCTATCTCCATTTTCTCGCCCCATTCTGCCGATTCCCTCAGCACATGGAACAATTTATGAGAAGGAGCAAACTTTGCCGTAGCCTTAGTATTTTTATCTGGAAACAACACCACAAATCCATCTTCATATGGCTCCAACTCAAAATATTTTAAATATCCGGTATCTGGCGCCATATATCCATAAAAATAATCGGTATAATGTCCAATACTGTAAATATTTACTTTGGAGCTGCGCCGATATGAAAAGAGACGCTCCTTATCATGCATTCCAAGTTCTCGGAACAATGCAACCGCCTCATCGGTAGAAATGCTTCGTTTCTGAATGGGTATCTTTTCTTCCACCAGCTTTAGCATTTCCTCCTTCAGCCTTGCCAAATACTCCCGACTTGGCAGCGCCCCAATGAGTTTACAATAATACCCCTGACTGATGGAATGCATCACCTTCACCAAAACATGCTTTCCGTCTTCCTTCGAAAGATTATGTACTGCACGCTGCATCAGAAAAGTTACACTTCTGCGGTATGCTTTTCTTCCCGCCTTGTCTCTGGTAGTGACAAAAATAAGCTCCCCATCTGATTTTACTCTTCGTCCCAGTTCCCGCAAACGATTATTAAATAACACCAGCACAATATCATCCTCATACTGTGCCTGATACTCTTTTGCAATTTCCTCATAAGTGATACCTTTTTGGTATTTCTTTTCCTCCCCGTTTATCTTAATGCAATATAAGGTTTGCTCCATATCCTTTTCCTTCTTTTATGATAGATTTTTCAACACAAATTTGATTATTGATAGACAAAGGGCTGCTTTTCTTGTTGGGCAATGACCCGAATTCCAGTTGTGTGTGACTCCAAATATTCCTTCATATAGGGAATAAACATTTTCTCAACTCCATAATGGCCTGCATCAATGATTGCAAGCCCCTGAGCTGCTGCGTCAATTCCCTCATGATGATCAATATCTCCAGTAATCAATACCTGTGCCTTTGTCTCAATTGCTTTTCCAATTACGCTTTTCCCAGACCCTGGACAGATCGCTGCCCTTGTTATTTTCTGATCTGGCCTGCCATAAATTTTAACCAACTCCACCCCAAAGACTTCCTTTACTTTCCCAGCACAATCTGCCACAGTCATTTCACAGGGAAGCTCTCCTACTTTACCAATTCCAGAGGGTTCCTGTTCCTGCCAGCAAGTAACCTCCAATATCTGGCAATCCTGCAAGCCCAAACGCTCTGCACCCAAATCTGCCATTCCTTTCACATCAAAATTTGTATGCATTGCATAGCAGGCAATATTATTTTGAATCAATGCCATCACTCTGCGCCCAGTAAAATCCTTGGAATTTACCTTCTTCAACCCCTGAAAGATCAATGGGTGATGGGTCAGTAACAAGTCCGCCTCTGTCTCTGCTGCCTCCTGAATCGTCTCGTCTGTGGCATCCAGGGCAATATAAATTGTCTTGACCTCTTTCTCAAAACTTCCCACCAACAATCCTACATTGTCCCAAGAACAGGCATACTTTTCTGGTGACTGCCCCTGTAAAATATCTATGATCTCACGACAAATCATATGACTGTCTCCTTTCTGGCTCTACAATCTTTAATGCTGTTTCAATGTCTCTTAATTCCAAACTAAGCTCCTGCACCCGTTCTACTACATCCTGCCTGGCATTTTCTTTTAAATTCTCTAAAATCTTTTGTTTTTGCTTCTGCTGACGTACCAAATATGTTCTCAGCGCCGGATGATGCTGGGACAACAACAATGGCCCGAATTTGCAGGCAATACGAAAATCATCCTGATAACGATCTTGATTCTCCCGCCCAGAGCTTCGCTCTGTGGCATTGACTTCCCATCCCATATATTGCGCAGCAATTTTAAGAGAATCTTGATTCTCCCGCCCAGAGCTTCGCTCTGTGGCATTGACTTCCCATCCCATATATTGCGCAGCAATTATGGGATAATACTTCCCATCCTCCAGCACCATATCCTCTGCAACAATCCCATATCCATGGGCAAACAAAAACCGTCGGAATGACCCAATCTCTGACTGAGGCTGCAGCACCAGTCTTTGGGCAGTCTGGGCTACCGCCTCTCCCTCCTCCATAATCCGCTGCATCAGCGCTCCGCCCATTCCGGCAATTACAATCACATCAGCTTCTCCTGGTTCTAAAGCAAAGCACCCATCCGATAACCTGGTTTCGATACTTTTCTGAAATCCATACTGAAAAATATGTTCCTTTGCCCGCTTTAAGGGACCTGGATTCACATCCATGGCAATGGCCTTGTTCACTTTCTGATTGAAAACCAGATAGACCGGTATGTATCCGTGGTCTGTTCCCACGTCTGCCATCGTTTCACAATTCTCTACAAGATCTGCTACCGATTGCAATCTTTTTGACAACTGTATCATATTCTAACATAAGCTCCGTTTTCTATTGATTCATGTATGAAAATTAATCCAGATAATCCTTAAGCTTCCGGCTTCTGCTGGGATGACGCAGTTTCCGCAATGCTTTTGCCTCAATCTGACGGATTCGTTCTCTGGTTACATTAAACTCTTTTCCTACTTCTTCTAAAGTTCTGGCACGCCCATCATCCAATCCAAACCTCAGCCGCAGCACCTTCTGCTCACGTTCTGTTAATGTGCCAAGCACTTCTACAAGCTGTTCCTTTAACAACGTAAATGCTGCTGCATCTGCTGGAACAGGCACATTGTCATCTTGGATAAAGTCTCCCAAATGACTGTCTTCCTCCTCACCAATTGGCGTTTCCAAAGACACTGGCTCTTGAGAAATTTTCAAAATTTCCCGAACACGTTCCACTGGCATATTCATTTCCTCTGAAATCTCTTCCGGTGACGGCTCTCGCCCAAGCTCCTGCAATAGCTGTCTGGATACACGAATTAATTTATTGATGGTTTCCACCATGTGTACTGGAATTCGGATGGTTCTGGCTTGGTCTGCAATGGCCCTGGTAATGGCCTGGCGAATCCACCAGGTTGCATAGGTAGAAAACTTATATCCCTTGCGGTAATCAAATTTTTCCACAGCCTTAATAAGCCCCAGATTTCCCTCCTGAATCAAATCCAAAAAGAGCATGCCGCGCCCTACGTAACGTTTCGCAATAGACACCACCAGACGCAGATTTGCCTCAGCAAGCTGCTTTTTCGCTTCCTGGTCTCCCAGCTCCATACGCTTTGCAAGTTCAATTTCTTCCTCTGCACTAAGCAGTGGAACCTTACCAATCTCTTTTAAATACATACGAACAGGATCTTCAATGGAAATTCCATCTGGAACGGAAAGATCAATATTCTCAACCTCTACCTCTTCCTCATCATCTATGAGGATATCGTCATCATCATCGGAAATCCGCAGTACGTCAATATTGTTGGACTCCAAGAACTCCAAAATTTTCTCAAACTGTTCCACATCCAATTCCATGTCACGAAAAAAGTCGTTAATCTCCTGATATTCCAGGACATTTTTTTTCTTTTTCGCCATGGATAACAATTCCTGTAGCTTTTCGATAAATTTCACACTTTTTTCTTCCATTTCGTTTCATCCTTCCATTCGTTGTTTATATTTTATCCCTATTTGGTGGAAATATACAAATTACCATGAGGAGAGCCCCAACAGCCGTCATTTCCCTTATACTCCTCTGAATTCTCAAACGGTTGTTTGACGGAGTTCTGATGATTGTTCACCAAACTTTCCTACTCTAGTGTAAACCGCACCCCTAAAAGCTCCTGCAGCCTCTTCTTATCTGCAACCAGCTTCTGCAGCCCTTCCAAATCAGAAGGGTCCAGATGATGAGAGCGAAAGCTGATACTACTCTCCTTCACCTTTATAATTGTTTCTTTCAAAGCCTTTTCCCTCTCTGTCTTTGTCTCAACATTTAAAAGCTTTGCATGAAACAACCCTGCAATCTCACTTTGCTGCTCTTCATCTGTAAACATACTGATAATTTTTGCCGGATTCAATTCCCCGTTCTCATATTGGGCAAATACTTCTTTTGCAGCTTTCTGATACAACTCTTCTGTAAAATCCTCAGGCTGGATATAAGGTGTGACCACCTCAAACAATTCTGGCATCTCAATCAGCCATGTCAGCATCAACCTTTGAGACTGTTTGATCCCATCCTCCTTGGCCTTCTTTTTATTTTCATTGATACCGGATTTCAAAGAACGGACCTCACGGCCAAATCCAGCCCTAGTGCCTAAATGCATCACCAGCTTTCTCAAATTCTCATAGCCTATTTGATACAATTTTGCTACTGCCTCAATATAATTATCCCGCTCCAATTCCTCTTCAAACTGTAAAATCTTTTCTGCAATCGCATTATAAAATAATGTTTTGCTCTCTGGATCTTGCAAATCAAACTCCCGTTCCAGCGCTTCAATTTCAAACATAAAGCTATTCTTTGCATTGTTGATTCGTTCCTGGTAGCTCTTGGCCCCCTGATTTCGAATAAATTCATCTGGATCCTTATATGGTTCCATGCTAATAATCTTCACACTTATGCCTGCATCTTTTAAAATCGGAATTGCCCGCAATGCCGCTTTTGTTCCTGCGCCATCACTGTCAAAGGTACAATATACCTCCTTGGTATACCGCTTTAACAGTGAAGCGTGGCCCTGGGTAAATGAAGTTCCAAGGGATGCCACTGCATTGTCAAATCCTGCCTGATGTAAAGCAATTACATCCATATAGCCTTCACACAGCAAAATCCCAGGCCGCCTGGAAGACCTTGCAATATTTAATCCGTAAAGATTGCGGCTTTTATCAAAAATCTTAGTCTCTGGAGAATTCAAATATTTCGGCTCTCCCTCCCCCATCACGCGCCCGCCGAATCCAATCACACGATGGTTCACATCCATAATAGGAAACATCACGCGATTCCAAAATTTATCTCTGCCTCCTCTGCTTTCCTCTATGGTAACCAGACCAGAATCCTTTAAAATGCCATCCTCATATCCTTGTTTCCGAAGATATTGATATAGATCGTCGCTAAATTTATTGGAATATCCTAGCCCAAACTTCTTCATTATCTCCGGACTTAAACCTCTGTTTGCAAAATATTCCATTCCTCTCTGTCCCTGCTCCATGCGAAGCTGAGCATAAAAATATTTTGCAGCTACTTTATTAATTTCTAAAAGCCTTGCACGCCTGTCTGCTTCCTGCCTTTCCTTCCCTGACAACTCCTGCTTCGGAAGATCAATTCCTGCCTTCTGTGCAAGAATCTCCAATGCCTCTTGAAAAGTAGCATTCTCATATTGCATCAGGAACGTAAGTGCATTCCCCCCAGCGCCACAGCCAAAACAATAGTACATCTGTTTTCCCTGAGACACGGAAAAAGACGGACTTCTTTCGTTATGAAAAGGGCATAGGCCAAAATAATCCCTCCCCTTCTTCTGCAAACGTACATAGCCAGAAATCACATCCACGATATCATTCGCAGAACGGACCTCCTCAACCAATTCATCTGAATAATAAGGCATTCATTTCTCCTTTCCATCTATTCAGCGTCCTCTATTTTTAATTGCTCTGCCATGCTTTTGGCATAAAGTACTCTTCAAATTTGGCAATGGCATAACGATCTGTCATCCCTGCAATATAATCACAGATTACCCGCTCTTTTTTCTCTCCCCGTTCCATCATTCCCAGATATAGCTCTGGGAGACAATCTATATGTTTATTATAATAAGAAAATAACCGGCTCAGCAAATCTTTTGCCCGTTCTTCCTCTTTTTTTGCCAACGAGTTCCTATACACATTGGCAAACATAAACTTCCGTAGGCCCTGCATGGCCTGATTCACTTCTTCTGACATACAAATATCATTTTTCCCCAAGCTATTTGTAATTATATTATGTATCAATGTATCCAAACGTTTTCTCGTGGTATTTCCCAGAATTTCCCGATATTCCGCTGGTATATCCTCCTCAGAAAGTACTTTTCCCCGGATAGCATCATCAATATCATGATTAATATATGCAATTTTATCGGAAAGGCGGACGATTTTCCCTTCCATCGTGGATGGCATTAATCTGGTCTGATGGTTTAGCATTCCATCCCTCACCTCCCAGGTCAGATTCAGTCCCTTTCCATTCTTCTCTAAAATCTCCACAATCCGAACACTCTGTTCATTGTGCTTAAATCCATCTTCACAAAGGGAATTCAACATATTTTCACCAGCATGTCCAAAGGGTGTATGTCCCAAATCATGACCCAATGCAATTGCCTCTACCAAATCTTCATTCAGCCGCAAAGCCTTTGCTATCGTTCGGGCATTTTGAGACACTTCCAACGTATGCGTCAGTCTGGTACGGTAATGGTCTCCCCGGGGAGTTAAAAATACCTGTGTCTTATGTTTGAGACGCCGGAATGATTTACAATGGAGAATTCTATCTCTATCTCTTTGAAAAACCGGCCGAATATCACATTGGGGTTCTTCCCTGTCACGTCCCTTAGAATTCTCGCTCAGGGTAGCGAAAGGACTTAAATATGTCCGTTCCAGCAACTCTATATTTTCTCTAATGAGCATTTTCCACCACCTCTATATGATATATTCCGCACGAATTCTTTATTTCCTTTATTTTTTTGCAAAAATCCGCAGAATTTTACAATTCTTTTGAGTTTCCCCATTTTTTATAATAGCCGATATTATAGAATATTATAGAACCAAAAGGTCTTGCACAAAAATCCTCTGAAAAGCTAGCTTTCCAGAGCGCTTTTCTGTGCAAAGTGTTTCCATCACTTCGTGATGGAAACCTTTTGGTACTAT
>ERZ778518.954-NODE-954-length-23296-cov-12.296502_pt1 | contig 23296 bp, 17 predicted proteins | sample MGYA00510340_ERZ778518 | MGnify/ENA primary metagenome ERZ778518 (study PRJEB29527, sample SAMN07138967) | mouse gut metagenome | material: feces | host: mouse | place: China:Nanjing | collected 2016-01-25 ...
TTGACTTCAAGAGCATGGGCATCGACCATATCTTTATTGACGAGAGCCACTATTTTAAGAACCTGACCTTCAACACCCGGCACGACCGTGTGGCAGGACTCGGCAACTCCGAAGGGAGCAACCGTGCCCTCAACCTTCTCTATGCCATACGCACCATACAGGAACGCACCGGCAAAGACCTCGGAGCAACATTCCTTTCTGGTACGACCATATCCAACTCGCTGACGGAGCTGTATCTGTTGTTCAAGTATCTGCGGCCCAACGCGCTGGAGTCGCAGCAGATACGCTGTTTTGACGCATGGGCGGCGATTTTCGCCAAGAAAACCACCGACTTTGAGTTTACAGTTACCAATACAATAGCCGCCAAAGAGCGTTTCCGCTACTTCATCAAGGTGCCGGAATTGGCGGCATTCTATAACGAGATCACCGACTACAAGACGGCGGAGGATGTCGGAGTTGACCGCCCGGAGAAGAACGAGATAATGTGCAATATACCGCCAACGCCGGAGCAGGAGGAATTTATCAAAAAAACTGATGGTGTTCGCCCAGACCGGAGACGCCACAGTGCTGGGCAGACTGCCTCTTTCGGACAGCGAAGACAAGGCGCGTATGCTCATAGCCACCGACTATGCCCGCAAGATGTCGCTTGATATGCGCATGATTGACCCGGAATATGGCGACAACCCCGGCAACAAGGCGAGTATATGCGCTGCCAAGATAACGGAATACTACCACCGCTTCAACGCGCAGAAAGGCACGCAGTTTGTGTTCAGCGATTTAGGTACATACAAGCCGGGCGAGTGGAGCGTGTATGCCGAGATTAAGCGCAAACTCGTTGAAGACCACGGCATACCCGCAAGCGAGATACGCTTCATACAGGAGTGCGGCACACAGCGGGCGAAAGACCGCATGATCGCCGACATGAACGCCGGAAACGTAAGAGTTTTGTTCGGCTCGACATCAATGCTGGGAACAGGCGTCAACGCCCAGCAACGCGCCGTCGCAATTCATCATCTCGACTGCCCGTGGCGGCCCAGCGACTTGGAGCAGCGCGAGGGACGTGCCATACGCAAGGGTAACGAGGTTGCCAAACTCCACAACGACAACAAGGTGGATGTCATAATCTATGCCGTTGAACGCTCACTCGATGCCTACAAGTTCAACCTCCTGCATTGCAAGCAGACCTTCATATCCCAGCTCAAACGCGGGGCGATGGGGCTTCGCACCATCGACGAGGGCAGCTCCGATGAGAAATCTGGCATGAATTACTCTGAATATGTGGCGATACTCTCCGGTAACACCGACCTGTTGGAAAAGGCGAAACTTGAAAAACGCATCGCAGCCCTTGAGAGTGAACATCGCTCGTTCAACAAGGGTCTCGGTGACAGCCGTGCCAGACTCCGTGACATCACCGACGAGGTTGAGAAACTGGAAATCATTATCGGCAAGATGGAGGCGGACAACTCCCGTTATGCCGCCGTGGTTCAGCGTGACGGCGAGGGCAATCCGGTTAACGCCCTCAAACTCGACAACTGTCAGTTTACCGACGAGGAACGCATGGGCAAATATCTTCAGGCCTTGGCGAAGAACACCAACACACACGGCGAATATGTCCGTGTCGGCGAGGTTTACGGCTTCACGGTGTGCATAATATCGGAGAAGGCCGTTGTTGACGGGGTGGAGGCTGTCCGCAACCGCTTTGTCGTGGAGGGCCGGTACAAGTACACCTATAACAATGGCAATCTCGCCATGTCAGATCCCCATGCCGCCTGCATGAACTTCGTCAACGCATTGGAGAAGCTCCCCGACACAATCAGCCAGCACCGGGAACGTGCCGAGAAAAAGCGTGTCGATGTGCCGACCCTTGAAGCCATCGTGTCGCGCACATGGGGCAAGGAAGACGAGTTAAAGCAGCTCAAATCCGAACTCGCGGCCCTTGACCGTAAAATCACCGCAGCTCTAACCCCAAAGCACGAGGACACCAACGACGGCGAGGAAATCAAACCGGCAGCTCCACAACAATCCGCCAACAAAACATCTACACAATCATCAAAGGAGCAGGAGGATAAATCTTCTCTCGTTGCCGAACCTCAACATCAATATAAATCGGTGAGTCCATTGCGTTCAACATTCCGCTCAATTGGTTTATAATGGATAGCAGTCAGATATAAAAATTATCTGGCTGCTATTCAGTATCTTACCGTCTAAATCGCAAATAAATATCAAATTATAGAAAATATTTCTTGCTATTTGATGCAGTCTTTTGGGGTATTTTTCATCTATTATTAGTATATTTAATTCAATGGACAAAGTATCGCTTGTCAAACAATGCCAATCGGGAGATAGAGAAGCCTTCGGAATTCTCTATCAAACTTATTTTGCGCCTATGCGAGAGGTCGTGGCATATTATATCCATAATGATGATATAGAGCAAGATGTGCTCCATGATGGTTTTCTGATAGCCTATACATCAATAGGCTCTCTCAAAAATGGCGCAAAAATAGAGGCTTGGCTCACCTCTATAATGAAAAACTTGTCACTTCAATACCTGAAGGATGAATCAAGCCACATTTCTGTTCCCATGTCGGATACTGCAATCGCTGATAATGCCATTACATCCGCAGATAACGCTCGTGAATTAACTTGGGAAGAACTGGACAAAATAATCGACAAATTGCCCGAGGGTTATGGCAAAGTTTTTCGGCTTGCGGTTCTTGATGGGCTTTCGCATAAAGAAATTGCCGCGTTGCTTGGTATCGCCCCACATTCTTCATCTTCGCAACTCACGCACGCAAAAGCCATGTTGCGACGTATGATAACGCAATATCGCGTCGAGATGGGTATTCTATCCATTCTTGGAATTATATTGCTTATCTGGCACGGGCTATTCAAAAATCGGGAAGATGCTCCGTCAACTCCGGTTATAAGCAAAAATGCGGATAAGGAAACTCCTCTTGTCACAGACTCAATCGTAGATGCGAATTCAGGGAATGATAGTATTGCGCCAAGTCCAAAGATGCTTTACAAGGCAATACAATATCCTGAAACGCAAAAGAATATAGCAGAGGTAACAATCTCAACCGACAGTATTCCGGCTGTTAAGAATGACAGCATTACCAATGACACCATAAGGGTAATTCCGAACATCATAAACCGAGAAGAACTTATTGCACAGGAAAATTACCCCCCCCAACAATCCGAAAAACCAGATTGGTCATTGTCACTGGCATACGCAGGTAGTCTTGAACAAAACGACTTAAACCGTTATAGAATTCCCAATCCTGATCATCCCGATGTGGAAGGCCCGGATGGTGAAATCGAAGTCACTGAAAAGACACGTCATTATATGCCGTTGGTAATTGGTCTGTCCGTTAACAAGTCGCTCACCTCGCGTTGGAGTGTGGAAACGGGTCTTCGATACACATTCCTGCGGTCAGACTTCCTTTCTCAAAGTAAAGTGATGGACATGGAAACAATCCAACGCATACATTATATAGGCGTACCCTTGAAATTCAACTACCGTATATTCACATATAATGGGTTCTCGTTGTACGGACAAGGAGGCAGCGCACTTGATATTCCTGTCAACGGAAGTCAGTCGATATTGGAGTATTCGCCACAATTGGGCAATTCCACCAACACCACAATCTATATCCATGCGCCATTGCAATGGTCAGTAGAGGGTGGATTAGGCATACAGTATCACTTTACGCCATCGTTCTGCATATACGCTGAACCTTCGTTCAAATACTATTTCAATCCCGGCTCCGACATCAAGACGATACGACAGGATAAACCATTTGAGTTTACCATACCGATAGGTTTAAGGTTGACTTGGTAGTTTGATAAAAGTCCGAGTTTCTTATGCAGTCTTTGGGGTATAGTTTCATCTATACGGTGAAATAATAAACCCAAAGACGTGTATAAGGTAACAGACTATATTCGGAATGGTGTTCTTCTTATTCGCAACACCGTTTTCCCCGGCAACAAGAAACTGGCGCAATTGATGATTTACGCCACCAACCGCTGCCAGTCGCGCTGTCGTCACTGCTCGATATGGCAGAAGCCACACGATACGCTTTCAAAAGATGAAATCGTGTCGATAATGTCGAGTAGCTGCATAAGCCGTCACACAACAGTAGGACTTGAAGGCGGTGAGTTTGTGTTGCACCCGCAGGTAGCAGAGATATTGGAGTGGTTTCAGGCGAACCATCCCAACTATACACTGCTCTCAAACTGCCTCCTGCCGCAAAAGGTGATAGATCTGACAAGATGCTACCGGCCCAAGCATCTTTACATCTCGCTTGACGGGAACCGCGACACATATAAAAATATGCGAGGGGTGGACGGCTACGACAAGGTAATCCGGGTAATTGAGGAGCTTAAAGATGAGATCCCCCTATCGCTTATGTTCTGCCTTTCGCCGTTTAACAGCTTCAAGGACATGGAATATACCATTGACATTGCAAAACGCTATGGGATTGATATCCGCATAGGCATATACGGCACGATGGCATATTTCGACACAAAAGCCGAAATGTTGCAGGTGCAGGGAGAGGAATATATCTCACAGATCCCCGCCAACATCCACGACACACAGGAGAACTATGATTTTGTGGCACTCTACGACCAATGGCGCAACGGACATCTTCGACTCCGTTGCCAGTCAATCACCAACTCGCTTGTCATACACCCTGACGGGAACGTACCCCTATGTCAAAACCTTGATGTTGTTCTCGGTAATATCAGGCAAAAGACACTTGATGAGGTCTTTAACTCGGCTAAAAGTGTTGCGGTGCAATGTCGTTACTCGAAAGAGTGTAACGGATGCTGGATCAATTTCCATCGGAAATATGATATTATCCTACTTCGTAATCTGGAAAGAGTCTTGCCTAAGAGGGTTATTGAAATGTTCTATGGAAAATACCAATGGTGTGCAAATAGTCAATTGACTTATCGTAACTACTTCAAAAGCATAAAGAAATGAAAAAATTTAAAGAAATGAAAAAATTCATAGACAGCAGCATACAACGCTGGCGGTCTCAGCGTAACAGAAAACTGCTACAATCGCCATATTCAGCCCCTTACGCATTTGTGGGTGTCGGCAGCCATGCACTACAAAACCTGTATCCGGTTCTGCAATATCTCGGAATACGGCTTAAATACATTTGTTGCAAAAGCTCAGACAAGTTAGCGTTGATTGAACAACGCTTTGGAGTGACTGCAACGACATCGTTGGACACTATATTGAACGACAGTGAGATTAAAGGTATTTTTATATGCACCTCACCTCAATCGCACTATGAAATATGCTCCCGTGTGATAGCATCCGGAAAATTCTTGTTTGTTGAGAAACCACCGTGCCAGACACTTGAACAACTTGAAAATCTGATTACCGTCGACAAACGACAAGTGACAATGGTAGGGATGCAGAAACGGTATTCGCCCCTAATTCGGACATTGAAAAAACAGTTGGCGAAAACTGACCCGATAAGCTATACATTGTCGTATCACACAGGTTTGTATCCCGAAGGAAATCCGCTCACAGATTTGTTCATTCACCCTGTTGATTTGGTGCTATATTTATTCGGTAATGCTGAATTAAAGTCGGTCCAGCAGATTGACAGGAACGGAACAATGACCATTCAGGGATTACTTTCTCATGGAACAGCCAAAGGCTACATTGAATTATCCACCGCTTACTCGTGGACTAATCCAAAAGAAACTCTATATGTCAACACTCAAGCGGGGGAATATCGTTTGGAACAGATGGAGCGACTTTGCTATTATCCACATCCGAAAAGGATTGCCGGAATACCGCTTGAGAAATTGGGTCTGTTTACTAATGCCGAACAGACACTTATAGAACGGAATAACTTCAACCCACTTGCTGCCAATAACCAGTTATATACACAAGGTTTTTTGTCAGAAATCAGGGCATTTGCCGACATGGTGGAACTTTCCGGCGAAAATAGATCTCCATTGTCAAGTATGGACGCCACATACAAATTGCTTTTATCCCTAAAATAATAGTTATGATAAATTTCGTAAAAATAATTGGCTGCTTTTTAGTCGCATTGACACTCTTTTCGTGTACTGACGAAATAGATGCTGTAAATCCGCCCACTTCATCTACTATATCGATATCCGGCACTTTGCCTGTATTGTACATAGATACAGAAAATAATGAGCCCATTGTATCTAAGGAGGTATATCTAAATGCCACTTACTACCTTGATCCGATGGGAGCGGAAGATATAGAAGCTCTTGGCACAAAAACTGCTCCGTTACCAATGCAAATTCGTGGCAGGGGACATTCGTCATGGAAAGGAGTGAAAAAGCCATACAAAATAAAACTCGGTAAAAAGACTTCCTTGATGGGTATGTCTAAGAATAAGCATTGGGCATTGCTAAAGCCGACGGAAAACACTGTTGCCGGATTACAATTAGGCAAGCTGATGGATATGTCATGGACTCCAGACTTTCGCCCGGTCGAAGTCGTATTGAATGGAGATTATATTGGATTGTATTTCCTTACCGAAACAATCCGCATAGATGAAAATCGCGTGAATATCTATGAACAGCAAGATCAGGAAACCAATCCAGAATTGATAAAGGGCGGATGGCTTGTGGAGGTTGACAACTACCATGATGAATGCCAAATTACGATACCTGAAAACAGTCGGTGGAATCTGACACTTCGCTATCATTCCCCCGAAGACCTTTCGTCTGCTCAACTGCAATGGCTTACCGATGAGTTTAACGCAATCAACAAGGCTATATATTCCACAGACAAAACATCAACGGCATGGGAACAATATCTTGATGTTGAAAGCATGGCTCGATTCTTTATATTACAAGAAGTGATGGATAATCCAGACGGTTTTCATGGCAGCTTCTATCTTCACAAGGACTTGATGGATAATGCCAAATGGGTTGCTGGTCCTATATGGGATCTGGTCTGTTACAATAGAGAGAAAACAGACTATACTTTCAGAATGAAAGTCCACTATGGATTTACTCCTCATTGGATTGGAGAAATAATCCAATATGACAGCTTCTGCCAGTCGGTAAAATCGATTTGGAACGAAGTTTATCCTGATAGACTTTCCGAGATATACTCCTATATAGACGCAACTGTCTTACCTCTTGCCGAGGCATGGGAAAAAGATTGCGAAAGATGGAGTGATGATCCGACGCAGACAGCGCAACTCAGGGCAGACAGAATAAAGAACGCTTTAACTCGTAATGTAGAATGGTTCAACAATCATCTGCCCACGAGCGAATACGCCTCAGATCCATCTATTCAAGGAGTCGTAACTAAAACGCCAATAAAGATATTCAACCTACAAGGGTTTTATATCGGGGAATATGAAAATGAGGCTGAGGCGATTTCCAATCAGAATAAAGGTGTCTATATCATCAATCTATAGGGCGTAAAACGAAGGGTATGTGGGGAGGTGGTGGGTGGCGAGGTCGGAATGGTTTGGGTTTGTGGAAGTTAGGAGGAGGAGGAGTTGAGAGGGCGCGAAAAACGAAGCGTATATTTTCTTTACAATGTTTTACATCTGGTTTACATGAATGGGGGTTTTTAAGGCTTTCGTGGACGTCTGCTTTACATCCGGAGCCGATTAGGCTGGCTGGGGGCTTGTTTAGGGGATGACTGGGGATGGCCGGCTATCGGGAAAGCGCTCGCTTCGCTTGCGCCACAATCAGGAAAGGGGAGGAAGAGATGGGGAGAGGAGCGGCGAAAGCCGTTATTTTTATGTGGTTTTGCTGATATTTTTATATTAAAAGGTTGCAAATAGCTGTTATTTGTGTATATTTGTGGGTGAAATAGAACGGGACGGGCTGGGATGAGGCCGGTTCCAAAAGTTAAAATTACGAGTATGAGACAGATAAAAGTGATACATGTGCATCTGACAGGGAAGCGTCGGGACCTTTATTTCGGCTCAATAGCGGCTATTTTTACGGTACTGACGCCTCAGGAGGTGGGCTGCGGATATGATTATCTGCGGCGCGCAGGCCTTAGCGGAGGGGGTACGGTTGTAACTAAATGCGCTATTATAAAGCAATCTACGCTTATTACAGCGCCTCGTGGGACAGGAGGCGGGACGGAGGATTAAAGGGCGTTATAACGGCGTGAAAAGGGCATCAGAAGCTGCCGGAATATTATTACTGCAGGGGAGCATGAGGCTCCCCTATTTTTTGCCTCAAAACATCGGTTTTTTTAGGTTAGGGTGTCAGTTAGGGTGTCAGTTTAGAGAGTCAGAAGAAAAAGTTTAGGGAGTCATATTTGCTGAACATATATTTTTGGTTCATGGTGTCAGTATGGAGGTTTAAAGTAAAGTTTAGGGTGTCAGATTTGGGTTTTTACCCCCCCCTAAGCTGTGGGGGAGAAATACCCTAAATTTGAGTAAATGTGTTAAAATTCGCGGGTTCGTTTCGGCTGTAAGACCCCCCTATTTTTAAATTACTCCTTATTAATATAGCGGGGAGTCTGCGGATTAGCTTATTTGCGCACCAGATTTAGGGGGAAATAAGGGGGGGGGAGGGAGAGCGGGAGGGTGACAGGTAGTCTTAAAGACTTATGGAGAGTATACTGTGGTCATAGCCGGCAGATAAAACCAACTGTAAGGGTTATATTGAAAACCATTTTTCATTTATGCAATCCGAATACTTTTAGAAATCAGAGCTTTCAACAAAGTGGATTTTCCAAAACTAAACATAATTATAACTTAATATTATTCAACATGTATTACACCAACAATACGAGCCATGCCAGTTATCTCATCTTTGGGGATATCAAATGGGTCATAGTCCTTATTGTCGGAAACTGCCAAAATACAATTCTGATCAGAACTTTTTCTAAGTCGCTTGACAATTAGTCCCTGTTCTCTGGTAGCTATCAGATGTGGCTTATTCCACTGAATAAAATTTGAATTGTATATGATTGAACAGGCGACAACATCACCTGGAAAAAATCGCGGCATCATAGAATCGCCCACCATCTCAATCATAAAATCCACATTAAGATTCTTAAATTTGGGAATTACATAATAAGCTTGGACATCATTCTTTTGAATGACAAAATTTTTCCCAGATAAACCTCCAACAGCTTGTTCGGAAACAAGAGGAATTGCATCTGATGTCTTTCTAATAGTATCATAAAAAGCTTCTCCACCCAATAAAGCTGACTTCTTGATTGACGTTGATCTGGACATCGAAGATATTTCCAAATGTTTCTCAGAGGGCAAATTTTTAAGCATATCACCCATCCCAGTCACGACCCATTCTATATTAATTTCCTCAATTGCGGAAAGTTTCTGTAATACTTCAAAAGAAGGTTTGCCTTGACGTTTCCCCACGATGTTATCCACAACTGAAGGAGTAACGCCAATGGCTGAGGCAAATGAGCTTTTATTGCCACTGAATAATGACAAAATAATTCTTTCGAATCGCTGATTTATTGTCATGATTAAAAATTATTCCGTATTTGCGTAAATTTTAGCGAAAAATATTTTGAATTTCCGCAATTGCGTATTATCTTTGCAGTGAATTTAAAATTCAACGCGCCCAAAGGTACAAAAAAAAGGCGAGTTTTCAAAATCCGGGTTCTAAAGGACCCGACAAAAAGGATTGAAAATGGATAAGAAACAGATCAAGCATAAGCACGCGCACATACACGGTCTTGAGCATCTTTTCCCATTGGAGGAGATTGACCGTATCAAGCTGCATCCACAGAAGCACAATAAGTGGACAGCCCTAATGCCGGAAGCGACTGTGGTGGTTTGCAACGAGGCAAACTGCTTCCTCGGTATCCATCTCGCTCTTGCGACTGACGGGATGATATATTCGAGTTACACGCTGTCCAAGGATGATGGAGGGAACAGCTCCTGGCCGTGTCGCCGTCATTATGAGACGCCTGGGAAAACCATCAGGAAGGCGCTTAGGAATTGCCTTGAGAGACTGAGAGGCTATCCACACTACAATGGAGCTCCGGAGGACAGGAAGATCCGCCAGATAGTAGACGATACCATAAGGGAAATCGGCGAAAGGAGCCTGTATCAGATGTCGATATTCGACATACTGGGGCCACAAAGATAAAGGGGTCAGACCCAAGAGAGGGCGATCCTTCGGCCAGAGGGTCGAAAAATTGTGAGATACAAAATTTTTCCAACAAAAGATCCTGCCGCCGTTCGCCGTGAGGCGCGTGGCGGCACAAAGGAGGGGTAGCTTAATCGGGAAAGCTGGCGGATACTAAGCCGGAGATGCAGGTTCGACTCCTGTTCTGGGCACTCAAAAGCGACTTAACAAAGTGTAAATCACCAAGTTAAGTCGCTTCTTTTATTTTCTACAGGCAAATTACAGGCAAAATTCAAATAATCCGCGTAACTTTTGCCTGCCGATACGCATAGACGGTATTAGGGAGTAAGGCAAATCTAAGTTGAGAATAACATCATTATTAGATTCACTTACGAATCAATCCTCATCAAATAATGAGGGTTCTTCCCTTGAGTTCATAACAAAATCAAAGCAACTTTCCATTGATTTAATTCCTATTCCAGGATAGTCGATAAGAGCTATCATTGAGTGGATATCCTCTGAAGCAATTGCGGTATCTATTGTTTCAATTCTTTTATTCGTCTTCAACATTTTTTTCTTTTGTTCGTTTGAAAGTTTCATCCAATTGGATTTGAAAGTTTCAAACAAATCGTCAGGTGCGTTAGGATCATATAGGTATATCTCTACCGGAATATCACATTCCTTTAGGTATCGAACCATTAAATCCATGACTACATCTTTATCTAGGCCTCCATTATTGGCACCTAATAAAGGAAAAGCTATCGATGTTATTCCTCTCTCTTGATATGAGGAAACAAATTTTTGCAATCCTCTCTCAATATAATTGTACTCACTTGGCAACTTCCAATGGGTTTTAGTCGGGAAGTTTAAAACCCAAGGAGCATTATCCACACCTTTATAAAGCCATAGTTTACCTACGTCTATCAGGTGGGCAGCACAATGCTGCTTGTAAACATCAAACATTATCGGGTATCTTAGTTTGAAAACCAAAGCAATACCCTTTCCCATAACACCAACACAATTCACTGTATTAACAATTGTTTGTGCCTTGGTGTTAAAGATGTTCCCATTTATAATTGTTATATCACTCATAATCGTCTTCCGTTTTTATAGATTAACCAACTGCCATATCTAGGGCTATTAACTTCAAAATACACCTCAAAGGGAACATCTTTTCTTATTTCTACTAAAGATGATAGATAGATATTATTCCCACGTTGACGAATGACATTGTTTTTATTAACAATTGTCGGTACATTTTCAGAATAGGATACCCTAAATTCAAAAGGGCAAATATAATCTGTACTTATTCGAATCGAGTCAACTGAATCTTTAAAAATCAGTTCTTTGTTCTGATGTTCATACAAATTAGGATTTTCAGCAACAGTCTCTTCCCACGGAGTGTCCTTAAGTTCCTCTCGTAACATTTCAGCTTGGAATGAGTCATAACAGCAAATCTCCACATTTTTCAATTTAGAGAAATCCAACTCGCCATCAACTAGGAATTCCTGTTGACGTTCATTAAAAGTGTCAAAACTATTGATATATATTTCTTTTGCTTTGATTCTATTTGGCTCTTGGATGACCTTGAAATAGATGGAAGAATCCTTTTGCATATTACCGTTACTATAATAGCACTTATCCGGCATTGCCATTAGAAGTTCTTCAATATCAAATATGAAAAACACAGGCATTGGACATTTAGGCAGCCCAAGATTATAAGCTCTTTCGTAATACTTACGGTCGCTGGAATCCTTGCCTAAGCACTCATTATAAAATTGGGTAGGTGACTTTGGCATAAAGTAAAAACGAGCAAAACGATGAGCCGCACTAGTCCGATGAACATTAGAACCCGCACTATTGACAAATTTCCCTTCTGCATAGTTACGGCTCTGGAGTTTCATCGCCTTTATAATTTTCACGGCATTGCTCATATGAGTGAAATGATAAGCCTTAGGGCGGCGCGGGAAATGCTGAATAAAGTCAATGATATTTATCTGCTTCACCAACGGCATATCAGATATATCAACTTTATTATGGAACGCTCTGTTCTTGACCAAAACTGGCCAATTCCATTTATCTTTAAATCGTTCCACCATAGATTTCGAGAAGTTTATATCCAAAGAACTTGATGCGAAATCCCAATCGATATACTCTGAGAATGTTTCAAGAACATCGTTCGATAGCTTAAAATCTTCGCGTCTGCAAATAATAGTCCAATCCAAGCAATCTTTATATCGATTGAGCACCTCAAAATTGCCCATATATAAATGTTTATTTTGAGATACGATTCGCCAATCAACGTACTCACAACATTGGCCCAGATACTGAACAACAGCTTTCCGGCTAGAAAGAATTTTCCAGTTTAGTTTATTCAGAGGGACACTTTCAAGTACAGATTCCGTTATTGGGAAATAACCATGTGATGATACTTTCATCCAATCAATTTCAGCAGATATTATGCTTTGTTTAGCTAAGCTGAAAATTAGTTTTTCATCTCCCCAAACATCTTGATTATCTTGTTGCGACAAGGCGAACCAATTCAGATTATCATTAATGTGGTCATAAATAAACTTTGCAGAAGGTATGAAGCCGCTTTGCGATGTTAACATTTGCCAGTCCCATTTATAATCAGGTTTTGACTCAACAAGAGCCATAGTCGCTGTAAGCACTTGCCTATCGAGAAGACTATTATAATCATAATCTCCTTCAGGATATATCCTTATAATTTGAGCAATATCAACATCATCTCGCATAGAAAGCGCTTTAAAGTCGATAAATCCCTTAAAGGCTTCTATTGCTTCATTTAATTTCTGTTTGTCGGGATTACAGAATATACGACTAACCTGAGATAAATATAACCAATCGATTCTGTTTTTAAAATGAGACATGAACCATATCTCATCACGGAGACTCTCAAAATGAGACAACAAGGCAAAGTTCCACTTATTCCTAGAATCTAAGAGAATTGACTTTACATCATCTATCCATGCCTTTTGTTTGATTTTAAGCTTGGGATTGTACCAAAAACTATGGTCCACGGACGAAGACTGGGATAATTCATCCCAATCAATAATATTGCGGCAATCTTCAAGATCTCTAAAAATATCGAATTCACTATGCTGGCAGAAATACGAAATATCCCACCAGTAATTACGCTTCCTTACCGTAGTTTTTATAAGGTTCTTGAGCTCCTTAAAAGAAAATTGTGTAGTTAACGCATGCCAGCCTGTGGAGCATTTTTCTTTAACTGAAATGCTTGTTAATATATAAGCAATGCGATCAAGGAAGGTAATATCGAGACGTGTATCGTTAGTTAGAATTCGCGGAAATACTATAGTCCAATCCCAGTATTCGCTGAATTTCTCTAGATTGTCATTTAAGAACTCTGTACTTACATTTTGAGATAGGAACTTCCAATCCCATTTGTCTACAAAGAGTTTATTCCCGAGATTTTCTAACTTTAACTTGTAGAACATACGTTCTGTTAAAACCATCCAATCCCAAGGAAATTGAGAATCCTTATATTTAGATATAACAAATTCTATAGATGCAATGGCGGAAAATGCAGTCCAAGCACTTCTGTCATTTCCAATCATTAAATCTATATTTTCTAATGATTGAAAAAAAGCTGCGTCAGTTTGATTTGCAAAAATATATGCCCAGTTTAGTTTTTCTCCAAAAGAGTTATAGAGTCTCTTATCTGATAGCAAGTTGGGGTTACTTGAAATAGCTTCCCAGTTCCAGTTATATGTTGGGTATTCAATTAAAATATCAACATCGCTTATTTGCTGAGATATAAACTTTTTACCATCTTCTGTAGTTACAAATTTTGAGTATCTCTCAAAAAGAGACTTATTCCATACTAGATGAGGATTACATTCAAAACCTTTCATGTAGGGCGTAGATTGCCAAGATAGCAAACCGTTGCTTTCAAGCAAATCTATAACGGAAGGAATCCATATATAGTCCTTATCATTGAATATGGCAGAAGCCAATGCTCCCTCATTCTTGCTTATTTCTGATATTATAGACTGAAAATGAGGATTTGTGGCGAACGTATTAGCCCACGTTTCATCTGTAAATACTCTATCAAACAACGAAAAGAAGGATAAATGAGGACCTATGTTTGATATATTGTTATATATAAAGCTTAGGTCAAACTCCCGTTCAATCTTGCCCCAATCCCATTTCTTGTCAGCGTTGACAATAATAGCCTCTCTAACATCTGCCGTGTCATTTGTGAATCGACTAAGATTAACCTTTACTATATCCAAATGAGCCAGAACAAATGAGTCAGAGAGACGCATTTCTAATTCATCCCAATTCCAATCTTCCTCGGTCTCTTTTTGTATAAGGATGAGCTGTTCTATCACACTATCTTCCCTATCTACATCCCCGGACAACACCTCTAAATCCCAAGGATACTCTTTAAAATGAGTGACTAAGAAGCTGTTGTCGACTCGCTCTGTAAATATTGGCCAATCAATGTAATTTCGAAATCTATCTATATTGTCACATAAAACCTGTATGTCACAATGACGAGAAATGTTACGCCAACAAGTTTGATTAACTCTCTCGGCAATTGTATTTAAAAGGTTTATATCTTTCCAACATGTTCTTGAATCTTTGGTAAGTTCTTCATAATCAACCAGGTCTAGATAAGGCCTAAGTGTTGTGTAGTTTAAGACTGAATACTTGTTATCCCATAACTTATGGAAAAGGCATTCCAATATTAGGTTTTCTCGATGCAGTTCATTCAATGGCTCACAAACAAGCTCTGTCGCCCGAATAGCCACTTGTTCCCCATTCATGACCACAGGTATAAATTCCCCAGAATGTTTGTAGAGTTTAATCTGTATTTCTTGCGTCTCTAAATCAAAATACTCATCTATATTTGCTTCATAGATGTTTGATTTTTCCTTAGATTGAAGTTCTAACCTTTTAATCAGTTGGTCTGCTTTCCCATATATTATGTTCTCAATTTCAGAATCCTCAGGCCATATTTGTTTTTGAGTATGCAATGTAGTATATATCCCAAGATCTTTATAAAACGGGAACATAAGCATTGCGGTCGACAATTCAGATTTCAGAAGGGCATGTTCATAAACATCCTGCATTCCTAAAAAGAAATGATAATGCTTGAGCTGTTTCAGTGAAATTTCTCCAAGTTTTGTAAGTACGATCTCATCCTCAGACTCGTAAGTTATTATAAGATGTTCATTTTCTACCATTCTAAGAATGTCCTCAAACATACGGACTTCTGCCACATCATAATATACTTCATTCTTTCCATCTGCATCACGATTAGCTATACTAAAGCCAAGAAGTATGCCAAGGCTTCTTTTATCATAACGGCCACCATTTGTGGCTAATATGGAGCAAATCACAAAATACAGATCATCCAAAGGCTCCTCTTTATAGAAAGCCACACTACATGAATATTTTTTCAACCCCCATTTAGTATAGGTTGAATAGATATATTCAGAGTTGTTTATCTTATCTACAATCTGGCTCATAGTTCATTTTGATTGATCACTTTATTATTATGATTTGACTCAATAGTCAAGAAGAGTTGTTGGTAAATCTCTAAGTTTGAGAATAATTCTTTATTTCCAACAATAACGAGTAATCGTTTAGCACGCGACAATGCCACGTTCAAGCGATTTGGCGATTGAGCGAATCCCAAAGACGTTTGCTTTGGATAGCCTAATTCAGGGTATCGCTTTTTGTCCGGTTGTTGATTTCGTGAACTCTGAATGATGTTACTACGGACCATTGACACAATAACAATATTTCGTTCCATGCCCTGAAATCTATCCACAGTACTAACCCTTATCGGTAGACTGGAATGTTCACGAGCTATTGACCTCAGCTGTTTTATCTGCTTGCCATAGAAGCTAATTATACCGATTTGTTTATCTTCATCCTTAGGAAATTGATTTAAATATGAGAGAAATGAAGGTGATTGTTCAAACTTTGTAAGAAGTCTATCTATGACTTCAACTTCACCGTAGTTGACACGTGAAGTACCGTCTAACATTTCTGGAGAGGTAGTATTGATGAACAATACATGGGTGTTATGATCAATTAGTCCCGGAATATCAATTCCATGGTATCTCGATGCAGGGTTACTTATGTCTGGATTGTTGACACCAAGATCTTCGGGAAAAATTAGACCACAACGTAGCCCTCCATCTTCTCTATAGAACTGTTCAACGACTTCATTTATATCGGGATGCATACGATATTGCAGATTGAACGTCCCTTTTAAGGAACTATCAATACGCTCATAAAGTTTTTGGAAATGGGAGATTTCCATCTCATCAAAATGACTCTCAACGAATTCTTTAAGTTGTATTATACGCCTTTGGTCTTCGCTATCCTTACTTGTCCTATATGCATAATCAAAGGTTTCTTCAAATTCTTCTTTATCCAACATAGGAGGCAGCTGACGATGATCCCCTATTACAATTGCTCGTTTTCCATAAACGAAGGGTAACACCAATTCTGCAGGTGTCGCCTTTGAAGACTCATCTTGTATGACTGTTGTAAATTCAATCCGGGCTTTCCCTTTTTTCTGTTTGAAAAGATCACAGTAATTGTGAAAGAACGGCGTAAAGCCATTGAAGTCGGCTTCACCAGCCCTCCTGTCACCAATTGAACTACATGTAGCGCCAACAACATTGGCATTTTCGACATATCTCTTGTAAACAATTTCTCGAAGTCCCTTACTCGGGTTGTTAAGGTAGTCCCGCCATTTTTCAATAACGTCAACTGATTCGTCAACCACTCCATAGAACGCACGATGAGAAATGTTCTCTAACCAATTCTTAAGAATGAGATTATTCTTTATCGGTACTTCAGACTCATCATTGGTTTCTTCTGTTGTAAGACAAGCATCACCTTCCTTAACCCAGCGTTTCATCAACTCAAGAGAAAACTGAAGTCCTTCCGACTCTAATTTCTCTTCGTCGCCGAAGCGAACAGGTTTTACTAAATTAGTCTTTCCGTTGACAATACGTGATATAGCATTATCGACAGCTAAATTTGTCTCGGATGTAAGCAGGATTCTTTCACGTTTGTTTCCATACTGCAACCCTTTTCGTATCAGTTGCCATATAAGTTCTGCAATAGCTGTTGACTTACCTGTGCCAGGAGGGCCCTGAATCACAGCCATATCCTCGGCATACATAGCCTTGATTATGGCCTGTTTTTGAGATTCGTTTATTCGGTCATTTAGTAAATGTGCGCAAAACTCAATATAGACAGAACCGTCTTCTCTAAGCATTAGTTCAATATCTGGAGTCTTTGTCGCTCTAGAAGAGTCAAAAATAAAATTTTGTAATCGAGGATTGGTCAATTCTTGCCCGGTAGTGGCCATCGTAAATGTATTATTTAGGCGAGACATTTTTTCAATTTCTCCTGTAAGAATCGGGCAAATTGTCGTTATAATCTGGGACTCAAAAGCTTCAATAATAGTATCTTTTCTATCATCTGGGACATCTATGTCAAATATTAGATTTGGATAGTTGACTTTAAGCAGCTTACCAAATGGAACTTCCTTTTCGCCGAGTGTAAATCCGAAGTCAGCACGGCGCATATCCATTATGCTATCTTCCAAATCTTCAAGTCTTGATTCTGAATTACAGTTGATATTAAGACGGATTTTTCCAGCTACCTTTTGTGCAAATTTAATATTTAAGCCTGGTATGCTTATGTGTAATAAGTCATTGTTTAGTCTGGCACTCAATAGTTCATACAAATCTGACTCTATATAGGGAAGACGAATTTTTATCTGATGACACACGCTATCATTTATCACCGAAATATCTTCGTATTTTTCTTCCAAATAAGCTTTTAGATCATCATAGCCAATCAGCTTAGAGTCAACCTTACACTTATAACGATGATTGTCATAGACGTTGACTTTAATAAATGGTATATTTTTTTCTATATTAGCTATAATGTCTGCAATATTCTGCTCTCTCCAATTAAAATCAATACCTATAGCTCCAGTTTCTTCATTGAAACTATAGCCATCTAGTCCATCTATATAATGTGCGACTTCTTGTAGTTTTGTTTTTACAAGTTTATGTTTAGATATAGCGTATGAAAACAATACGTTTATCTCTATGTCATCTTGGGAACAATATAGGTTAGCTATATTCAAGAACGCCCTGATGTTTGCATTTACTTCTTGTATATAGTTGTCTTTACTAGGCTTTTCCTTCGAAAATGTACGCTTGAACTCAAATGTATCCGTATTAGGATAGAAGCAATCAAAGTGATACTTTAGTTCTTCTTTCGCAACCTCATTACATATTTTAAATATAAGCGTATATTGTTTGCAATACAAGCCGATATTTTCATATTGACGCAACGTTTCGCTCGTAATATATTCATTCTGGTATTCAAAGACCTCTATTATTTGTGGGGAATCTTGCTTTCTCCTCTTTTTCTCATAAATTACATAGTGGTTTCCAAATAGATAGCGAAGATAATCCTCACTATTCACTGAGACCTTGGAAATAAAAGCCACAATATCATCAATCTGTCCTTCGATAAGATTGCCATTCTTTAATATAGAATCCAGTTGCCGTAAATCGTCTAATGACAATTGGTCATAACGACCCATGTCATTTGCATAATCAATAGTGACATTTATAGTTGGTGTGGTATCCAATTCAATATGGCACTCGGATAAACAACGGCGGACCTCACTCAAATCAGATTCTGACAAAGCATCCCATTTATTTTCATCGACAAGTATTGAATCAGACTCAAGATTATAGTTTTCTACGCCAAGTTTATCTTTAAGAATGGAGTTTACCTTTTCCTTATCCTGGCTTTCGTCGATGGTTAAATATATTTTGTCATTCTCTATTTTTACAGAAGTTGGGTCTATGGAAATAGGAGAACATCTTTGCTTAATCAGTTTCTCTTGGATATCGACAAAACGCTGCCATATATCTCGTATAGCATTAGTGCTTGAGTCTTGGGCTACTGTTTGCTTCTGTGGTTGTGAAGTGGCCTTTCTTGCTAACCGATCTTGTTTTCTTTCTTCCTTGGTCTTTCTTTTGGGACGGGTTGTCGCATTCAGAGAAGACAAATCAATGGAGTCTACAACAGTAACCTTTGAAGAATTTAGTTGATTGGGTAACCTAAATACCCCTTGAGGTTTTTCTCTAAGAGGCTGCACTTTATCATCTGAAATGTAAGGCAAAACCGGGATTGTACCAGTTGGGTCTTTCAGTTTCTCTCGTACTACCTTTCCGTCAACAACCGCCATAGGACAATTAGTTGCAAAGTCTTCGCGAGTCCAAAAGCTAAAACTATCGCAACTTTGATCCTTAGGGATAAGAATGTATCTAGTGGGCAACGCAATGATTATATCATTACGCAGCCTATCCCAACCGTGAGAATTCACTTCCTCTCGATTAGAAATTGGATCTAGTCCAAACTTATCTTCTTGCCAAGTTAATGCAAATAAACTGGTTTCTCTACCAAACGATTTTGCTATAAGTTCATACTCTTCACCGGAAATCCGAGTATTGGGATTGGCATCATCCAGGAATATTCCGTTATTTTCCAGTTCTTTTACAATGGCTGAGATTTCTACATTGAAGTCCCTACATGCTTTCCCAAGTTTTATACGCATCTTTACTTCTCTTTTGATTGTAAATAATCAGAGGGAGTCCAAATGGTGAATCCATTATTTTTGAAGGCTCTTTCACTTTGACTATTAAACGGAAAAAATACAGCTTTCTCTGAATCTATTCCTAACTCAGCCTCTGCAATAACAATTCCAGATTCATCCTGAACGACGAATCCGCCCTCTGGATTAAATTCTATTCCATTAGTTAGCAAGAAACGAACTACATCATGGAGGTGCTCATCATAATGGTTAAGAATATCTTCGATATAACCAGATCCAGTTTCTGAAATTTCCTCTACGACTTGTGGCGTAGTCGTATCTTTTATAGCCTTTGCTTGGTATTCCTTTATAAAGGCCTCCGGAAGCATTACGTTTTTATTATTAATCAAGCTCTTAAACAGATTTGCCACTATGGACAATTCAAAGCCAGCGTGTCCACATCCAACCGGTGTTACCATGAATGTAAATTGATTATTGGCATTAACGTAATCAATAAAGCGTTTGACTGCTTTTTCTAAATCACTAATGCAAAAACCCTTTGTTGGCAATGCATAACAATTCCCCGTTGGTCCGTCAATCACACCTGCTTTGGCACCAAATCTATTGGCCGCCAGCCCAGCGGCTCCATATCTTTGAGACCCTCTTCTATCAGTACCGAAAACAAACACTTGATTGGGTCTCAAATTGAAAATATGATTTGGAGTAAACCTATCATAAGATTCAAGAGGAGTCACACTCTCAATTCGAGCCTTTTGCTTAAGATCACTTCTGCCATCAATTAGTGTACGACACGCATACCTTTGAGAATTAATACTCATAGACTTCACATCTGCCTCTTTATTATTTTCAACAGAATAGCAACTTAAGTCCTTAATCAAAAAAGGATTGAGGTTTAACTTAATTGCTAGGTCTATGATGTCTATGTTGGGAATATTGGTAGACCCACATGTTATATCTTCTATTTTATCTATAAAGTGCGCATTGTCGGTTATATGCAGCCAACTTCTCACCTTTCCTGAGAGTTGATTATCAAGAGAAATTGTCTGATTAAACACGACAATCGTAGGAATATCCTTAATCCATTGTCGGTCTATACCAAGTTCTTTTAACCCTTTCCTTAATGACGAATGATTAGCTCTTGCTTGTTGATATACCGTTTTGCGAGAGCCTCCTTTTATTTCAATTCCATTAGAAGTCCAATTACCGTTTTCACATGCAACAATGTTACCGCCATAATTCTTAAATTCAATAGCAATAACTGCATCTTGTTTAATTATAATGGCATCAAACTCGCGATCATATATATTATAATTCCCAATCATCAAATAGAAACTATCTGACTCGGCAAACCGTGCCTTCATTTTTTCACACAACAATCTGAACTGCTCTCGTTCAGCAGTCGTGTCATAATTGCCACATCTAAATGCAATAAATCCTCCAGCCATTATATTTTAAATTATAAAATGCTCAGATTAAATTGTCAAATCTAATTATTGCATGTCTGAGGATGTTATCAACTCCCTAATGTCAACACCAATAGTAGATGCTATATTTTGAAATGTATACAAATCGGGCTGCGAGGTATTGGTACACCACTTGGAGACGGTGACAGGGTCTTTACCGAGTTGTTCGGCGAGCCATTTGCCGGTGTGGCCTGTTTCTGCTAATACTGCTTTTATTCTGTTTAGTTTTTGTCGTTCTGTTTTTGTCTCCATTGATTGATTTATTAAATTTGAACGCAAAGTTACTAAAGATAAATGAGACGGAAAACGAATATGCTGTAAAACATAGTCATTGCCGTCTCATTTTAGCCAGATTTCAGTTACAGTGTCACTTCCGAGCACCTATTCGGTGCTGGCGCAGGAAGGCATCGAGGTCGGCGCGGTTGACGTAGATTTTGCGGCCTATCTGCGAGAAGGGAATGAGGCGTTGGTCGCGGTAGTTCTGCCACGTTTTGGGGGAAATGCCGAGGATTTCGCGGACTTCGTCGGACTCAAACCAGTCTTTGCCGGGATTTCCGGTCCGGGTTTTCTCGACTATCTCAATGAGGCGGTCGAGTTTCTCGTGCAGTGATTGCCACTCCTCCTGTGGAATCATTAGCATGAGCGATGTCGGAGCGGAGTTTTGCTGAGATTTACTCAAGGGGTTTGTCATATTCTTCAGAGAGCTTGACGATTGCTTCCTTGCATTCGTCGAAGTGCTGTCGGAGCAGGTTGTTGATGAAGGTTGTAAGATTGGCCTTGCGAGTCCCACATAGGAGTTGCAGCTGCCTGATCTGCTTCACAAATTCAGGGCAGATTCTTACATTCGAGCATCCGATGGGTGGACATAGATACGACAGATCATCAATAAATTTTTGTCTGTATTCTTCCACTTGTGCCGATAGAGCCGAATTGCGGGATTTTGATGTAGAACTTCCCTTATGGTTGGATTGCACCGAGGAAGGCGGTTCATGTGTTGTGGGAATTGATTCCTCAGTGCTATTTCGGGGAGCGGAAGGCGGTGCTTCCTTAGCGCGAAAATTCTCCACGAAGGCCTCTGCATCAAAGTCGTTGTCATATCTTTTTGCCATAATTCACTATTTCTGGGGTTAACATACATCTTGACTATTCCATTGGACGCTTCCACATCTACACACCTGAGGCTGTCCGGGCTTACTGTAGAAGTCCGGGTGATGGGTGCAGGGTTCGTTCTGAACGGCATATTCCTTTGAACATTGGGCGGTCAATCATTCCAAAACTCATCAACTGAATGTGACGGCGTATGTGCTCCGGGTAAATATGCTGATTCAAAAGAATCTGGTATGTGGTGGGAAGCAAATTTCAGCAAGTACGAATTTCGTGTTTTTCTCAAATAGTCCGGCGGCGGAATCTGAGGAGGCTGAAATTCTACGACAAAGATAGCATGACGCCCTATGTCTGCCCAAATTTTCAGACCTGTCGGGATTATGTCGCCTCGCATTGCCTGAATCTGCCGCGATTCATGGCTATGAAGCCGCATGGCTACGAATCCGCATTTATACGTTTAAATGTTTGAATAAATGAACAAACAGAAATATGCCTTTGCGCTCTTGCAAATGGATATTCATATATTTTCACATCAGCACTCTCAAACAGTCGTTTATTTATGTGGCAATCAGGATTTATGCCTATAACTATATCTGAGAGTATGTAAAAGCGAATTGATTCATAGATGTTTATCAAGTCGTATATACATTCCTATAATAGTAAGTATGCTCAAAAGGGTGCATACACTGACTTCCTTGCCTCTACATAGGAATATGACAAAGTTAACGTCAATAGATATGCAAGTCCAAATATTTGAATCTATGGGGCATCGGGTGCCTAAATCTGCCGTCAAATGCCGTTTGTTACATCGAAATTCAAGTATGGTACCACTATGCAGTCAAGAAAGTAGGTAGAAATTTCAAACGTTCCGCTTCCATTGGCCATCGAATTTCACTCCCGTTCAATCCGATTTACGCCACATGCAGACGGGTGTGTAGATTCCAAAACGAAGTGCAACGTTATGGAGCCTAAATGATGTAGATTC